>OGTN01000198.1_pt1 | contig 33735 bp, 34 predicted proteins | sample 1574591 | NCBI WGS metagenome assembly OGTN01 (sample SAMN03295830, study PRJEB24534) | human gut metagenome | isolation source: fecal sample 5 from infant 4 | host: Homo sapiens | place: USA: Pittsburgh, PA | collected 2014-07
TTTTGTCAAGCTTTTTTTACAATTTTTTAAATTGTTTTTTACTCAACCTTTACAAGAGCCAAGCTGTCTCTATGAGGCAACTATTATAGTTTAGCATCTCACAAAGTCAATGTCAACTGCTTTTTAAGATTTTTTTAATTTATATTTATTCTTTTTTAAAAAATAACAGCTGCATTTGTTACAGCTGTTTTATATTACTATTTATATCTTTCTTTGTCAAGTATTTTTTTATAAATATTTTGATGAATTTCTTTACACCGCTTTTACAGTATAGTCTAGTTTTTTAAATCTTTCCATGTCTTCTTCTATACTTGCACCCTTTGTTGTTAGGAGGACTCCAGATATTGCTGCGTTTGCTCCTGACTTAAAGGCTGATAAACCAAATTCTTCCATTAAAGATCTTCCTCCAGCTAGTCTTATTAGTGCCTTGGGAAGTATAAATCTAAAGCTTGCACAAGTTCTATTTACTTCTTCCATGGAAAGGGGCTCATTGTTTTCTAGAGGTGTATTTTTTATTGGGTTTAAGAGGTTTACTGGGACTGAGTGTACACCAAGTTCTCTTAGTTGTAGTGCCATGTCAATTCTATCTGTAAAGTCTTCGCCAAGACCTATTAGACCGCCGGAACAAATTTCCATTCCTGCTTTTTGAGCTGCCTTTATTGTGTCGATCTTTTGGTCATAAGTGTGGGTTGTGCATATTTCTGGGAAAAAGTTCCTTGATGTTTCTAGGTTATTATGGATTCTTGTTATTCCTGCATCCTTTAATTTTTCAAAGGATTCTTCAGAGATTATTCCTCCTGATATGCAGACTTTCATTTCTGGTGCTTTTTCATGAATTTTTCTAGTTATGCTGCAGATTTTGTCAATGTCTTTTGCTGTAAGTCCCTTGCCACTAGCTACCATTGAGTATCTAGGTATGCCTCTTTCGTATTTGTCTAAGGCATCCTTTACAATTGTCTCTTCATCTAAGAGGTCATATTCTTTTATATGTGTGTTGTAGTGGGCTGATTGCGCACAAAATTTGCAGTTCTCGGAACATTTTCCACTTTTTGCATTTATAATAGTACAGACATCAAAGTCATTGCCACAAAAATATTCTCTAAGTTCATCTGCTGCCTTAGTCAAAGTTTCATAATCGCCCTTATATAATTCTATGGCTTCATCTCTTGTAACATTGTGTCCATTTTTTACTTTTTCTTTCAATTCAATAATATCCATGTCTTCAACTCCTGAAGTAATTATATATTTCCCATGGTTTATTGTCAATCAAAAGAATATTTTAGTTAACATAATATTCAAAGACGCCAAATTTTATTTTTTGGTTTAATTTTCTAAACTTTCTCTCATATTCTGTGACTATATTTTCTGGATATTCTTCTAGTTTCATATCAAACTCTTCCACTAGGGTCGAGAAGCCGCAGTCATTAAAGTAGTCCAAACTTTCCTCAAAAAGTTCTAAGTCATCAGTCTTAAAATATATTTGTGATTTTGGCTTTAAAATGACCTTATACTTTTCTAAAAATCTTGGGAAAGTCAGCCTTCTCTTCTTGTGTTTTAACTTTGGCCAAGGATTACAAAAGTTGATGTAAATTCTACTTATCTCATTTTTGTCGAAATAATCCAAAATATTTTCCGCATTAATTGGCATTGCCCTCACATTTGTAAGCTCTTCATCTAGGATCTTTCGAGTGGCATAAATTAGTGCATTAGTTTCAATGTCTACCATTATATAATTAATATCTTTATTTCTCTTTGCTGATTCTATAGTAAAAGTGCCCTTGCCTGCGCCAATTTCAAGATAAATGGGATTGTCGTTGCCAAAAATCTCGCTCCATCTTCCCTTATTTTCTTCACCATTAAAGAAAACATAAGGATTTTCGCGCATTTCAGGGATTGCAAAATGTTTTTTTCTAAGCCTCATATTACTCTCCTTTTTTTGCTTTAAGCATTATAACACAAGTTGAGTAAGAGTCAACAAGTCTTGTGATTTTTATTTAAAATTTATCTCAAAAAATAAAAGCCAAATCGGCTTTTACATTTAGCTTATTTATTGAAGAAATTGCCCCTATCAAGGCTAGTCCTTCCCGTTTTATAATCAATCTTAACGCCTTCTTCAATATTTCTTACAAAAACTCTAAAGTTTATCTTTTTGCCACCATCCTCAATGCTGTAGGCCTCCATAATTACACCTCTTGCAACTAACTCCTCATCAATAAAAATCGGCGTCACCCTGTATCTCACCTTTTTGCCAGTATCCCTAATATAAGACGCCACAGAATTTTCAAAGGGCAGCATCCCCTTGGCATTAAAAGACCTTGTGCCCGTCATGAGATTTTTCCAGTTATCATTTTCACCAGTAAGCTGATAGGCAATGAGGTGACACCTGTTGTAGACAGCTCCACCATCAACAAAATCATAAAACCTTTGATGCCAACCAGTAGGATAGACCTTCGAAATGTCGCCCCTGGGCTTTCTTGGCAGGGAGTCAGGACCAATAAGAGCATTGGCAGGACCAACTCTGTTCAACCTATCCAAGTCTGAATAAATTTCAAAGTCTGGACCCATTTTCAAATCATCAGGAGAAAACTGTGGCGGATTTTTATCTATCTTATAGTAGGGACTTTTCTCAGTGACTTCATAATTATTTCCAAAAATATTTTCAATTTTATTTAAAAAGCTATTATTGTAATTATTTTTGCCAGGGCTCAAAGGATCTTGACTTAATAAAAATCCAAGGGCAATGACAAAAATAAGAGCAAGCACTTTTAAACTTCTATTTCTCTTCAACAATTCCACAACCTCTAGTTATGTTTAAGTATTAAATATAATTAATTATAAAGATATTAGAATTGTGAAATTCTCAACTTTCTTTATCTTACAATACAAATCTTTTCCATAATAAATTCAAAACTTATTTCAAAGCTCCAATTAATTATATCACAAGAGTTCTTCTTATTATTTAACTAACTTATATCAGGTTTTAGAATAGTGTTTAGGTTGAAAATATAACTTATAATGAGTAGCCTAATAAGGATGCAAAATCTAGTGAAAAAAGTAGGGATATGGGGTCTAATAGTAATAGAAATAGCAGAAGAGGTAGGAATATGATTGACATAGAAATTGATAAACTTACAAATTGCTTAGTGGATAATTCTACAGACGAAGAAGTCAATACATATGTTGAAACTTTAAAAAAGCCAATTAAGAACACTAAATACTGGACTTTTAATTGGAATAAAGTTATTAAAGAAAGTTTTAATGTAAAGGCTGTGAAAGTGGTTAACTCTGATGAAATACAGGGATTGATAGCAACAAAGATAGATTCATCAGGGGGCTATATGTAAATCTTGTCGAGTCATCAATACAAAATCGTGGTGATGATAAAAAATATTCAGGTTTTGGAGCACATCTCTTTGCGATAGCTTATAAAGAAGCGAAAGATAATTGTATAGATTTTATATATTTTGATGCAAAAACTGATCTAATAGGTTATTATAGAGAAAAGCTTGGAGCTGTTCAAATTGGCAACTCTCAAAGAATGTTTATAGACTCTGAATCCTTTGAGCTACTCATTAACACTTATTTCAAGGAGGGATAATATGGAAAAAAATATACCAAAGAAATTTTTAGATTTTGATGATAATATCGATGGTCAATTTACATCTGAAAAAAATACAACGCCTGCCCTTGATATGAAATCAATAATAAAATATTGTAGAGAAAATAATATTGATCCAGAGAAATTAACTGAAAAACAGATTGAAGGATTTTGTTTAGCTAAAAGTTTATAATTATTAGAAAGCACACTGACAACTATGTTAGTGGCGCTTTTTTATTGCTTACAATTACATATGAATTCTTAAGAAGGATTACCCCCGCCCACGCGGGGACTACTGGATATGAACTAAAAAGAGGAAAGGGAGACCAGGATCACCCCCGCCCACGCGGGGACTACGCTTGAGTTCTTAGGTTATGAAATCGAAAGCTAGGATCACCCCCGCCCACGCGGGGACTACTTATGGGCGATAGCACCAGCCCCTCTGCTAGTGGGATCACCCCCGCCCACGCGGGGACTACTTATAGTTCTATTCTTGATAAGGTTGATTCTGAGGATCACCCCCGCCCACGCGGGGACTACCTTTAATTAATGATTTTAGTTTTAGTTATTCTGGGATCACCCCCGCCCACGCGGGGACTACTCTTCTTGCTCATTTCCTCACCTCCTGAATTTAGGATCACCCCCGCCCACGCGGGGACTACACAATCAATGTATATCAAATACCAGATACTCTTGGATCACCCCTGCCCACGCGGGGACTACCCCGTATTATATAAAGTCAACACTTTTTTTAAGGATCACCCCCGCCCACGCGGGGACTACATAACTCTTGCCATTGTTCTGCAGTTACCATTGGGATCACCCCCGCCCACGCGGGGACTACTTTTTGATGTTTTTCCGTTCTCGTCTACCAAGAGGATCACCCCCGCCCACGCGGGGACTACGGGCACAGAAAAATAATGTAACCCAAGCTATGAGGATCACCCCCGCCCACGCGGGGACTACCAGTCAGACTTTTAGAAATATTTTATACACTTAGGATCACCCCCGCCCACGCGGGGACTACTTTACACAGACTTATGACTATCACTTGGAGCGAGGATCACCCCCGCCCACGCGGGGACTACGCTTTTCAAGCCACAACCATTTGTCCTCAATGGGGATCACCCCCGCCCACGCGGGGACTACTCCCTTCTTAGGTTTCTTAGGTCCTCGATGATAGGATCACCCCCGCCCACGCGGGGACTACTTTAAAGGAAGAGTACAGGCTCTTCCTTTTTTAGGATCACCCCCGCCCACGCGGGGACTACAGATAAACCAGAATTAAAGCTAAATAGAATGGAGGATCACCCCCGCCCACGCGGGGACTACTGGAATTGACCCAGTCCATGGCTGCACCTGCAAGGATCACCCCCGCCCACGCGGGGACTACCAAAAGATAAGACCAAATTTTTATATACTTTCAGGATCACCCCCGCCCACGCGGGGACTACGTGTAGAAGAAGTGTGTAAAAAATACAAATACAGGATCACCCCCGCCCACGCGGGGACTACTAAATGTTTTTTCACTCTTTCACCTCTTATGTGGGATCACCCCCGCCCACGCGGGGACTACAAATTATTACGACGATTATGTAAGGTGGAACAAGGATCACCCCCGCCCACGCGGGGACTACATAGCCGCATCGATGTACTTCTTCGTCCTCTCAGGATCACCCCCGCCCACGCGGGGACTACAAGTGCTTTGGTACTTGTCTAACCTTTTTGTTAGGATCACCCCCGCCCACGCGGGGACTACGTAGAGACTTATTAGATGGAGATACATAAGGTAGGATCACCCCCGCCCACGCGGGGACTACAGGAACAATCCTATCTGTAGATGCCAAGGGCTAGGATCACCCCCGCCCACGCGGGGACTACATAAGTCACAAAGTTTTGACCTTGATCTGCAAGGGATCACCCCCGCCCACGCGGGGACTACTTGCCGTCAATTTATACGCCAAGACTCATGACAGGATCACCCCCGCCCACGCGGGGACTACCCGACTTATCAGATGACGGAGAGGGCATAGAAGGGATCACCCCCGCCCACGCGGGGACTACAACATTGACTTGTAAAAATTGCTCTGGTGCTGAGGATCACCCCCGCCCACGCGGGGACTACAAGCTTTTCTTTTTATTCTCAACCCAGGGTTTAGGATCACCCCCGCCCACGCGGGGACTACGATGTATTTGCAGTTGCTTATGCAAAAGGTATGGGATCACCCCCGCCCACGCGGGGACTACTAGAAAATAACCATGTGGCTCATTTTAATGATGAGGATCACCCCCGCCCACGCGGGGACTACTTAGTAGCTTTATTACCTCCAGCTGCAAGGGTAGGGATCACCCCCGCCCACGCGGGGACTACCAATATATCTTTTAGTTAGATTTGAAAAAACAAGGATCACCCCCGCCCACGCGGGGACTACTCCTAGAATCAATATCAGAACGCAAACCCCTTAGGATCACCCCCGCCCACGCGGGGACTACACTATTGCCAAGAAAAGCGACAATATTCTTTTAGGATCACCCCCGCCCACGCGGGGACTACACTTAAAAGATCCCATGATTTTGCCTTTTTTATTTTAAAGTGTCCATTAATTTTTTCACTTTCAAAATTAATTTTTCTTCCAATCTTGAGTCTTCCAATGCTCTATGAGGTACTTCTTCCTCAATTCCATAGGTTTTCAAAACTGTGTTAAGTTTATAATTTTTAAGAAATAAGTTTTCTTTTTTTACATATTGCATGATGTCATAAACTTTATTTTTTATTTTTGGCAAATTTTCTCTATCCAAGGCTTCGTTTAAAAATTGTATGTCGAAGTTTACGTTATATCCCACAAGGTTATTTTCGCCAATAAATTCAGAAAATTCTTTTAAGGCTTTTCCTAAAGGTACTCCTTCTCTTTCTAGCATTTCATCATCTATAGTAGTGAGCCTTACTATTTCTTCTGGCAATTTTTCTTGAATTTTTATCAATCTGTGAAATTCTTCTCTGTTTTTTCCTACTTTCACTGCACCTATTTCAATAATTTTATTATTATTTATGTCTAGCCCGTCTGTTTCTATGTCTACTACTACATATTCTTTTGCTTTTTCTTTCTCTACTTCTTTTTTTAATTTGCTATGGTCTATATTTTTTATTTTTTTAAATTGAGCTGCTTTTGAAAATCCTTCTTTTAAGGTATTTTCTCTTTCTTTTTCATCTTTTTTTACAAGAACCAGTGGAATACCCTCCGAATCAATTACTTCTCTAATTCCATTTATGGTTTCAAAGTTATAGCCAATTTCGTTCCTGTTGTAATAAGATATTGTCGCCTCGCCATCTTTTAAATTATCTTTTACTCTCTCCCAAAGTTTTTCTCTAACTTTAGTGTTGAGATTTCCAACATATACTCCAGTAGCAACTTCTTGCAGCCATTTGCTCAAATCTCCTCTAAGGGAATTGGGAACTTTTGATAGTGTTATTACTGTGAAAGGCATCAGTTATCACCTTCTGTGTAATTCACTCCATATTTTACTAATTTTCCCTTGTCATCCCAAAGACTTATTGTGTCTAAATTTACTAAATCATCTGGATTTATTTCCATTAAATACTGTAAATCTTCCACAATTTTTTTCATTAACTTTCCATCCACACACTTGTCTCGAAGCATTTGCCTAGCCATTCTTCCTATGTCGTCGTCTTCTGATGCTTCTTCTGCTATTTTAAATGAAAGTGGTATTGTGTATTGTGCCTTGTATAGGTCTGCTACATCATAGACAAAGGATTTATCGTGACCTGTGTGGACGAAACCAAGGCCTGGTGACATCCCTAAGGCAACTATTACGCTGTGACAAACTCCATATAGTGCTACATTGGCAGCTGATAGCGCCTTGTTCACTATGGTGCCCTCTTCATAATTGTCTGGATCGTAATCTCTTTTTGTCCATTCAACTCCGTGCAGTTTGGCTTCTTTTCTGTATAAGTTTCTTATTCTGGCTCCTTCTCTTCCTCGAAGCTGCTGCATGGTGAGTTTCATGACATCTTCATCTGGAAATCGCATTTGATACATTTTTCTTGCCACTAATAATCTGGTGTTTCTGTTTGAAAATAATACTGCTTGTTTTTCAAGAAATTTCGTCGAATGTGCCAAAGGTCTTCCGTTAGCATAAAGTCTTACTCCTCTTTCTCCAGCCCAAATTATAGATGTGCCTGTATCAGCTAATAATTCAACTGCTCTATGGCTTATGTCTGTACCTGGTCCTAGCATCAATATTCCTATTATGGCAGCTGGTATTTTTATTATTCCCCTGCTGTCAACAACTGTCAGTGCTCCGTCTTGTCTATTTATCTTTGCGTGCTCAAGGTAAATAAAGCTAACCCTATCTTCAATTCTAGGTAATTCTGTAAGCTCAGGTTTTTTCCCACCAGCAATTTCATTCATTTTACATCACCGGTATAACAGTCATCATTCCAAATCCATAAGCTTTTTCTCTTCCTATGCCCTCTTTAAGTACCTTTATAAATTTTTCTCTGTCTTTTATTTTAAGCTTACCTTCATAGACAACTTTATTTAGTTTTACATGTTTCATGCCTCTTTTCTTGAGAAGAGGATGTGCTCTTTCAACTATTTGAAAATCTTCGTCTTTTAATTCAAATCCATTTTTTAAGGATCTGTCTAAGAAAAATTTCCTTTGATCTTCGATGTTATAGCAGGGATATATTTTTCCTCTGCCTTTAGTATTTTCATCCATTTTTGATATTACAGGGTTTAAGGCTACTCTAAATCTAAGTGTCTGACCTTCTTTTAGTTTTTCTAAAAATTTTTCATAATCCTTTGTCCTTGCAGTATTATCTACTCCATATTTTTCCAAGGCTTTTAAATCTGGCTTTACTTCTGATACTATTAAAAGAAAAGTTCTGTCGCCTATTCTATCAATTCTCCATAGTTTCCTGCTGCGCTCATTTTCATTAATTTCCTCTGGAAAACTCATCTCAACCCAATTGTGGTAAGCTCCAAGATGAGTGAGGTCTCTAATTTTTCTTCTGTTGTTAAGGTCAATTTCAACTTGTGATATATACATATTAACCTCCTATTGCCCCAAAGGCATCGTGCTCAGTTTCGCCCACATTTCTATCTACTTCGATGTATAAGAATGATTCGCCCCTATAGTCAAACTTTCTCTCCTTTTGTGAAAAAGAGATTGCCTTGTCTTTTCTAAGTTTTTCTCTGGAATTATTTATAATTTTTGAATCGCCACAAATTTTTAGTCTATTGCTCTTAGTCAATCTATTAAATTTACTCGCTTGCCAATCTGTCTTTTTTAATAATTCAATTGCCTCTTCTTCATAAATTCCCATAATAAAATCATAAGTAACTGGGCAAGATCTTTTCCCTAAGAATGTTTGGAAGTAAGGCTTTTTTAAGCTTTCATAAATCTCTTTTATAAAATCATCGTCACTGTGACTTAAAGCTACTAAAAATATGGCATCAGAAAGATAATATCTATTTGTTACATAGTTTCTATCAAGAGTGCCATTAGCTTTTAATTTTTGCGCAATATGATAGTCTCTTAATAGAACTCCTGCCTGGTCGATTCTCACTCCAAAGTCTAATTCATTTAATTTTTTTAATTTTTCTTCTTCATCTCGCCTGTATCCAAGAGAGGCTGCAACGATACCTATTACTCCACTCTTTGATGGATAGTCGTCAGTATGCCTAGTTTCAAAATTTGAGCCCGTGCCCCAAGCTTGCAAAGGTCCCTGTAATTTTAATAAAATACTCTTCAATTTACTCACCCAATTCGTCAGGTATTATTTCTCCAAGTTTTTCTTCTAAATCTTTTAATAGAGCTTTAAAATTATCTTCAACTTTTATTCCATCAATGCTATTAAATTCATTTAGTGATAGGCAAAAAGTTGCAAGAGGTTCTTCAACAAATTTTTCTGATTTTTTGTATTCTTTTAAAAGTTTTTCTACTGATTCTTCAACAAATCCTTCATTTTTGTAGGCCTTTACTGGATTTTCAAAGGCACTTACAAGGTTTACTGGTCTATCCTCTCTCAAAGTAACCATAATGAATGAAGGTATGGTTGTGTTTGCAAAAGTGTTTACTTTTCCTGTAGGAAGTGATTTTGCAAAAGCTTCTACAAAAAGTTTTAAGGCGTTAATTGTCTCTTCTTTATCGGATAGTTGTCTCACAAATTCGTGAACAGCAACATTGGAGTATCTATATAGGGTTGAGGAATTGTATTCAATTGTGCCCAACATTCCTGCTCCTGCATTTGTTTCTTCTTGCAAGTCATCAACGGCTGTGAAGAAATCAAATTCTGTTTCTACAGAGTGAGTTGAAATTGCGTGAGCAACTTGAGATGATGCATCCTCATTAAGTGATGGATCGTCTGCAACCATTCGTCCAAAAAGTGCCAAGTCAACAGCTGGATCATCTTTTAACATTTCCTTTAATAAGTTTTTATCCTTAACTCCATCTACTGCAGCTCTTGCTAATTTTTCTGCTTGAGAATTTCCCAAGAAAAACAAGGCTGTAGTTTTAAAGTTTTTAGTTTTTACTCCAGCATCTTTTAAGATATCATCAGCCATCTTTAGTGCTTCTTCATCATTTTTGCTTGAATCAATTTTCTTTATTTTTGAAGCGATGTAATCAGGAATTTTATAACTTCTCACTCCAACATTGCCATCTTCAGAGTTTTCCAAAAAATAACTTCTTATTGCTCTCTTCCAACTTTGAGAACTTACTCTAGCTCTCCTAACTCCACCATATTGAGCAGTCTTAGGGCTACCAGTGTCATCTCTATTTATATTTGATGGAGGCAAAGTTTGTATTGCATTAACATCCATAAATAAATTCTTAGTTTTCATTTTCTTCTACTCCTTCTTCTTTTTCATTTTTTACAAAATAGTATCGGCTTGCCCATGAGAATTTTACTTCTTCTCCATATCCAGTTAAAAACTTATATAAATCTCCTGAAAGTTTTGTATAATTAACTTTCGCATCAGTCTTTGACTTTAAAAGTTTTATCATTTGTCTCATGTGATGTGACAATTCTTCAAAGGTTGATGAAGTAATCATAGTGTTAAATCTTCTGTCTGCTGCTAAAGAATCCTCTCCCTTTCTGAGAAAACTTAGTGAATAACCAAAGTTTTTCCACTTCTCTGCATCATCACTTAATAAAACACTTTCTGATTCAGCTTGTTGATGTAGTGAATAAAGCTGAATTGTTGTCACTATTGCTTTTTCTTCTTGAGATAATTTTCCATCAGAACTTAAAAAATCTTCTGGCAAATATCTGAAAAGCAAAGGCAAAAGATCAATAGATTCAGTTAGTGGTCTATTAATAGAATTTCTAATATTAGCTAAATTTGCCCTGCCATTACTAGAGTTAATTTCAGATTCAAGCTCATTTAATATATTTCTTGTAACCGATTCAACTCTAAAGGTCTTGCTCTTTTCTTTAACCATTTTATCCTCCTATCCTATAGTTTTATTTAAAATATTTATAAATTTATTGTAACAAGTTGCAATATTCATAACCTTTCCATCTTTTTCGATGCCCCTGTAATCTCTTGAACTTGCCTCAAAAATAATAGTTTTTGCTTCATTTTTTACAAGAGATTTTAATTCATCTCTCCACTCTCTAGTCTTTTTATTTTTGTCATCATTTTTCTCTATGCTAGCAAGCCATACCTTAAAGGGCTCATTGAGTTTGTAATAAAGCTCCTCAATTTTTTGATTTTTAAAAGTTTTACTCTTGTCATTTCTAACTGTCATTAAGTCAGAAATAAAATATCCAAAAATTCCAGATACAACTTTTTTGGTAAGCTCTACTTCATCATTTATTCTAGGCACCCAACCATTTTTATAGGTATCACTAAGTACCATTTCCTTTATCGCCATGTCGTCATAAATTTCATCTACGGGTACCCAAGAAGTTGCATTGCCATCATCTTTCATACTTATGGATTTTATGACAATTTCATATTCGCCAATGGTTTCCTTTAAATTATTGTTAAACTTAATTATTCCAGGTACTTTTGTCTTTGATTCACTTGTTTCATCTAGGTTTGAAATTAATCCAAAGGACCTCCAAAGCGATTCACCAAAAGTATGTTTTCTTGGTTTGAATTTATCTTTATCTGGTCCACTGGCATCAATTTTCCAAAGTGTCATTGCTTCTAAAAATGCATCCAGATGATTTATCTCTGGTATCTTAACGATGTCAAAATAAAAAGCTTCATTAAAATCTTTTTTAGGATCAACATAGATTGCTCTTGACCAATTTGTGTATAGTTCTGACAAATTATCTGGGTTTTTATTAGATAAGTAGTTTCTAATAATTTCTGAGCTATCATATTCCCAACAAGGTCTTTCTATTTTTCCAATAAAGTTTTCATCTGGATTTGGCAAAATTAAATTCAAAAGAAGTGTGTCAAATAAATTTTTGCCAGATAAATAAATTCCACCAATGTCAAATAGCCAGCCCTTTGAATTTGGAACATCATATTTATCTTTACCAAAAATTACTTTATCAGAAAGTCCAGAGTAGCCTTGGAAGGTCAAAAGCCATCTTAGAGCTTCATCTTCTTTTAATATCTCCTTGTTTGAATTTGCATCAGACTTAGGAGAAAAGAGTGCAACCTTATTTCCACTTTCAGAAATCATTCTATTTATGTTTTTCCCACTAATTGAACTTGGATTTTTCTTGTTAATATTTTTCTCGCCAATATCTTCCTTTCTCACTTGGTAAAAAGGATACTTGTCATCTAAAAAGCAAAAGTGGTCCTTCCACACATTTAAGTAATCTGAAACTATTTTTGGAAATTTTTTACTTTCCCATAAATTTTCCCAAGTTTCTTTTAAACTATCTGTGTATTCATCAATATAATCTTCATCTACATCATGAACTTGCCTAAATTTCTCATCAAGTTCAATTCCTATGTGAGGATTTCCCTGGTAGTCAAAGCGAGAGAAAACAGTTTGTAAAATAGCTAATAAAAGTCTAGTTATTGCAAAATCTTGAGTCTTAGTGTCTGTTGCAATGTCTCTATATTTTTCTGCATTCTCAAAAATTTCAATAAGTGAAACTTTTTTACTCTCTGAGTTTTTCGCCTCAATAACTGGAATCCAACTTTCTTCCAATAAATTATATCGTCCCAAATTTTCACACCCTTTCATAAAATAAACCAAATTTTTTATCGTATCTTAATTTATAACCATTTAATATAAAGCTATTATCTTCATCAAAAATAATTCCAAGAGATCCCTTGAGCCAAGTTTTACTTTGCCAACTTGCAAGGTTCTTTTTATTATATACTTCAAGTTCTTTTATAGTGTTTTCAAAAGCCTTTGGAAACTTGCTTAGGACTAGGGGTAGTCTTAATGTTTCTCTGGCAATAATTTTTGCAGTTTCTGGATTATCTATATTCATAGAAAGATCTATGCCATCACTAAAGCTTCCATAGCCCTTAGAAACTTTTTTCAGGGCAATAACTTCTATTGTGTCATCAATATCTCTTACCCTGGCATATCCAATTTCTTCTGTGTCAAGGGGAACTGGAGTCTCTAAAAGACCGATAAGAGATTTTTTGCCAGTGCTATCTGGTTTCCCAAGTTTATAAGTCTTTGCCCGTTCTTCTTTATTGCTAATGTTAACTTTTCTTTTAAGGAAGCTCTCTTCCATTAATCTCAAAGATTCTTCTGCTAAGTCTACTTCTCCGCCTTCATAAACTTTATCAACTAAGATAGAAATATCTTCTGGAATTTTTATAACTTCTGGCAAAAAGTAATCACTCATCATTAAAATATATTCGTCATAAATAGCCTTGATCTTTTCCTCATATTCAAAAGTTTCATTTGTGCCAAGGACATAAAGTCTTGGGACTTTGTAAAATTGGGTCCTATCTATATCGTGTCTTTGCAGTCTTCCCACTCTTTGTATAAGTAAATCTATGGGGCAGAGGTCGCTTATCATTACATCAAAATCTAAATCAAGACTTTGTTCAATAACTTGAGTTCCTATTATAATTTTTCTCTTTGGTCTCTTTGCATTTTTTGAAACTAAGCTAAGTAATAAATTTTCTCTTTCAACCCTATGTCTTGCAATGTAATTGGAGTGCAAGAGTTCAACAGAATCACTTCCAAATAAATTTTCACAATCTCTTGCAAGTTCTTGTGCATCCTTTACAGTGTTTAAAATTATTCCTATTACGCCCTCATTTTCATAAAGCTGTTTCAATAAATTTAATAAATTTTCCTTGTCTTCTCTTATGACTTTTATCTCTTTATTTTCTATTTTGCTAAAATTATTTTGAACTTTTATCTCATTGCCATCAGTATATGTAATTAAAGGATAGGCTGTAGATAAAACTTCTTCAGGTTTTTTCACTTCCTTCCACTTGAGACCGCCACCTCTCATATAGTTTTCCACGAGTTCAAGTCTCCTTTTTTTAGGAAGAGTTGCCGATAAAATTATTACAGGAACTTTATAGGCACCCATCCACCTAAGAGATTCCTTTAAATACTGCATCATGTAGCAATCGTAGGCATGGACTTCGTCAATTACTACAATTTTTTTTGTAAAACCGAGATGCCTAAGTGCCAAGTGTTTTTGTTTTAGTGCAAGAAGTAAAAACTGGTCCACAGTACCAATAATAAAATCGTCTAAAGCAGTTTGCTTCCTTCCAGAAAACCACTCATTAATAATTACGCTGCCTTCTTCATTTTCGGGATCCACATTTTTTGCAAGACTGGTATAATTATCGTTTAATGATGCCTTGCTGTGGGCAAGCCTAATACTTGCATTTAACTCAAGGTCTCTTGACAAACTTTCAAGCCAATCTTCCACTCTTGTAAACATTCCATTTGAAGTGGCTTGAGTTGGCAGTCCAAAGAAAAGCCCACTCCTATTGGTTTTGTAAATTAATTCTTCTACAGCAACAAGAGATGCCTCTGTCTTTCCTATGCCCATTGGCGCTTCCAAAATTATAAGTCCTGGATCCTTTGTATCAGAAATTGCACCTACAAATTTTTCTTGAATTTCATTAGGAGAGTCAAAACCAAATCTATTTTTAAAAATTTCTCTTGTTTCAGAAAAATTATTTATAACTATTGGGTCGTTTTTATACCACTTGCTCCAACCTTCTATAAAACGCTGGTAACTATCATCTGGCACAAAACTTTCTATGTCAAAAAGTGGAAAATAATGTTCATTACTGCTGATCCAGTCTGCCATAATTAGAAGACCAGAAAGAAGGAAGGCTCCTTCTTGAGAAATTTTTGGAATATCTTCTATACTTTTAAACCCAGCTTCATCCATGGCATATTTAAAAATTTTTCTCTGCTCTTCGTCCCATTTTTTATGTATTTCATTTTCCTCATCTTCGTATTGGAAATAATTTGAAGCATATGAAGATTTTTGAATGTCAATAATTCTCTTGCTATCAATTGGCTTGCCATGGTGAGCACCAACTATGGATGCTACATCATCGCACACTCCATACCAAGAAAGGAGGCACTCTGAACCGAGAGCGTGATGACTTTTATTAGCTGATGCTCTGTCAAAATTTTTTAAGTCATAAAATCCATTTGATTCCAATCTCTCTATTAAATAATCATCTAAATCCCTTGAATTATTGTAGCCTGGCATAGTTTGAAAGGCTGGGGAGCACTTATGTAAATCATGTGTCAAAGCCAAAAAAATAGAGAGGTTTTTTGCAATTTCCTCTCCACTAAGATCTACTGAATTAAAGCTCAAGGAATTTATGATGAAATTTTTTTGACCAAGGCTTAAATAATGCTCCCAAAGACAACAAATTACATTTTTTGTATCTTCGAGATGCTGTTTGAGAGGCAGCCATTTAAAAAGTCCACCCTTTTCTTCTTTCTTCGCCCAAAAAAATTTATTTATCATAATATTCTCCTGATAATTTTAAAATTTTTCTCTTGCTAATATAAAAAATATATTCTCTTTAATAAAATTTTACCACTTTAACATCTTATTTCAATTGAAATAAGAAATAAATTTTAATTTTTATATTAAAATTTAAAATAAAAAAACTCCCTACTTTTTAAGTAAGGAGATCATCTTCTAAATAATATTAAAATTCGCAAATTATTATTTTGCCAAGGCCTTCTATGTTAATTTTTTCTTTTTCAAGATATACTGCTGAAAATTTTTCAAATTCTTTTCCCTCTACTTTTAAGTCAGCGTCGTAATTAAATATCACTGCGCGAGATTTTGCAAAATATTCAAAGTTATTGATGTTAAGGGCGTACATCATTGCGTCAAGTCCCTTTTTGTAAATCAAATTGAAGTCTCTAACATCGCCAGAGGATTTTGTCTCGTCATCGCCATTAAAAAATAAAACTTCATAGGGAGCCAAGACAAATTTTTCGCCAGCTGTTTCTATATTCATTACATTATTTATTGGGGCGATGTATCTGTTAAAGCCCTTGTAAGGTGTGTAGTTTGAAACTTTTTCATTGCAAGTTGCAGTGGAAATTCTAAAATCAAAGTTTTTCTCGCCAACACTTGCACCTTCTGGATAAATAAAGACTTCTGTTGTTACTCCTGCTGACCATTTTGAATCTTTAAAGTCATCTTTTTTTATAAATTTCATTTAATCACCTAATAAATCCTTTAATTTTCCTGTGACTTTGTAGTCAACTTTTTTAAGTTCTTCTATATTTTTGACACCTGAAAGCATCATTAGCATCTTAGTCTTTTCGATTAGTCCTTCAATGTATTTTAATGTGTATTCATAGCCGCCGCGAACGATGTAAGATAGGATTTCTCCGCTAATTGCTGTCATTGATGCTCCTGCTGCTAGGCTCTTAACTATGTCCATGGAATTTTTTACGCCGCCAGCAGAAATTATATAGAGGTCTTTTAGCTTTAGTCTATCTGCTTCAATTAAGGATAGGGCAGTTGGTATTCCCCAAGAAAATAAATCTGATATATCTGAATTTGGGTCTCTAAGATTTTCTATTTCAAAAAAGTTTGTGCCTCCGTAGCCTGATATATCCACATACCTAACGCCAATGTCGTATAGTTTTTTTACAGTCTTTGGTGACATGCCAAAGCCAACTTCTTTTACTATAACTGGCACTTCAGATTTTTTTACTATTTCCTCTACATTTTTAAGTATGCCACAGAAGTTTCTCTCGCCTTCAACTTGCACAAGTTCTTGGGCAGGATTTAGGTGGATTTGAATTGCATCGGCAGACAAAAATTCTACAGCTTTTTTTGCATCTTCAACTGTAGAAAATCCATTTAAGTTTGAAATTACAATGCCATCTTTAATTATTTCCCTTACAATTTCAAAGGATTTTCTTGAATCTTCATCTTCAAGAGCAATTGCCTGTGAGCCAACAGCCATAGGCAAATCAAATTCCTTTGCCACATTGGCAAGATCTCTATTTATTTCCTCTGAAAGATCGCTGCCACCAGTCATGGCATTAATCATAAGTGGGAAGTTTACTTTTTTATTTAAAAAATTTACGCTTGTATCAATTTCGTCGTAATCTATTTCTGGAATAGAGTCATTATACAAAAAGATATCAGAAAAAAGTGTATCGCCAACATAAGTTGTGCGAAGAAAATTTTCTATATGCTCTGTCTTTCTATATTTCCTCATTGCATCCTCCTTTAACAAGTAAATCATATCATTTTATAAATTTTTTTACAATAAGGCTTCCTTAAAAATACTTGCTCCAATTTTATCGCCGTCATGCCTGATGAAGCCATCCTTTATGTCGATAAATTCGCCCTCTGTAAGCTTTACTTTTTTCTCCTTAAAATAAGCTCTGTCTTCATGGCTTACAAAAATTGGAAGGGACTCATCCTTATTGTAATAATTTTCATAAACCTCAGGACTTGCCCTAAAATCGTTGGCAAGGACTTCGTCTATAAATTCATAATCTGTGTGTTTTAAAATTGCATCAAAGTGGTCTTTTAGGGAATAATTTTTTGTCTCCCCCTTTTGGGTCATGGCATTGGCAATGTAAATGACATGTGCCCTTGTGTCTCTTAGGGCTTCATTTATTCCTGCTATTAAAAAATTTGGAATAATAGAAGTGTATAGAGACCCTGGACCAATAATAACTATGTCGGCATCTAAGATTGCCTTTAGGGCATCATCATTTGCTCGTGGATAATGAGGAATCATGCTCATTTTTTCTATTTTCGTATTTAATCTATAACACATCTTTGGAATGTAGGACTCGCCAACCACCTTGTCCTTGGAGGCAAATTCTGCAACAAGATGGGTTTCGTCTAAGGTTACAGGTATAATTTTTCCTGTTACATTAAAGACAGAACTCATTTCAATTAATGCCCTGTCAAAAGACCCGAAAATATCTGTTAAGGCAGCGATTAAAATATTTCCCACATTTTGATTTTTTAAGGTTCCTGAAGCGAATCTATAGTTTAAAAGTTCCTTTAGGGTTTCGTCAGTGTTGGATAGGGCAATTAAACATCTCCTGGCATCGCCTGGTGGAAGAATATTTAATTCCTTTCTGAGGATGCCACTGCCGCCACCGTCATCGGACATGGAGACAACAGCAGAAATGTCCTTTGTGTAATTTTTTAGGCCACGCAAAATAGTGGAGATTCCCGTACCTCCACCAAGGACTGCTATCTTTTTTTCCATAAATTTTTCTCCATATCTCTGTGAGTGACATAAGTTGACTTGTATTCTTCTTTTAGAAGCCTGCCAATCTCTTCGGCAATAGTCACTGACCTGTGAAAACCACCAGTGCAACCAATGCCAATAGTCAAAACTCTCTTTTGCTCTGCCATATAATTGGGAATCAAAAATTCAAGCAAATCAATGGTCTTGTCAATAAAAGTCTTTGTCACATCCCACTTCATCACATAATTTTTGACTTCTTCAGTCTTTCCATTTAAATCTTTTAGCTCCTTAATATAAAAAGGATTTGGCAAAAATCTAACATCAAAGACAAGGTCGGCATCCATTAAAATTCCGCTCTTGTAACCAAAACTTGTAACTTCAATGGCAAAATTGTCCTTCTCATCATAGGAGACAAAGGCCATAAGTTGTGTCCTCAAATTTTTTGTGGAAAGTCCACTTGTGTCAATGACAAAATCAGCATTGTCCTTTACCTTCGAAAGAGTCTCTTCCTCAAACTTGTAGCCCTCAACTATGGAAGAATTCATGGGGTGAGGTCGCCTAAGCTCCTTGTACCTTGCCACAATAGTTTCCATGTCGGCGTAGAGAAATAAAAGTCTTGTCTTTACATTCATTCCCTTTAAATCTTCATAGCTAGAGAAAAAGGAATTGAAAAACTCGCCACTTCTAAGGTCCACAACAACTGCAACCTTGTCAAAACTTTTGCTCTTAGCATCTAGTGCCATCTCGCAAAACTTTGGAAGCAGAGCCGGCGCAAGATTGTCCATGGCATAATAGCCCAAGTCTTCAAAAACATCTAGGGCATAGGACTTGCCTGAGCCACTCATTCCAGTAATAATTATAAGTTCCATAAAATCACCAAATTAATCTCCAATAATTTTAACTTCTCTCTCCAAACTCACGCCAAACTTGTCGTGGACAACTTTTTGCACAATCTCAATAGTTTCAAGGACATCTCTTGCAGTTGCCTTATTTTTATTTACCACAAAGCCACAGTGTTTCTCGCTAATGCCTGCCCCCTTGTGAGTAAAACCCCTAAGACCTGAGTCGTCAATTAATTTGCCGGCAAAATATCCAGTAGGTCTCTTAAAAGTTGAGCCAGCAGAAGGCATATCTAGTGGTTGCTTTTCAGCTCGTCTTCGGTCAAATTCCTCGTACTTTTCTCTTATATCATCCTTATTTCCTTGAGAAAGGGCAAAAGTCGCGCCAAGGACAATTAAATCTCTCTCTTGCACAAGAGAATGCCTGTAAGAAAAATTCATATCTTGGCAGGGCACTTCTATCACTTCATAATTTTCATCTAAAAATCTCACGCTCTTAATGACATTTTTCATCTCTCCATCATAGGCACCAGCATTCATTACAACACCACCGCCAAGAGAACCTGGTATGCCGTGGGCAAACTCAAGTCCAGTAAGAGAATTTTCCATGGCAAACTCGCTGATCTTCTTTAGGCTGGCACCTGCTCCTCCATAAATTTCTGTGTCAGAGATTTTTTTCACTTCATTTAATTTATTTTTAAGCTTAATAATAATGCCATCAAATCCCCTGTCCCTCACAATAATATTTGTGCAATTGCCAAGGATGTAAAAATTATAATTATTTTTCTTTATCTCTTTTAAAATTTCAACGAGAGACTCCTCGTCCTTAGGTTTTATGAGAAGCTTGGCAGGTCCACCTACGCAAAAGGAAGTGTGGTTGGTCATGGGCTCGTCATAAAAAAAATCTCCCAAATTTTCATTTATATTAAAATTCATATAACACCTCGAAATATTATTACCATAATTATATCATTAAAGGCGATAAATATTAACTTCTCTATTATTTAAAAAAATATAATAAAAAACTCCATTCTCTTAGTAAAAGAATAGAGTTTAATGTTCTTTTAAATTTAGTTTTCCTTAAAATCCACTTGTCTTAAAAACTTTTCATTGCTTTCTAAAAGTTTATTGTAATAGTCATCATAGGCTGGGCTCATTTTTCTAATTAGTGGTAAGACCACTTCGTAATAGTTATTTTTTATCATATAATTTTTTATCTTGTCCTTAATCGTTTTTAGTGGGCTATTTTTATACTCATGGCTTTCTAAAAATTTTTCATAGGCTTTTATATTATTTTCATTTTCCCTTAGCCAGTCTTCAAAATTATAAGCTGCCTTGATTTTTTCACTGTTTATTTTTTCCAAGTCTTCATTTTTAAAATCACTAGTCAAATTTTCTATATAACTCTTTTCCTCTTCTGTAAAATCAATTTCAGGAAGACCGTCCAAAAAATTTACATATTCGTTAAAGGCTTCTTCTTCATCTTCTTTTAATTTTTCTTTTAAAAAGGGTTTATAAGTCATAAAGAAAGCTTGACCAAAATATCCTGGGAAAATTCTTGTAAGTTTCTCGTAAATGCTCTCTTCCTTTTCCAAAGTATTTAATTCATCAGTGATTTCTTTTAAATCATCGCTCCTAATTATTCTTTCAAGCAAATTCTTTTTGCTTTTTTCCAACTCAATTTTATAGTCTCGGTCCCTTAAAATTTTTCCAATTTCCTTGTTATTAGAATCTAAAATATTTTTTATTTCGCTTATATTTAGTCCAAGTCTTCTATAAAGGGAAATTTTTATAAGTCTATTAAGGTCTTCTTCTGAATAATTTCTGTAATTATTTTCCTCAATGACTGGCGAAATCAACTCCTTCTCTTCATAATATAAAATCGCCTTTCGCCTAAGTCCTGTAATTTTTTCTACTTCACTTCTCTTCATAATCCACCTCCACTTATAGTCTAAGCCTGCCCCTTGGGTTCAAGTCAATAAAAGTTTATAAAAAAAAGATACCCCAAAGGGTATCTTAAATTCATAGTTCTTATCTTCTGCCAAGTTCTGCGTCGTAGATATAAAGTCCAGCCCAGCTTTCGTTGATTCTTTCAAGTCTTTCGATAATTCCTCTGAAGTTATCTTCTTCTTCAACTTGTTCGTCAACATACCATTGTAGAAGTGAAGTTACTCTGTGGTCTTTTTCTTCTACTGAAAGTTCATAAAGATCGTTAATTCTTCTTGTAACTTCTTGTTCATGTTCATAAGCTGTCTTGAAAGTTTCTGTGAATGTTCCAAATTCAACTTCTGGTTTTTCAATTGCTTCAAGTTCTGGTCTAACATCTATTTCAAATAAAAATTGTCTTAATTTTTCTGCGTGTGCAAATTCTTCTTCGGCTTGTTTGTTAAAGAAGTGAGCGAATCCGTCCATTCCCTTATCTTTTACATAGTTTGCCATTGAATAATAAATATATCCTGAAGATACTTCAAAATTGTATTGTTCGTTTAATCCCTTTATTAATTTACTTTCCATAATAAAAAACCTCCTGTGATTTTATTTATAAATTTACTAAGCTATGAGCTTTGTTTCTCATAATTCTATGTTACCCGTAAAATTATTTTTAAAACAATTAATTTGAAATCCCTAAATTATCTATTGAGATTTCTATATTATCCATGAACTTAAACTCAATTTTATTTATTTCTTCTAAATTTAAGTCCTTATTTTCATTTTTGAAATCTTCCAGTGGAATTAAAACTGTCTGTGGCACAAACCTGTCTACAAAATCATCAGTTAGATAGTCAGTCTTGTAGATAAAAGCTTTTGTCATGGGGCTTAAAATTTTATACTTGGATGCATTTAATGAAGCAGCATTGCCCCAAGTGTCTTGAATTTCTATTCTGAGTACATCTCTTTTATCCTCATAAGTTAAATTTTCCATGTCAAATTTCAAAAACTTTCCACCTGGAATTTTTTCTGTCAACCTTATTCCATAGCTTGAATCTTTTTTTGCCTTCATAAAAACTGCTGTTGTATTTGAGTCGCTTTCGCCATAGTCGTGGCTGTCTTCATAAATTTCATTTAAGCCATTAAAATTTATTATTCCGCCTTCTACTGATGTTGTTGTCAAATCGTAATCTTCTTCAAAATCTGCCAGCTTATAAAAAGTGGAATCCAAATATCTCGAGTAGTAATTTGTCTTTGGAAGGTCCTCATAATTATTTGGTCCCTCCCTAAAAATTTCTCTGTTGTAAGTTTTTCCAAAGGCATTTTCCAAAAAGTTTAAGCTGTAAATTGATAAAATTTCCCTTTGGTCATCTCCATCAAGTAGCTCTCTTCGGTTTAAGAAAAATCCCTCTGCTGGGTCTAAGTCGTAGTCGCCCCAAAGTGAATTGAAGTTGCCATGATTGCCATAGGCAAAATAAAGAGCTGCCTTAAAATTGTCCCTCTCTCCAGAAAAAATTACATTGTCATAGAGAAGCATGCCCTCGAAGCCATCAACGTCGGCGTCGTTACTGCCGCCAATTGTGAGATAATCTACATCTTTTAAAATTATGCTCTTGTCTGAAGGCTCATATTGGTCGTAAGTTGGAGCCACTGTTATTACTCCCTTGATGTTAAACTTGTATTGGTGAGAAATGTTTCCATCGTCGGGATGAAGGTTTAGCTGGTTAAAATTATAGGCAATGGCTGCTGCTTCTCCGCCACGAGAGTGACCAAAAAGAGCTATGTTTTCTGGGTCGAATTTGTTGTAAAGTTCGCTATCTTTAACCTTATTTCTTGATAAAATATTTTTTATATTTTCAAGTAAGAGGACTGCCCTGGCGTCATTTTCATTTGAAAGGCCAAACTTGAAAAATCCATTTAACATATTTTCATCAACTGAAACCATGGCAATCCCCCTCTTTGCAAGGTAGTTGCCTAGGTAGTCGTAGCCCAAATAATTTTTTGTTGTGAATCTGTGGTTGCCATGAAGGGCAAATAAAACTGGAGCCCTGTCTAAATCCCTTGGTGCATAAACCCTTCCCTTGACCTCTGTCTCCCTTAGGGTCTTTCCGAAAAATTTGTCCCTAACTTTTTTTGTCCTGCCCCTGTATCTTACAAAGTCTGATAGGTCCACTGGCTTTCCCCTATAGTCAATTACTTCTACTTCAAACTTTTCTGGCTTTGAGGCAATTTTATTTTTTTCCACACCTAAATCATAAATTTCTCCACTGCCAAAGCCTGGAAAGACCATAAAATAAATTGAAGCTCCAAGGATAATTGTGGTCGGAAGTAAAAATATTAGCGCTATTTTCTTTTTATTTTTTGCAAAGGAAATTAAGGACTTTGCAAAGGCGACTATGACAATAAAAGCTGCCCCTATAAAAATTATTTCAAAATAATCTATGTCCACATAATAAAGACATTCATCATAAAAATATTTTATTCCATAAATGAGTAGAGCGTAGATGGCTAAATTTTTTGTCCTAATTCTCTTTAAGAGTAGAAATACAAATTTAAGCAAAAAGCCTGCAAGAATATAAAAAATAAAAAATAGAAGGGCAAAAATTATAAAGGCTAGAATTTTAGGCACCTTAAAATCTTCTATGTAATAATAAAAAAATGTGGCAGAAAATAAAGACATTATCGCCACAATTATATAGGCAAAACCACTTGCCCTTCCAAAATGTTTTTTGAAAAAACTATTTATTTTGTTTGATATTTTTATTAAAAAATTATTTATTTTCATAATAAGGGGATAAGCCCAAACTTATCCCTAATCCCTCTCTAATTCTACAAGTTCACTTTCGTCGTACTCTTCAACATTAAGTGACTTTGATTCATTTATAAAAGTTTTGTTAAACTCGCGAGTTCTCTTTATTTCATCAAGTTCAAGATAGACAATTTCCTTTTCGTCATCCACTTCATACATTACCTTTACAAGTTCTTGTATTGTGTAAGTTGAGACAACTGTTGCCTTGCCCCTATCTGTCCTTACAATTTCGCCTTCTCTTGGCATTTTCTTGTTGATGCATTCGTAGCCATCTTGTTCATATTTTAAACAGCACATAAGTCTGCCACAGATGCCAGAAATTTTTGTAGGATTTAAGCTAAGGTTTTGGTCCTTTGCCATCTTTATTGACACAGGAGAAAATTCACTTAAAAATGTGGAGCAACAAGTTGGTCTGCCGCAACAGCCTAGTCCTCCAACAAACTTTGCTTGGTCGCGAACTCCAATTTGTCTAAGCTCAATTCTTGTCTTAAAAATTGAGGCAAGATCTCTTACCAATTCTCTAAAGTCAACTCTTCCATCAGCTGTGAAGTAAAATAATAATTTTGAGCGGTCGAAAGTGTACTCACATGAAATTAATTTCATGTCCAGACCATGCTCTTCTACCTTTTGCTCACAAATTATAATTGCTTCCTTGGCCTTATTTCTATTTTCCACATTGATATTTTTATCTTCTTGATTGGCAAGACGAATAACAGGCTTTAATTCACCCTTAATACTTTCTTCATCTATTTCCTTTAAAAGTTCCACTGCGCCAAACTCAAGTCCACGCACAGTTTCTACTATTACATAATCTCCAATTTTTATATCTATATCAACGGGATCAAAATAATAGATTTTGCCAGTTCTCTTGAACCTAATTCCAGCTATTTCTATCATCTAACTCCCCCTAATTCCATTAAAAGTGTTTCTACATTTAAATCAAAATTTATATTTTTTTCATTGCGGACAAGGGAATTTATAATTGCATCATAGGATTTTATAGCCCTATCCACACTTATATTTTCTAATTTTAACAAGTCAATTTTATCTGTATTTATAATTTTTTCTTCTCTGCCGCTTTTTAAATAAATTAAATCCAAATACCAAGTCAGCATAAAATTTAGAATCTCTGCAAAGTCTTCTCGATTGTCCTTAAAAAAAGTAAATTCATCAAAAATAAATTCAGTATTTCTAATAATTTTATCAAGAACTTTTATTAGGTCCTCTCTCTTTGACAAAAGTTCTGGGTCTTCAGAATATTTAAGGGCAAGGCTGACATTTCCATTGGAAAGTCGAGAAAAAAGCCTTGCATTTTTTTCTGTAATGTTTTTCTTCTTTAAAAAATCTTCTATTCTATCTCCAGTGACATCAGAAAATTTTAAAACCCTGCACCTGGAAATAATTGTTGGAAGAATTTTTTTCATGGTACTTGAAATTAAAATTAAAATCAAGTAGTCCATGGGCTCTTCCAAGGTTTTCAAAAGTGCATTTTGCCCCTCCACTGTAACCTTGTCGAAGTCGTCAATAATTACAACTTTGTGGCTGCCACTGTAGGGCTTGGAAAAAGAATTTTCAATAATTTCTTCTATTTCTTCTTTTTTTATATTGCCCTGGTTTTTAACAATATAAAGATCGGCGTCTTCATAGTCATCTATGCCACTAAAAAATCTAAGAGCTTCGCTGTCATCTTTTAAAATAGCCCTGGCAAAGTTTTTTGCGTGAGAAAATTTGCCAATGCCTCTTGAACCACAAAAAAGATAGGCGTGGCTGTAAGACTTGTTGACTAAATCCCCTTCCAAGCTATTTATAATTTCTCTATTTTCTAAAAACATTAAATTCTCTTAGACTCTTCCAAGTCAACTACAAAAATTGTGGCTCCAGAAACCTTAAAGTCTCCCTTTTCTATGTGAATATCTTCAGGCTCAGTTAGGTCTTTAAATATTCCATAAATTTTATCAAGCTCACTTTCTTCGCAGCCCAATAAAAGCGTTGTGTTTCCAGATTTGAAAAAACCACCCGTAGAAGAAAGTCTTGTAACATATATATCTTCGTCTAAAAATCTATCAATTATTGCATCTGTGTACTTTTCTTGCACTATTGCTATCATCATTTTCGTATTCATAATATCACCTAAAACTTTTTAAAATCAAATACATCTATGACAAAAATTGTCGCTCCGCCAACTTTTACAGTGATTGGCACAGGAATCATGGCTTGACCAGGAATATTTATGGGCTGAATAGTTCTCTTAACTTCTCTAGTCCTTGAGTTTTCTTCCAAAATTTCCATAAACCTGTCCTTTTCTTCATCTTCAATACCTGAAAGAAGTGTGACATTTCCAGATTTCAAAAATCCACCAGTGGAACTTATTTTTGTAACTTTAAAATCGTTTTTGTTGAGGATTTTTACTAAATTATCGCTATCCTCGTCTTGAACTATTGCGATTATAAGTTTCACACAATCATCCTTTCTTTGAGAACTTTCATGCAGTCGCAAAAAACTTCTTCAATGCTCTTATTTACATCTATAAAATAATAATTGTCTTCTTTTCCTAAATTGTTGTAGTAGTCGCGAACTTTTTTGTGAAATTCGTCAGGCTCTCTTTCAAGTCTGTCGTAAGAAGACTGGTCCTTCCTGTGTAGGGTAACTCCACTACTTCTAAAGATAAATACCACATCGGGTTTTAACTTTCCCGTTGCAAAATTATTTATGGAAAGAATGTCTTCTAGGTCTTGTCCCCTGGCATAGCCTTGGTAGGCAAGAGAGGAAAGGACATACCTTTCGCAGAGAACTATGGCTCCCTCCTCTAGGGCAGGGATTATTTTTTCGTAAGTATGTTGAGCCCTGGATGCAGAATATAAAAGGGCTTCTGTCCTCATATCCATTTCCCTTAAATCTTTATCAAGAATAAGATCTCTAATTTTTTCAGAAATTCTTGTGCCGCCAGGCTCTCTAGTCTTTATAGTTTTTTTATTATTCTTTAAAAGTTCTTCATAAACTAAATTGCAAATTGTTGATTTTCCAGACCCATCAGGTCCTTCAAATGTAATAAATGCACTCATTTAACTACCTCAATTTTATCTTCACAAAGTCCAATTACTTCTATTCCTTCACTTAAAAATCTGTCAATATTTTCTATCATTTTATCATCAATAATTTCGCCAAAAGTCACAAGAGGCACTCCTGGTGGATAGGCCCCAATAATTTCTTTGGAAATCCTGCCAGAGACATCTCTATAAGAAATATATTCTCCCTGACATAAGTTGGCTTCTCTTGGAGTCATTGCCATCTTTGGAATTTCAAATTTAAAGGGCAAGATTTTCTTAAAATCACAATTATCATAGGATAAAATTGCGTCCCTTAACTTTTCTATTTCTTCTTTAGTATTTATTGGTGAAATTATGGCAAGAGCGTAGTATAAGTCCCCCATCTCAAGCCTTATATTTTTATTTTTTAAAAAATCTTCCACAATATCTTCGCCGCTCATGCCCCCAATTCTAAATAAAAACTTCATGGGATCATTGGCTACTATAGACTCGTGACTTAAGTCTATCTTATAATTTATAGCCCTCTTTAAATTTTCTATATCTCTCGTCCTATTTTTAAGCTCATATCTTCCCACTTCCTCCATATATTTTAAGCCAGCCTCAATAGAAAGCATAAATAAATAGGAGGGCGATGTGGAATTATAAATATTTACATATTTTAAAAGTTCTTGGTGAGAAAATCTATCTGTCCCCCTGTGAATTAGAGCAGTCTGTGTCAGTGATGGAATCATCTTGTGTGTTGAATTTACAACTAAGTCCGCACCCGCATCTAGGGCTGAATATTTTTTTAAATCTGAAAAATAAAGGTGGGCGCCATGAGCTTCATCAACTATGACTGCTATGTCCTTGTCGTGAAGAATTTTTACAAGTTCTTTTAACTTTAAAATTCCGCCAAAATAATTTGGGCTAACTAAGACGCAGGCTGCAATATTATTTTTTTCTATTTTATCAAGAAGTTCTTCTTCATCAATGCCAAAATACATGGCGCGATCTTCGTCATAAATTGTATTTAAGTAAATTGGCTCTAAATCATTTAAGAGAAGGGCATTGTAAATGGACTTGTGGGCATTTCTCTGAATTAAAATTTTATCCTTTGGTCTTGTCGCCATAGCTATGGCAATGTGAAGGGCACCAGTTGATCCATTTGTAGTAATAAAGGACTCCTTTGAGCCAAATAGTTTTTTTATCTCTCTGTGAAGTTCCTCTATTGCTCCCCTTGGTTTTAAAAGATTATCTGTATCTAAAATTTCCGTCAAATCATTTTTTATGTCCAAGTCAAAAAAGTCCTTGCCCTTGTGACCTGGCATGCCAAAAGAAATTAAATTTTTTACTTTGTCCACTTCATTTTTTAAGGGGGTCTTCATCTTTTCTCCTCAACTTCCTTTAATTATACTATAATTTAAAGGCATTTAAAAGTTAGCCCTTTTTATAAAAATCTCCCTTTATAGAAACTTCGCCGCTGGAAAGAGTGAGCCTTTCGCTGCCAGTGTCTACAATTAAATTGCCCTTGTCGTTAATGTCCACTCCCTTGGCAGAATATTTTTTGCCATTTAATACAAATGAAAGGTCCCTTCCAATTACTAGGGAATGCTTTTTGTAGTAGTCAATTATTTCCTTATCACTTTTTACATAATTATTTTCGTAAAAGGCATTTAAGACGCAGGATAAAATTTCATTTCTTATGACATCAGTGCCAATGTAACCTGCAATGTCCTTTAAATCTTTGAAGCTGTCGTCCCTTGGCTCATTTACATTAATTCCAATTCCAACTATGACAGACTTTACGCTTCTGGATTCAAAGTCTGCATCAAGTTCAGATAAAATTCCACAAATTTTTTTGCCCTTTAAAAACAAATCATTTACCCATTTTATTTGTGCTTGCTTGCCTGTTGACTCCCTTATCCCCTCTGCAACGGCTACGGCAGCCTTAACTGTAGTTAAGTCAAAGTAAGAAAAATCGTAGGAGTCCTTGGGGTGAAGGATTATGCTAAAGTAAATTCCGCTGCCCTTAGGTGATGTGAAGCTCTTGCCAGTTCTGCCTCGCCCACCCTTTTGCATGTCAGCTACAATTACAGTAAAATCTTTGACATCACTAGAATAAAGTCTCCTCTTTGCTTCTGTGTTTGTGGAATCAATTTCGTCATAGATAACTATATCAATGTCCTTTAATTCATCTCGAAGACCCTTTCTTATGCCTTCGTCAGATAATTTGTCGTCACTTTCTACAAGTTTGTATCCAAGCTTTGTCTGAGATTCAATTTGAAATCCACTTTCCTTTAAAGAATTAATAGCCTTCCAAATTGCAGTTCTTGAAATATTTAATCTTTCTGCCAACTCTTGACCAGAAATATAATTTGCCCTATTTCTTTCTAATTCTCTTAATACAATATCCTTTGTTTTCAATATATCACCTTATTCTTGACATTTTTGTAAATCTACTGTAAAATAATTTTCTAGGCTATGGAGAGATGTCCGAGAGGCTGAAGGAGCCCGCCTGGAAAGCGAGTATACATGAAAATGTATCGGGGGTTCGAATCCCCCTCTCTCCGCCATCGCCATGCTAAGCGGGAAATTAGCGATGTCCTGTACCTGCGATTCGCTACAGCAGGGCTGAATTCCCATTCGAGGACTTTAATTTTGCAGTCTGCCCCTTATAAGTGGTGTTGATGATTGGGTCCTGCGCAACAGAAACTTATGAACCGTGTCAGGTCTTGATCGAAGCAGCACTAAGTAAGATCTTTTGTGTGCCGCAAGGGTCGCCTGGTTTGAGCTAACTGTAAGGGTAACGTGTGAGGTTAACTTTCGACAATGGGTGCATGGCTACATATTAGTCCCATTTATTTGGGACTTTTTTTATTACCCTTTTTTAAAAAATTGGAGACATTTAAAAGTTCTCCATCCTTTAAAACCTTCTTTTCCCTCAAATATTTTTCTGCCCTGGAATAAAATCCCCTCTTTGAGCCAGTCACATAAAAATAATCTCTTATGTAATTTTCTTTTTTGTAGTCATAATCTTCTAAAATGGCATCAGTATTCGAAAAGATTTCAATATTACTAGACTTATCGGCAATATATTTTTTGAAAAAATCTTTTTTTAGATGAAGACCACTAGAAGCCAAAAAGATTAAATCGTACTTCCTAAAATCTTCGTCAGAAAAGTATTCATCAGAGATCATTCTTACTATTTCATCAGCAAGACCATCGTTACAAGCATTAATAAGTAGGGGCAGGCTCAAGTACGATACAGGAGAATCTGTGAAGTCTCCTAAAGTTTTTTCAGCTGAAGTAAGCTCTGTCCCTAGGCACAAAATTCTCTTATCCTTTAAATGTTTCTTAAGGGCTTTTTCTCCAAAGTCTGCCCTCTCATCATCCTTGAAATAATTTATGGCATCAAAGTCCATGACATAAATCTTTTTATCTTTTTTAAAAAATTTTTGTAAAAATTCTATTCTTGCGTTTACAGCTTCCCTCTTGTAAAGTCCATAGTATTCAAACCTGTCATCAACATAATAATTTAAATAATCTCTATGGGCTTCATAAAGCCCAACTATGCCAGGACCTGTGTCAAAAACTGCCAAAGCCTTCACCTACTCTCACTTTATATGTATACTTATAAATTTCCTTAAAATAATCATAAGCCTCTTCCAAGGATTTTTCATCTGCAAAGATGCCAAAAATTGTGGCGCCACTTCCGCTCATAAGAGGAGCAGAATTAAAGGCTCTTAATTTATTTTTTATATCCAATAAATCTGGGTGCAAATAAAAAACTACATCTTCCATTTTATTTCTGAGATAAAAGTTTAATTTTTCTATGTCAAGCTCATAGAGACCCTCTAGAATTTTAGAAAAATCAATTCTTTCCTTGTCAATTTTTATTTTTTGGTAGACTTCCTTAGTGGAGACGCCGTAACCGGGGTTTATGATTAAAACATGATCTAGCTCTATTGGGTCTACTTCTTCTAATATGTCTCCTATTCCCTTTGCAATTTTACTTCCGCCAGTCATCATATATGTAAAATCTGCTCCGAGACCCCCTGCCATCTCAATTAGTTCAGCTCTTGGAATATTTATCTTGTAAAGGTCATTTAGGGCGTAAAGACAAGCTGCTCCATTGGAAGTTCCCCCAGCAAGGCCTGCGGCAATGGGGATTTTCTTTTTAATTTCAACTTTAAAGGGAAGGTCATAGCCCACCTTGTTTTTTAAAAGTTCATAGGCCTTATAAATTAAATTGCTTTTTAAGTCAAAGGAAAATTCTGGTATTATTTCTAGTCTCTCGCTTTTAGAAAAAATCATCTCGTCACATAAATCTGTCATGACCATTAAGGTTTTTATGTCGTGGTATCCATTTTCTCTCTTGCCTGTGACATCGAGAGATAAGTTTAACTTGGCATGAGCATTTTTTTTAATCATAATACACCTCAAGTTAATTATAATTCATAATTTATTATTTTGCATCATTGTAAACCCCAGATTTTATATTGATAATAATTTTAATAAAATTTAAATTTGAGCAAAAAAATAAGCTGCCTAAGCAGCTCTTATTTTATGAAATCATCTTTGCATCTTTATAACTTACATCTTCATCTAAAACTGTAACTTTTACAGTAGAAGTAAGTACATCAGAGTAAGTGTATGATGCAGTTACAAGTTCTTCTCCGTTAAAAACTTCAAGTACAAAAAGACTTGGATAAATTGCCTTTAAAACTCCCTTGCGAGTGACAATTTTTTTTCTGCCTTTATTGGCCTTTACAATAACTTTTTTCCCTATATGATTCTCAAGCTCTTTCTTTATTAATTGCATTTGATTCATTCCATATCAATTCCTTCCAAAGACTTTTAATACTCGTTAATTATACTATAAAAATGGATTCCTGTCAAATAAATCTATAATTTTACTCCATAAATTTTTCTTTGTCAATAAATTTTATTCTTAATTTTTAAAATATTTTTAATAATTTTTAATTTTTCTCACAATTATTTTTATAATAAATTTTTTTGGTCTGATTTTTTATTTTTTTCCCTTAAAAAGCTCTAAGAACTTGTATTTTGTTAAATAAGGGTGGATTTTTCAAGACAACTATTGTATAATTATGTATTGTTATTAAGTGGATTGGAGGTATTGATGCAAAAAAAGAAAAAAGTCATTCTCGGAATGAGTGGCGGCGTAGATTCATCTGTGTCTGCAATTCTCTTAAAGGAAGCCGGCTACGATGTCACAGCTGTTTTCATGAGAAACTGGGCTGAAGATGACGGAGCTTGCACTGCAAGAGAAGATTACATCGATGTTGTCTCTGTCTGTTCACAACTTGACATAAAATATTTTACTGTCAATTTCGAAAAGGAATATAGGGATAGAGTTTTTTCTTACTTCTTAAGTGAATACAAAAAAGGCAGAACTCCCAATCCAGATGTGATGTGCAATACTGAAATTAAATTCAAGGCCTTCCTTGACTATGCAATGGATTTTGATGCTGATTATATTGCAATGGGTCATTATGCCAGGACAAAAAATGTCAATGGAAAAACCTATCTTTTAAAGGGCGCCGATCTTAATAAAGACCAGTCTTATTTTTTGTCCAGAGTTAAATCAGAGGCACTTGCAAAAACTCTCTTCCCAGTTGGCGATTTGACCAAGGATGAAGTGAGAGCTATCGCCAAAAAGTACAAGCTCTCTACTGCTTCAAAAAAAGATTCTACAGGAATCTGTTTTATTGGCGAAAGAGATTTCAATGAATTTTTAGACCAATTTCTCTTTACTAAGCCTGGAAAAATTGTGGACGAAAAGGGCAAGGTAATAGGAGAGCATTCAGGTCTTATGCACTACACCATAGGTCAAAGGCGAGGAATAGGCATTGGCGGAGTTGGCAGTGGCGAGCCCTTCTTCGTATATGATAAGGATTTGAAAAACAATCTTTTGCTTGTGGCTCAAGGAATTAATAATCCCATCCTTTATAGGGATGAATTTGAAGTTGAAGATATTTTTTGGATTACAGAAAATCCTTCTCTTCCCCTAGATTTATCTGTTAAAATAAGATATAGGGCAAAGGATGAAGATGCAAGGCTAGAAAATGATAAGGGTAAATATGTTGTTAAACTGAAAAAACCACTTAAGGGCGTAACGCCTGGTCAAGTTTGTGTTTTTTATCAAGGCGATGTATGTCTTGGTTCAGGTATTATAAAATAAATTTTGGAGGTATATATGAAATTACTTTTAAACAAAAGAGAAGCTAAGGGTAAAAACAAGGTTGATAAACTTAGAGCTAAGGGTGAAGTTCCTGGAGTTCTTTACTCAAAGGGACAAGAAGCAAAATTACTTTATGGTCTAGAAAAAGATTTATTAAAGGCTTTTTCTGACGAAGGATATTCAAACATTTTTGAAATCGAAGTTGATGGAGAAACTATTTCCGTACTTTTCAAAGAAGTTCAAATGCACCACATCAAAAATGCAATGGTTCACTTTGACTTATATGAAGTTGATATGAACTCTGAACTTACTGTTGAAGTGCCAGTAGTTCTTGAAGGTAGAGACGAAGTTAAGGTTCAACCATCTTCATTAATCCAAGTATTAAACGAAGTAAGTGTAACTTGTCTTCCAAAATATCTTCCATCTGAAGCTGTTGTAAATGTTGTTGAAATGCAAATTGGCGATGTAGTAACTGTTGCTGACCTAGATATCTTCAGCGACGAAAACATCAAGATTGACATGGATGCTGAAGAAACTGTTGCAACTCTTGTTGAACCAACAGAAGAAAAAGAACCAGAAGAAGGAGCAGAAGAAGTTTCTGCAGAAGTTCCTACTGTTTCTGAAACTGAAGCAAAAGAAGAAACTGAAGAATAATTTTTATTTAAAAATTTATATTTTAAAAGGGCTCTAAGA
>OGTN01000212.1_pt1 | contig 32075 bp, 36 predicted proteins | sample 1574591 | NCBI WGS metagenome assembly OGTN01 (sample SAMN03295830, study PRJEB24534) | human gut metagenome | isolation source: fecal sample 5 from infant 4 | host: Homo sapiens | place: USA: Pittsburgh, PA | collected 2014-07
TTCCCACCCCTTCCGTCTGCAGAAAATCCAGCAGCCCCTCTTCCGCACTGCGTTCGAACATCGAATAGCGGGGCTGGTGAATGACGCAGGGCGTACCGAGGTCGTTAAGGATCTTCACCGCCTCCTGCGCCTGGGCCAGCGGATAGTTGGAGATCCCGACGTACAGCGCTTTACCCTGACGGACAAGATGATCGAGCGCACGCATTGTTTCCGTCAGTGGGGTCTGCGGGTCCGGGCGGTGATGATAAAAAATATCGACATACTCCAGCCCCATGCGCTGCAGGCTCTGGTTAAGACTGGCCACCAGATACTTGCGTGAACCCCAGTCGCCGTACGGGCCGTCCCACATGGTGTAGCCCGCTTTGGTGGAGATGATCAACTCATCGCGATAGGGCTGGAGCGCCTCTTTCAGAATGCGGCCAAAATTGCTCTCTGCTGAACCCGGCGGCGGCCCATAGTTGTTGGCGAGGTCGAAATGAGTTATGCCAAGGTCAAACGCGTGCAGGAGCATCTGCCGGCTGATCTCCACGCGCGTTTCGTCGCCAAAGTTGTGCCACAGGCCGAGAGAAATCGCCGGGAGCTGAAGGCCGCTGCGCCCGCAGCGACGATACTCCATCGTTTGATATCGCGTCGTGCTTGCCTGGTAAACCATTCTTCCTCCGCAGATAAAACAGGGTGTGTATACGTTTACACTAATCAATGTTCTGCATGGAGTACACTGCTTTTTGGGCGTAACTATTGCTTTACACCGGCTTTATCGTCCCCCTTCTGGACAGGCGGATCGCTTATTCAATACTCAAATTACACCTGCACCAAAATGAGGATAATGGACATGCAACCGACCTACACTATTGGGGATTATCTGCTGGATCGCCTCGTTGACTGCGGTATTGACCGCTTGTTCGGCGTACCAGGAGATTACAACTTACAGTTTCTCGATCGCGTCATCGCGCACAGCGCCCTGGGGTGGGTTGGCTGCGCCAACGAGCTGAATGCGGCCTATGCCGCTGACGGATATGCGCGCATCAAAGGGGCCGGTGCGCTGCTGACCACCTACGGCGTCGGCGAACTGAGCGCGCTGAACGGCATTGCGGGTAGCTATGCGGAACATATTCCGGTATTGCATATCGTCGGCGCGCCCTCTACCGGCGCTCAGCAGCGTGGCGAACTGCTGCACCATACCCTCGGCGATGGCGATTTTCGCCATTTCGCCCGCATGAGCGAGCAGATCACCTGCAGCCAGGCGCTGCTGACCGCCGGCAACGCCTGCTATGAGATCGACCGTGTCCTGCGCGATATGCTGACGCATCATCGGCCCGGCTATCTGATGCTGCCGGCCGATGTCGCCAGAGCGGCAGCGATTGCCCCAGCCCAGCGCTTACTGGTGGAGCCCGCTCCGGCGGATGAAAACCAGCTCGCCGGGTTCCGAGAACATGCCAGCCGCCTGCTGCGGGGCAGCCGACGCATTTCTCTGCTGGCGGATTTCCTGGCGCAACGCTATGGCCTGCAGAACACGCTCCGGGAGTGGGTGGCGAAAACCCCCATCGCCCATGCCACCATGCTAATGGGCAAGGGGTTGTTCGATGAGCAGCTGAGCGGGTTTGTCGGGACCTATAGCGGGATCGCCAGCGCCCCGCAGACCCGGGAGGCGATTGAAAACGCCGACACCATCATCTGCATTGGTACGCGCTTCACCGACACTATCACCGCGGGATTCACCCAGCATCTGGCGCGGGAGAAGACCATTGAGATCCAGCCCTTCGCCGTCAGGGTGGGCGACCACTGGTTCAGCGGCGTGCCGATGGATCAAGCCCTGGCTGCATTAATGACGCTTTCCGCCCCGCTGGCGGCGGAGTGGGCGGCGCCTCAGGTCGTGGCGCCGGAAGTGGAAGAGGAGGCCGAAGGCGAGTTAACCCAGAAGAATTTCTGGTCGACTGTGCAGGATGCGCTGCGCCCCGGCGATATTATCCTCGCCGATCAGGGGACGGCGGCGTTTGGCATCGCGGCGCTTAAGCTTCCCTCTGAGGCATCGCTGATCGTTCAGCCGCTGTGGGGGTCGATTGGTTTTACCCTCCCGGCCGCCTATGGCGCGCAAACCGCGGCGGAAGAGCGGCGGGTGGTGCTGATTGTCGGCGATGGCGCCGCCCAACTGACGATTCAGGAGATGGGCTCTATGCTTCGCGATAAGCAAAAACCGCTTATTCTGTTGCTGAATAACGAAGGGTATACCGTGGAGCGGGCGATTCATGGCCCTGAGCAGCGCTACAATGACATCGCCCTGTGGGACTGGCAGCGGCTGCCGGAAGCCTTCGCCCCGGACGTTGTTTCTCGCTGCTGGCGGGTCACGCACACGGCTGAGCTACGGGAAGCGATGGCGGAAAGCATCACCTCCGATACCCTTACCCTGGTCGAAGTGATGCTACCGAAAATGGATATCCCCGATTTCCTGCGTGCGGTGACGCAGGCGCTGGAGGAACGAAACAGCCGCGTTTAGTCGCCAGTTCGTTTAGCAATCATCAACGGCCTCCCGGCCAGCAGCAGCCAGGCCGGGAGCATCACAATGCACAGCAGCGGCAGCAGCGTCGTATCCGGGACCACTACGGCGGCCATAAACAGGCTCAGCCAGCCGTCGCGGGTGACGACCAGCACCATGCCGAGAATGGCGCAGGAGACGGTGATCGCCGCTGGCACGGCATCCACGTGGGTATGCAGCATCAGCCCCAGCGCCACCCCAACGAAGACCGCCGGGAAAATTCGCCCGCCGCGAAAGCCGCTGGCGGAGGCGAGCACCAGCGCAGCCAGCTTGACCAGCGCGATGAGCAGAAAATCCGCGGCGGTTAGCGTCTGACTGAAAGCCAGCTGCTGCATCTCATCCAGCCCCTTAAACAGCGTTAAGGGTCCGCCAATGGTCCCGAGGATCCCCAGCAGCAACCCACCGATGCCCAGCGTCAGGATGGGATTTCTCAGGCGATGCATCAGGGCGTGCAGGCGCGGCAGACACCAGACGGCCACCATGCCGACGGCGATAGCAATCAGGGCGACGATCATGCCGCTGATGATATCGACGAAGTGCATCTGGCCATAATGGGGGATCGGCAGCGTGAAATGGGGATGGAAAAACAGCCCGGTCGTCAGCGCGCCCGCGGCGGCGGCAAGCAGCGGCGCAAAAAGACGATCCCACAGCGGCGACTCGTTGCTGCTGTTGAGGGTTTGCGAAAAAATCAGCGCGGCGGCCACCGGGGTGCCGAAGAGGGCGCCGATGGTGCCTGAGGCCGCGAGGATGGTCCAGTCCAGCGAGCTGACGCGCGGAAACAGCCGTGAACCGACGGCGACGGCCAGCGCAATATTCACCACCATAATCGGATGCTCCGGGCCGAGACTGACGCCGCCGGCAAGGCCGAGGATCAGCGCGGCCAGCAGTCCGGGCAGCGCGCTGGTAGCAATGGGGGCGCCAATGAGCGATTCGGTGGCCGGATCCGGCCCGGCGTGTCCCGGGCTGTAGCGGACGACCAGGCCCACGGCGATCCCTGTCGCCGTGAGCATGGCGATAATCCATAGCGGGCTGTCAGCGCTGATCCCCAACTGGGTGGGCAGGTTGCTCCATAGCACGCGCTGTAGCAGCGCGGCAACCTTCATCGCGCCGATCAGGATCAGACTGCAGGCGATACCTATCAGGATGGCCGGCACCGACAGGATCAGCATTGTTCTGGCGCGAGGATGGAGCATGAAAATGTCCTTGTTAAAGTTCTGAAGCACTACTTTGCCTTCGTCGGCTGGGGCCGTCGATGCAAATGGTGCTGAAACGATAAAGTTAAGGCGGCGTCTGATTCCCGCGGCGTCGTTTACCGACTACCTTGCATAGATTACAAACTAAATGTGACCTATGTCGCTAAACAAGGGGCGTCTGCGCGTTGGACGTTGTTGTTAAGCCGCCATGAATTTACAGTGTGCCAAAAGAATTATTTTGACTTTAGCGGAGCCGTAACGGAATGACAAAATTTGCTTTAGTAGGAGATGTCGGGGGGACCAACGCCCGCCTGGCGCTATGTGATCTGGCGAGCGGAGAGATCTCTCGTGCTAAGACCTATTCCGGGCTCGATTATCCCAGTCTGGAGGCGGTGGGGCGCGTCTATCTGGAGGAGCACCAGGTGACCGTCAACGAAGGCTGTATCGCCATTGCCTGCCCGATCACCGGCGACTGGGTAGCGATGACCAACCATACCTGGGCCTTCTCCATCGCTGAAATGAAGCGCAACCTTGGCTTTGCCCATCTGGAGATAATTAACGATTTTACCGCCGTTTCCATGGCCATCCCGATGCTGAAAGCCGAGCACCTCATTCAGTTTGGCGGCAGCGCTCCGGTAGCGGGCAAACCGATCGCCGTTTATGGCGCCGGAACCGGGCTTGGCGTGGCGCATCTGGTGCACGTTGACAAGCGCTGGGTCAGCCTGCCGGGCGAAGGCGGTCATGTCGATTTTGCGCCGAACAGCGAAGAAGAGGGGATTATTCTGGAAGAGCTGCGCGCCGAGCTGGGGCATGTTTCCGCAGAACGCGTGCTCTCGGGTCCCGGACTGGTCAATTTGTACCGCGCGATTGTGAAGTCTGATGGCCGCCTGCCGGAAAACCTGCAGCCACGCGAGGTCACCGAGCGAGCGCTGGCGGACAGTTGTACCGACTGTCGCCGGGCGCTATCGCTGTTCTGCGTCATTATGGGCCGCTTCGGCGGAAACCTGGCGCTGACTCTCGGGACCTTTGGCGGCGTGTATATCGCCGGGGGCATCGTGCCGCGCTTCCTGGAGTTCTTTAAAGCCTCCGGCTTCCGCGGCGGTTTTGAAGACAAAGGCCGTTTCAAAGCTTATGTTCAGGATATTCCGGTTTACCTGATCGTGCATGAAAACCCGGGCCTGCTGGGCTCTGGCGCGCATCTGCGTCAGACGCTGGGCCAGGTGTTATAAGCGCATCCCTCCCGGGCTACCGTCGTAGCCCGGATGGCGGGACTTCCCGCCTCTACAGATTCATCAGCTGGCGAAACTCTTTCACTTTACTGCGGCTCACCGGCACCTGAAATTCAAGGTCGCGCAGGCGCAGCACATAGGTATTGTTAAACCACGGCTCAATTTCGCGGATCTTGCTGAGATTCACGCAGTACGAGCGGTGGCAGCGAAAGAAATGTGCGGTGGGCAGTTTGCTGCAGAATTCGGTGATGTTCATTGGCATGACGAATGACTCCCGGCGGGTATAGACGAACGTCATCTTTTCATGCGCCTCGGCATAATAAATATCATGAATGCTGGTGACGATTATTCGTTCATCTTTTATCAGATTGATGGTGTCGTTTTCTCGTGGCGCCGCGCTGGTCGCTCCCGCAGCGACGTTATTTTGCTGCTGCCAGGCGGCGGTTAGCTTTTGTAGCATATTGATGATGCGTGACTCCTGGTAGGGCTTCAGGATGTAGTCAAACGCCTCCAGCTCAAAGGCTTCCACGGCGTGCTCTTTCCACGCGGTGATAAAAACGATAAAAGGCTTATGGGCAAACTGGCTGATGTTTTGCGCCAGCAAAACCCCGTCCAGCGACGGAATATTGATATCGAGAAAAATGGCATCGACCTTGTTGTGCTGGAGAAACTTCAGCACGTCCAGGCCATCGTCAAAGCTGCCGACGATCTCCATCTGGCTGTGGGTGTTGATAAGCCAGGAGAGCTCCTGCTGAGCCAGAAACTCATCTTCCACAATAATAACTTTCATCTTTTCTCCGCTCATGACAACAGAGACTCCGTCAGCGCCTGCGGCGTGTGTTGATTGGGGACATAAAAGGCGATTTCTGTTCCTGGCGTCAGGGTGCGGATATGCAACCCCTCGCCGTAGAGGAGCTTCACCCGGTGATGAACGTTAAGCAGGCCGATTTTATTTCCCGGCATTTCGTCGGCTTCCACGCGAGCGACCACGGCGGGATCGATGCCGTTGCCGGTGTCGCGAACGCTGATGCGAACCCGATTGCCGCACTCGTTAATGCCGATCGTCACCACCCCCTTGCCTTTACAGGGCTGGATACCATGAACGATGGCATTCTCCACCAGCGGCTGGATAAGCAGGCTCGGGATCACGCAGCTGACGTCGTCGTCAATATCATAGATGACCGTCAGCTTGTCGCCGAATCGCGCCTGTTCAATGGCGATATAATCTTTGATCTGATACAGCTCTCGTTTGATATCAATCTGCTCATCGTCTTTTAATTCGATGTTATAGCGCAGGTAGCGTGACAGATTAAAAATGAGCTGGCGCGCGGTGTCTGGATTAAGGCGAATCGAGGAGGAGATCGCGTTCAGGGCATTGAATAAAAAATGCGGGTTAATTTTGCTTTGCAGGGCGCGCAGCTCCGCTTTGTTGGCCATCTCGCGCAGCTGTTCGGCGCGGGAGACTTCCAGCTGGGTGGAGATTATTTGCGACAGGCCAATCGCCATCTCCTGCAGCGTCGAAGTGATGCGATGGGCGTGGCAGTAATAGATTTTTAGCGTGCCGGTCACCACCCCTTTTTCCCACAGCGGGATCACCATCAAGGAGTGGATCTCCGGCGTGCGGTGGGCTTCATCATTGTTTTTTATAATGATTTTTCCATAACGAATCGCTTGTCGGGTGGTAGGGCTGATGACATCGTCGTGGTGTTGATAGTTGGCCTCCCCCACGCCCACGTAGGCCAGTACATGTTCGGTATTAGTGATCGCCACCGCGTCAGCGGTAATGTCGCGGCGGATAATCTCGCATACCTGGCGCAGAGAATCGCTGTTAACGTGACGAAACAGCGGCAGGGTTTTGTTAGCGATATCGAGCGCCAGTTTTGCCTGCCGCGCCGCGCTGGCCTCCTTTTCCCCTTCCACGCTCTGCACCAGCAGCACGATAAAACCGATGCAGACGCTGCCGAGGATCATCGGGATACCAATTTTAGAGACGATATCCAGGCCGAGGCTCAGGGAAGGCGCCCAGACCACCACCAGGATCATGGTCAGGGTCTCACACACCATGCCGGCCAGAATGCCGATTTTCCACCGTTGATCGCGGGCCACTTTACGGTTAATCAATCCTGACAGCAGGCCTGCGACAATGCTGGTGATAAAGCAGGGCACGGCGGTGACGCCATCGATATCAATCAGGTAGCGGTGTACGCCGGCAATCACCCCGACAATTGCCCCTACCCACGGACCAAACAGGATCCCGCCGGACATGACGGCGATAATGCGTACGTTTACCAGCGAGCCTTCCACCGGGACGCCGGACCAGGTGCTGAACAGGGCGAACAGCGAGAAAATGGCGGTCACGGCCAGCAGCTCTTTCGGCGTATGGGCCGACTTATGCAACAGTTCGCGGAACAGGCGCAGGCGAATGAGGAAAAACAGGCAAATAAGCATCAGGGCCGCACGATCATAGACCGCCAGCATCATCGTAAAAATTTCGTGCATGGGTGCGCCGCGTCAGTGGCCAGAAATGAACATGATAAAAAACCTGACGGCAGAAGACCAGCCGCAGAAATATAATGAGGAAAAGGCATACTTTTTAAAGGGGATTGGTGGGGGGCCACCGCGAGAGCGGCAGCCCTGGCTTTTAACGATAAAATTCTGTGTTAAGAAAGATATCAATGTGTTACCACTCTTATACAACTCTGGAATATTCCGGCGATGAACTGCCGTATTTAGCGCCGTCGATACCCGTTTTATATGCCAGGGAATATTTTTTACCGGCCCTCTCGACAACATGTTTTTTTTCAGGTTATTTTCTAAACGAGCCGCAACAGCGGCAGCGTCGCTCGGACGGTCCGGGCGCTAACGTTAATCAGAGGAACCTATGGCTGAATCCAGTCCTGAACGCCGTTTTACGCGTATCGATCGTCTCCCCCCGTACGTTTTTAATATTACTGCTGAACTGAAAATGGCTGCGCGTCGGCGCGGCGAGGATATTATTGATTTCAGTATGGGCAATCCCGATGGCGCGACGCCGCCGCATATCGTGGAAAAACTTTGCACCGTTGCCCAACGGCCTGATACCCATGGTTACTCTACCTCGCGGGGGATCCCGCGCCTGCGTCGCGCCATTTCACGCTGGTATGAAGAACGCTATAACGTTGACATCGATCCGGAATCGGAAGCGATCGTCACCATTGGTTCGAAAGAGGGGCTGGCGCACCTGATGCTGGCGACCCTGGATCATGGCGACACGGTGCTGGTGCCAAACCCCAGCTATCCGATTCATATCTATGGCGCGGTGATTGCCGGGGCGCAGGTGCGCTCGGTGCCGCTGGTGGAAGGTGTGGATTTCTTTAACGAGCTGGAACGCGCCATCCGCGAGAGTTACCCGAAGCCGAAGATGATGATCCTTGGTTTTCCCTCGAATCCAACGGCGCAGTGTGTGGAGCTGGACTTCTTTGAAAAGGTCGTCGCCCTGGCGAAGCAGTATGACATCCTGGTCGTCCACGATCTGGCCTATGCCGATATCGTGTATGACGGCTGGAAAGCGCCCTCCATCATGCAGGTGCCCGGCGCGCGTGATGTCGCCGTCGAGTTCTTTACCCTGTCGAAAAGCTATAACATGGCCGGCTGGCGCATTGGCTTTATGGTCGGCAATAAGACCCTGGTGAATGCCCTCGCTCGCATCAAAAGCTATCACGACTATGGCACGTTTACGCCGCTGCAGGTGGCGGCGATCGCTGCCCTTGAGGGCGATCAGCAGTGCGTGCGTGAAATTGCCGAACAATATAAGCGCCGTCGCGATGTGCTGGTGAAAGGGCTCCACGAAGCCGGCTGGATGGTGGAATGTCCGAAAGCGTCCATGTACGTCTGGGCAAAAATACCGGAACCTTACGCTGCCATGGGCTCGCTGGAGTTTGCGAAAAAGTTGCTTAATGAAGCGAAGGTCTGCGTCTCGCCGGGGATAGGCTTTGGCGACTATGGCGATACTCACGTCCGCTTCGCGCTGATCGAAAACCGGGACCGTACGCGCCAGGCGATCCGTGGCATCAAGGCGATGTTCCGCGCCGATGGCTTGCTGCCCGCCGCGAGCTAGCGCTTCGGCGAATACGCCATAACAAAAACGGGAGCCAGTGGGCTCCCGTTTTTTTTGACACCGCTGCAGTCTAGATCATCAGGGCAAAAGTACCGGCCCAAACGATGACCATAAAAGAGAGGCCCATAAAGAAGTATTTCACGATTCATCACTCCACGCGCTTGTGCGACGTTCAAATGAATTAATTGTTCTGTTATTCCAGGGCTGTCGCAGGTGAAAAATCACGTTGCGGCAGCTCGCAATTCTGTGCGCTTTGTGCTCCAGATGGCGCTAATGTACGCCTAAAAAATGAGGGAAACAAGGGGCATTTTTTTATTAATTTTTAGTTACTTAGGAGTGTCGTGATTCGGCGACACATTAATTTCACCCGGTAATAAATTTCACGCCAGCGACGCTGTTAAAACGGATTTTGGCGATGGGCAAAATGGAGGACGGCCAGCGAGGGCGCGCGCAATTTCTTTGCTACGCGCCGCCGCCGATTTAATGCTGGTCAGAGGCGCGCGGCCGCCACTCGGCCGGGTAGTGAGCCGGGATAAAGCGCAGTGTGAGCGCCATGAGTAGCAGGACGCAGAGCGCATGCCAGGACCAGTCAAGCGTGTAGTTCCCGCTCAGGCTACGCAACAGGCCGGAAAGCCAGGGGGAGAGGCCTGCGATGATAAATCCGATACCCTGCATAAACGCCACCAGCCGGCCGGCTACCGCCGGTTGTCCAGCGTGATCCAGCGCCAGCACCAGGCACAGGGGAAAGGCGCCACCCAGACCCACTCCACAGGCGATGGCCCACAGCGCTGGGACGTGCTGCGGCAGCCAGATGAAGCCGCAGAAGCCAATGAGCTGTAGCGCCAGAGCGAACAGCAGAAGCTGGCGTCGATCATCCTGACGAGCCAGCGCCGGGAGCAGTAGCGCCCCCGCGGTTTGCCCAACGGTCAGCAGCGCCAGCAGCGAGCCGCTGTACTGGGCGCTATCGCCAAGCTGGATATAGTAGGGCGGCAGCCAGGCGATCAGACTGGCGTAACCGGCATTGATCAATCCGAAATAGAGTCCCAGCGTCCAGGCGCGGCGCTGGCCAATAATCGCGACCCGGGGGGAAGCGCTGGTCTGATGCGGTGCGCGAGGCAATTGCCGGCAAATTGCCAGCCAGCCGAGCAGGGCCAGCAGGGCAGGGAGCGCCCACCAGGCCAGCGCCTGGTGCCAGACCGTACTGCGTGACGCCAGCCATGGCGTGAACGCAGCGCCTAACCCGCCGCCGCCCATCAGCGCCGCCGACCATAGTCCCATCACCAGCGGCGTACGCCGGGCGAACAGACGCTTTATCACCGCCGGGATGGCGGCCTGGATAATGCCGATGCCAATTCCCCCCGCAAGGGCGCTGCTGAGCAGCAAACCGCTATGTGGGGCGCTTTCCCGCAGCAGGGCACCCGCCGCGATAATCAGCAGGCTCAGCGCAATGCTGCGGTTTTGACCAACAGTGCGATCGACCCAGCCGCCGGCCAGCGCCAGCACGCCCATCGCGATGACCGGCAGGGCGGTGAGGAGCGCGACCAGGGTATAGCTCATCCCGCTGGCGGCGCGGATATCCGGCAGCAAGGGACCTATCGAGGTGAGCAGCGGACGCATGTTTATCCCAATGAGTACCAGGACACACAGCGTCAGATTCTGTCGCAGCATGGGCGTCATGGTTGCTGTTCCGCCCAGCGCTGATAAAGTGCCGGCCCCTCCGGCTGCGGGCAGTGGTGGATTGGCAGCGTCTGCCGGGACAGCGGCTGCTGCAGCTGCTGATAAATCGCGGTGGTTGAGAGCTGAAAGGGTTCGCCATCCTGATTACTGTTGGCGAAAAATACTTCCCGCACGCCGGTTAAATAGAGTGCGCTCAGGCACATAGGACAAGGTTGCCCGCTGGCATAGATAACGCATTCGCGCAGCACCGCGCTTCCCAGTCTGGCGGCAAGATCGCGAACGGCATTCAGTTCGGCATGCGCCGTTGGGTCACCGTTCAGATGAAAGGTATTGACGGCTTCGGCGACAATCTCATCATGCCGCACCAGAACGGCGCCGAAGGGGCGGCCACCGTCAGCAATATTTTGTTTTGCCAGCGCTAATGCGCGCTGGAGATAGCGATCGTCAGCGGACATAGTCACTCCTGCATAAGATGATGTTGATGGTGAAAAACGCAGAGGATGGTAGGTAGAGAGTACGTATCTTGTTTCATAAGTTAAAAGACTTATTTATGATGAACCCTATTTGAATTGCTTATAGGTAAGCGGATGCTCCTGCGCCATCTTTCCTACTTTATCGCCGTGGCAGAACATCGTGGATTTACCCGCGCCGCCGCGGCGCTCCATGTCTCCCAGCCTGCGCTGTCACAGCAGATCCGCCAGCTGGAAGCGATGCTGGAGGTTCAGCTCTTTGACCGCTCTGGTCGTTATACCCGCCTGACCGATGCCGGAGAGATCTGGCTGGAGTATGCCCGCCGCGTGTTACGCGATCTTGAGGAGGGGCGGCGCGCCCTGCACGACGCAGAAGATCTGCAGCGTGGTAAACTCCGCATCGCCATGACGCCGACCTTTACCACTTACATGCTGGGGCCGCTGGTGGAGGCGTACTATCGACGCTACCCCGGAGTGAAATTGCTTATCCAGGAGATGAACCAGGAGCGGATGGAAACGATGCTTCTGGAGGATGAACTGGATGTGGGAATTGCTTTTGACGAGAGCCTCTCGCGGGATATTGTGGTTCAGCCGCTGCTGACGGAAACCCTCGCGCTGGTGGTGAGCCGCGCGCATCCGCTGGCTCATGAGAGCCACCTGCAGCTACAGGCTCTCGACGCGCAGCCCCTGATCCTGCTGAGCAGCGAGTTTGCCACCCGGGAGCAGATCGACCGCTATTGTCGCCGCCATCGGCTTGAACCTGACGTGCGGATGGAGGCCAACTCCATCGGCGCCGTACTAACGGTTATTCGCGGCACGCCGCTTGCGACGCTGCTGCCAGCGGCGATCGCCGGACAGTATGATGACCTCGTGGCCATTGAGCTTAAGCCCGCGCTGCTGCAGCGCACGGCCTGTTTGCTGCAGCGCCAGGGCGCATGGCAGAGCGCTGCGGCGCGCGAATTCATTGCGCTGGCGCGGGAGATCGCGGTAACGCTTGAGCAGGAAAACGGCCAGGCCCTGTATGAGGACCTGCGTCACTTGCCGACGAGCCTGGACTAACGATCGGCTTCGCTGAGGATATCGGCCTCATCGGGCAGGGTATTCTCCCGGAGCATGCCCTCTTCTTTGAGCCTTTCCAGTACGTGATGAAAGAGCTGAGTCTTGTCTGGCTCGGCCATATTCTGTAATTTCTCATTAAATACGGTATGGGACTGAATAAGGTAATGGATAAATTCCAGCAATACCTCATTTTGCGGCAGGACGGTTAATTCCTGATGGATGTAACTGGTTTGTTCCAGCAGCGAATTTTTTGTCACGTCCATAGGCCGGGCGCTAATACTGTGAGCGTATATTTTCTCAATGGCCTGGCTGGTGATATAGATGCGGTTCAATGATATAGCAGAGTATTCGTCTTCATCCGGAATGAAATGACAATAGACAAACGGTTTGTCGGGCAGCATCATGCTGAGTCTGTTTTCGTAAAGAATATCATCAGGCGCCTCCAGTAGCGCCATTAAATTCCGACTGTGTGGGTGCCAGAGTCCGGATGCGGACACTTTTACGTTAAACTGCGTCACCGTATTTCCGCGTAATGTTTCCACAATCGGAATATCGCCATCAAGCCGCAGAATGCTGCGGATATGGGAGTGGGGTGACCAGAAAGTCTCCACTTCCTCGGCAGAGGCAAGCGGATTAAGCGCGGTGGTCACGTCTTTTTCCTGATGAGAAAGGACGGCTATTTTTAATGTTCCCCGCGTCGGATTAAGCTTCAGACAGAGATTGATCGCACCAATATCATGCCAGTGAAGAATGTCTTCAAGTTCGCAGTTTAATAATTTTTGCGCCCGCGCCAGAGAGCAATACTCCATTGGCGGTAAATTATTTAGCTTCCAGATATTCCGTTCTGTAATATTCATAAGAATTGTACGTCGATGAAAAAATAAATCGCCATGGTGAGCAAAAAGCATCGATGACAAGGATTTATTCTTCCCGCTGACTTCCTTTACCTGATTAACAAAACCCATTCACATTGAGAATAATATGTCGATAAGTTGGCTGTTTTTATTGTTTTGCTGCCGCGTATTTACTTTATCCCGTTATCTTATCATCTCTTATTCGTAGAGAAAAATAGTTTGCTCAATATAAGCATTTCTTTCTGGCAGGAATCTTTTTGCAGGAATGTTGAAGGCGAGCACGAGCGGAGTACGAAGAAAGGGACAGTCAATTGGCGACCTTCGTGGTCGGCAGGGGGGGCAAACAGACGCCAGTCGCGTCTGTTTGGTGTAGCTGTTGTTATTGTGGCGTCGACAGAAAACGGTCACCCGGCTGCGCGATGGCATACCATGCCATCATCTCTGCGGTGCCCGGTTGGCCTTCGGCAGGCGCCCAGGCCATGGTGTCAACTTCGGCAAGCGGCTGATAAGCACCTTGCTTAACTTCAAAAACCATCCCGCCCGGGTCGAGCGAGAGCACCGTATGCCAGGTACCGGCTTCCATTTCCAGCGCCGTGCAGGTTTCACCCAGCACCACCCGGCGGGTGACTACGCCATTGTCATCAAAATTCAGTACCACAAAGCGGCCTTTCAGGGGCAGCAAAAGTTCGAAGGTATGTCTGTGCCGGTGCGGACGGATATAGGTGCCGGGTTCCATCGCAATGGCGAGGCGCTGTACCGGGTCGCTTAGTTCGGGATGAAAATTGCGATGGGCACGCAAGCGCGGGGCACTGGCTGCCGCTTCGCTCTGCTGCTGCATATCGCTGAGGGTGATCTGTTTCATATCAACGCCTGGCTCCTGTATCGTCCAGAGAAGGTTGCACTGGGGTAGTGGCTTGTGACTGTTTAAGCCAAGGGGCATTGTACGCGGAATGCGCGTTTTTGTCGGTTTATTGTCTGTGCGATTGACTGGGGCGCCCCTTCCTGTCCTGGCTAATCCACACGCGGATAATTTCGGCAAATTATGATGGCGAGAAGAATATGCCATGGCTGGCGTTTAGGTCATGGTGGGAAATAGCGGTCAACGTTTATATGGTGTCCCCTGCAGGAATCGAACCTGCAACTAGCCCTTAGGAGGGGCTCGTTATATCCATTTAACTAAGGGGACATAGAACTTACTGATTTTTAAGCGTTCAGCTTGTGTTGCATGTTATCCTATCATTCCCCGTACCATCAAGCATTTCATTCCTTTTATTTCCTTTCCGTTCGCATCGATTCGCTTAGAAAATCACTTCGTTCACTTGCCATTGCGTACACATTGAGTACAGAATGCAGAATTTCAATGTGTACAGGATACAGAGCCGTGGCCCTTAGTGATACCAAACTTCGTAGCATCAATGCTAAGCCCTACAACGGCGCAGCTGAGGTCACAGATGGTGACGGGCTGAGTGTACGCATAACCCCCACAGGCACGATCACATTCCAGTTTCGTTATCGCTGGAACGGTAAGCCCGTTCGCCTCTCCATTGGCCGCTATCCCGCTATGTCTCTCAAGGAGGCGCGCGTAGTCGTCGGTGAGATGCGCGAATTGTACCTCAAGGGACTAAACCCGAAAAATTATTTTGCCAAAGAAGATGGCGAGCTGACTCTAAAAGAATGCCTGGATCAGTGGTGGAGCAAGTATGTTGAAACGCTGAAGCCGAACACTCAGACGCTGTATAAGTCAGTTGTGTACAACACGATGTACACAGAATTCCCGGACGCTCCGGTAGTAAACATTCCTGTTTCTGCATGGGTGCGTTTCTTTGATAAGCAGGAAAAGAAGAACAGTAAAAAGGCCAGAGTGCTTCTTCTACAACTACGTTCTGTAATGAACTGGTGTATCAGCCGCCAGTTGATCCCATCGTGCGAGGTCCTGAAGCTTAGCGTTAAGACCATTGGCAAAAAACCTGATGTGGGTAACCGTGTTCTCACATATACCGAGTTGGCAAAAATCTGGCTGGCGCTGGAGAACAACAAGATCGTTACCTCCAACAAGGTGCTTCATCAGCTGCTTTTGCTTTGGGGAGCCAGGCTATCAGAGCTGCGTCTAGCTACCGCCAGCGAATTCAACATGGATGATCTTATCTGGACGACGCCAGGAGAGCATTCCAAGATGGGTAACGTTATCCGTCGACCGGTGTTCGATCAGGTGAAACCTTTTGTTGAAAGACTCATCAATGCAGGAAACGATGTTCTGTTTCCTGGCCAGGAACTGGACAAGCCTATAGATCGCTCGTCAGCAAATCTCTATATGAAAAAATTAAGGGATAAAATTGATATACCGGAATGGCGAACCCACGACTTCAGGCGCTCGCTTGTGACGAATTTATCAGGGGAAGGGGTTATGCCCCATGTCACCGAAAAAATGTTGGGGCATGAACTGGGAGGCGTGATGGCGGTGTATAACAAACATGATTGGCTTGATGAGCAGAAAGAAGCATATCAATTATATGCAGATAAAATTTTATGGTACGTTAAGAAATTATGAATTTATATTAATTTGAATTTTGATGTGTTAATTTATTAATCTTAATGAGGAAATGATATGAGCGGTGGGGTTGAGCTTGATATGGATGTCATGAAAGCACTAAGGTGGCTTGCAGAAACGACTACTGACCCTCAAGGATTTTCCGAGAGATTGGAAGTCGCTCAGGATAACTATATTAAAGAAACATCAAAGAAGGTGAATTTTGGTGCCCCGTTTGACAAAAGTTGGTATGGCGATGATGTTGTCGCTGGTTTTTTTTCGCAAGCTAAGTCTTTAATTGATAATCGACGAGCATTTGAAATATCTACCGCGTCACAAATCATTCCTTGGGTGAAACAATTAGGTCAAAACGTAAAGATTCTTAATGAAATATCAGGAGCTAAAGAGCGGGCTAAAAGAATGCTCGATAGCACCAGTGTTTATCCAGATACAGCATTGTTTGAATTAATACTTGCAGGGAATTATGCCTCAATGGGATATGAGGTTGAGTTTATTCCTGAACGAAAGGGAATTGCAAAAACCCCGGAATTTAAATGTAGTTATGATGGCGGGGTGGAGTTTTTTGTTGAATGTAAAAGGCTCCAAAAAGGGTCATATGCAATCCAGGAAGAACATACACACTTTATCAGAGCCCATTTGGCAGAACTTCGAATCCATTCTAAAAGGATGAGTGTCTGGATGGATGTGACCTATAAAACTGAAGTTAAAGAGACTCCTGATAATTATCTTTTGAATCATTTAAGTAACTATTATGGGAAAGACTACTCCTGGGATGATGATTTTGGTGTTGGATTTGTAAAAGCAGTGAATTTAAATTCGGCAAAATATGATGTGGAAGTTAACGGTTCACTTTCGTTTCATAGTAAACTAGCGAGGTTACTTAAAGGTAATCCGATTGGTGATGATTTTTATAATATCTTTGCGTCTGGTAGGCCTGATGAGCGTGATCAACGGTTTATTTCAAAAATTAAATACGCATCTTTGTTGACATGGCGTTGTATTAATGAAAAATCTTTGGAATGTCGTTCTCGGCATATTAAAAGCACATTAGCTGAAATAGAAAAACAAATTTCTGATAATGGGCTTGGTGTTGGTCATGTTGCAATAGATGCTGATACTCAAAAGGATGTTGCAGATAAGCGGCGTGAGAAAAACCTTGAGGTTACGAAATCATTTAAGCTTGAGTCAAAGCTTGTACGGTTAAATATTCATTACCTTGTCCAACGTATAGAAGAAAGTCATTCTTGGATGGTTGATGAAACTCTTGACTATTTTTATACCGATAAGCTCATAGAATATTTTATTCCAGCTGTTCAAATATTTCCTGAAGCCGATGAATTTAATAACGACCTGCCAGGCTGGCATCAATGATCAGTTGAGTGCAACCCCGTTAATGGTTGCACTCACTTGCCTATGAATGTTTATTTATTCCTCCTTCATCTATCCAGCGGGTAACTGCTTTTCTACTATAACGAGTAGGATATGTTAGAACGGGTTGTGGAAAACCATGTTCTTTCCGTAATCTCCAAACGGCTGTTTTCTTCTTGCCTAACAGGTTAAAAACTTCCTGCTCTTCCATAAAATCATTCGTGGTCATAAATTACCTCAATAATTCATATTTACGCAGGAATCAAACGCTGCCAGATTGCAGAGACGTATTAAGCCTGGTGTTTGGCGTCAGCCAGCGCATTATGCATATCGCCTTCAAATGGAATATCCCGACGTGGGTTGATGCCAATGGCACGCCCTAATTCGACAATGGTTCGAACGTCGCGATCATTAGCGAAATGCCAGGGACAGGGAATATCCACACGGTCATAGCTGGCTCGCATGATGACGTTGTCAAAAGTTGCACCGTTACCCCATACCTGAACTCGGCCAGGTTCGGAATTACCGCGGATAAATACAACTAGTTGAATGAGTGCGGTTGAGATGGCCATCGCTGCATTCTTATCGTTAATAGCCGACCTGGCTTCCTCACTTTGCTGCATCCACCACATAATGGTGTCAGGGTCAGGTACGGCACCACCATCCATCGAACTTTTCAGGCTCACAACGCGATAAAATTCTTCTCCGAGTTCACCAGTTGATGGATCAAAAAATACCGCACCGATGGAGACGATAGGGGCATTCGGTTTATTCCCCATAGTTTCGAGGTCGATCATTAAATGGATCACGTTAATTATTCTCCTGCGTGGTAGCTCTAGCATGGCAATAATGCTCACCATTCGGGCGGGTAGACGTTACACCACAGCGCGGACATGGTTCAGTAAACGTTAGAACCAACTGCTCAACAACTGTGGAAACTTCCTGCTGCTCAGCATCGGTAAGCTGGAGCTTAAGTTCAAACTCCAGCGAATCGACGATTAAGAAGGCGAAGCCCTCAATAGAACTGCGTATAGCATCAATGATTTTTTCTTTGGTCAGGGCATCAGTCATGGCTGTCCTCCTTACCACGACTAACAGACAAGTTTTTATTCACGATGGCATCCATCAGACGTGCTGCAGCGGCCTTTTGAGCAGATACATTCGCAATGACCGTTGGCCTGGCTTTCTCACAGCTGGCACAAATCCCGTCCCATGATGAAATGAGGAAAAAATCTTCGCGCTCGGCAATGCCGGTATTCATTACCAGGTCCTCAATCATCAGCGTGACCCCGCGAACTCCCCGACCTTCGCTTAATCTCTGCACTGCGTAGCCGAAGGCGTTGATCATCACCGCATGGAACTGGATGTATTCGCGTTTGTACTCTGCCTGGTTCGTACCTTGGCGAATATCATCTAAACCAGTCAGCATTAGCCACGCATTCCACAACCCTTCAAGATCATCCTTTGAGCAGGAACCTGAAAATTTTGCCGTGGCATCACTAAGGGCTTTGAAGCTGACCCACTTATCACTTTTCGCGGGAACGATGTTATGCTCAAAATCGGTGACTTCAGAAAAGACGTCGTGTGAACTGATAAAGCTGACCATCTCCTGCGCGTTCTTATCGCGCCCGTTATAGGCCATGTTGATAGCCGCAGATGGCTTCGAAACATTGTTGTTGATGTCCGAGAAAAACTGCTGCCGCGTCTTCAGCGAAAGCTTATGAGTCAGCATTAATGGCACATGGATTGGTTCGCCAACGGTGCGGCAAAACTCTGCGATTCCAGCAGCTCGATGCTGTCCGTCAAAAAGTTTAATTTCTGCATCCATAGGGAAACGCACAACACCAACGTTGGTATTACCGAACTCCTGAAACTCAATCTCTGAGTTACAATTACCTACCAGTGGTGGGATAATGAATGGCTCTTTATTCTCATGAGCATTCAATAAGTATTCATAAAATTTCTTAGCTCTCGCTGGATTAATTTCACGCTGAGAACGTTCCAGGGTATCCCCGTAATTATCACTTGCAAGGACTCGTGCCAGGGTTCGTGCTGGCACTGTCATCATCAGGACAATTGCTCCACCCTGAACACCACGTGAAGCCGGAAATTCAAAGAAATAATCGCCTATTTCGCTCATAACATCACCCATTCGTTAACCAGCCAGATACCCAATGCTGATAGAACGATGATTGCGATCAGCGCAATACCGTTCAGAATTAGCGCCTTCCTGAGAGGGCGATTGCTGAGGGATTCTGAGTTCATTTACAAAGTTCCTCCCACTGTTTAATCAGTCTCAGCCTTGCCGCATTAAAGCTGTTGGCATGATAGGTAACGCGAAGGATATGGCACCCTTTGGGGCATTTAAGCGCCCCATAACGCATAAATGGGCTATGACCATGCCAGGAGAATTGAGCTAAAGCCCCACAGGTAGGGCATTTGAGGATAGTTTCTGTCATGCGGCATTACTTTCTTCAGATGATGAGGCCTGTTCATTGTTTTGCTCGTCTTCCCCAGGTGCCGATGTTTCGTAGCGGAATTCCTGAAGAATCGACAGCACTTCGGCCTGCATTGCTGGTGGTACTTCAATGATCAGTCCGCCGCTGGTGGTCTCTTTGCATGATGAGATGATCTCCAGAAACTTCCGCGCCTTTCCTGCGTTGAATTGTGGTTTGGCGATGCTCTTTGTAACTTTCTTTTTCCCGGCTGCTTCTGCTTTTTTCATCAGCCTGGCGGCTTCCCGGTCTGCATAAACGCCATGTTCACGAGAAATGCCAATCGCAATGGCATAGTTCATAGAGCCATCGCGAACCAGCTTTTTGATATACGGGGTGCATTCATGAAGCTGGAGATGTTGAAGGATATCGGACTCTGAACGCTTAACTTTTACGGCAATCTCTGCCGGACTCCATCCCTGATTCTGTAGGCGGTGATAAGCCGCACCACGTTCAAGGGGAGTAAGTGCCAGCCCTTGCGAGCTAGTCACCATAAACGCGATCTTATCGGCCTCAGTACCAACAAAATCTTTGCACTCAAGGCGCACGATATCGTGTCCCATAGCGATTGCTGCGAGCGCACCGTGATAGCGGTGGTGGCCGTCGATCACCTTCACACCACGCTCAGTAACTTCTACGGCCAGCGGCGGAATATATTCACCGGCAATAAACGCATCGCGGAACTCATCGACATGCGCCTGATTCAGTTCGCGAACGTTGTAACCTTCTTCCGCGTAAATTGAGGCGATCGGGACGTTATAGGTTTTACGGGTAGTTAACCCGGATTCTTTATCGTTATAGAGCTGGCCTAAGCTGGGCATATGGTCACCTTTTTGAATTAGGGAGTGCTTCGCTATGCGCCCCACATGGAGGCGCATAAAACAACACACGGGATGGATGGGTTAGATGGAGCCTTCGTAGATAGGCAGGTCATCGCCGAGCTGGTTTTCCATATCGGTTACGATTTCCTGGAAGGCGTGCTCAATGATTTTTTTCGGCTCGATCAGCTCATACCAGAGGACTAACTGACCGTCGCGCAGGCGGTAGCGAATACGCGCATCGATCTGGTACGGCGCGCCATTATGGAAAGGCGCGATTGCCAGGCTGATTTTTTCCGGGATTTTGGTGTTGCCTGAGCCGGATTTATCATCGCTGTACTGGAACTGACAGGTTCCGTCCTGCAAGCGCTTAACCGACTTGAACTCAACCTTACGGGTCTCCTGGAATGCGAGAACCATTTCCAATAGCTCGGTACCTGACGGGCCAGAGTAGTTATCGCCAACAGGCGCGACGTTCTGGATGTTATTTTCCAGAAATTCGGCGAAGTCGATCTGGTTCATCTTGTTATCATCAGCTGCAGACCAGGCCTTCCATTCGTCAGAGAAAGGACAGTCATAAACTGCTTTGTGCATTCCCCAGTGGGGGTTATCGGCGTCCTGGTGGAAGTCCAGCACCGCGACGATCCGGGTTTTGGTCTTATCGGCGAAAACAACAGAACGCGTATCACGGAATCGCTGGATATATGCGATTAGCGAACCGGGGGAAATCAGGTTTGTATTCTGGCGAATACGAGACGGGGCAATCTGGAGGCTTTCGAGCGATTTGATATCGAAGCCATCCGGGACGACGACGGACGGGATGTCGGTATTAGTTTTCAGCGTTGCAGCAACCAGATCGCGGATGTCGTGCACGGCAGAGCCTTCAATTTGAGACATTGAATAATTCCTTTAGAGATGTGTGTTGAAAAAGAGGGTGGGATTACTGAGCCAGCTTAATAGGCGCAGCTTGCGGTGCTTGTTCGATAACTTTCAAATCCATCTGAACTTGCGCCGGGTCATCACGCAGCAGATCGCCATCAGCGGTAGAGAACATGATGGTATCGGCGCGGTCCAGTTCCGGGATAGTGCGGGTTACTTTTGGCGTGACCTTCATGGTGTTTTCGTCACGGGTATTCAGCATTGAACAGTTAAGGGTAAGGGTCACAGCTCCCTTTTTACCCGTTTCACGTACAGCCTTGATGACTTCGGCCAGCGCTTCGGTCAGCTCGGCATCGAGAGTGCCTTTGTTGATGTACGCCAGCTGCTGGCTAAACGGCGTGGTATTTTTGGTTTCGGACATAATTATCTCCAGTTATCAGCAGGGATCGCCTTTCTGGGTAAGAAGCCTGTACAACCAGCTCTGCCGCCAGAAGCGAACGAATGATTTAGGGTTGCGAACAGCCTGCACACCACGAGGGACGCGCATCAGGTCGCCGTAGGGGAAATTAACGTTACGGAAGTTCATATAATTCACCGATTAATTAGGTATCCGGCAGGAGTTGAACCCGCGCTGGGTTGGGCAGCCCAGCCAACACCGGGAGCGGACACATTGAATAAAAAGGGCGGTTACCCATCAGAACATTATCCTCTTCCTCCTGTTTGATTGGTGGAAGACTGGATAACCGCCAAGGATAAAATCAATAAAAAAGGCCGCTTATGCGACCTTAATTAAAATGTGATAAAGTTATCGATGTTTTGTCCAATAATTTGTGCTTGTGTAAAGCTCAAACTTATCGATGAAGAATCTTGTATCAATTAGATAGTTAGGATAAGCATAAGAGAGTTTTCTTAAATCATCCATCTCTACAAATAAGCCGTTCGCATCTTCATCTTTTTCGATGCTTGAATAAGCGGCGACAGCCAAATGTTTTTGTGACTTCTTAAAAGCTTTGTAATATATCTTATTGGCCTTTAGCGCAATTATTACATAACCTTCTTTTATTTTTGAAAGATCTAATTCTTTATCAGAGAATAATCTGTTGAATGATCTTAATTTCTCAATGGCATTAAGTTTGTCGTTAAGGCTTATGAGTCGAGTTTTTATAATATTTTTCGCTTGCGGTGGAAGCGTTATAAATTCCTCTTCATCTGCGATAAATTCACTCATTAGTTTAAAAAAGTCTATCCATGATGAGTTAGATTCGAATGGGTTTGTTTTAAGCGTTCTACCCTCACATAAGTCCACCACCTCTACAGTTGTAGCCCATAAGTGTTGCAGTTTTGTTCTTAACTGAACCTCTATGTCAAATCCTTTCCATTGGTGCGATTCATCCTTATCATAACAGGTATAGATTCTATGGATGCCGCGATACCCAGTCGGTTTTGGATATTTAATATAATCTTTAACCTTAGAGTTATGAGTTGTTCTGCTTTTATCTAATGAGGAGTCAAGTAAGAGCAGTTGTAACTTATCTTCAACAATAACGCGACAACCTCCTATATCACTCATCCTTGTAACGGCAATAGAGTTTGGCGTTTTACCGTCTAGTGTTTTGCGCCGAAGTTTATCAATGATAGTTGGCAGGCGTTTTAAACGGCGGGCTATTACGGCATTTTTATTTATCTTCTGCGCATGCTTCCACACAAGATTTTTGATAATCATAAGCGGGTAGAGATGAGCTGCGCGGTATTGCTGGATAATTTCGATTGCTCTTTCGATATCACCATTCTCTTTGCGTATGCACTCTCCGGCTTTTTTTACCTGATTTTTTGAGTGTTCGAGAACAATTTTACCTTTCTCGTATTGTGCATTTGCCATGTGAGTGCCCTCAAAAGGTAGCTTTGATATTGGCACTATAACCTCCTGATATTTTTGATACAACGCAATAACACTACAGTGTGCAACATGTCTCTTTTTGCCTGACTCAGCCCAACCCCCTCATGCGGAAGGGGCTGGAATAAATCACATCAATTCATTTGAGGCTACTTACGCGTTAACCGGGCGCTAACCGGTTACTCAGTGATGCTTTAAGCCTCCTTTCCCTCACTACGTCGCCGTGGGAACCCGACCTGATTAACGCCGTCGTCACGCTGCCTTAAAAGGCATCCAATTACGGTCTATCCGCATTACTACTTCATAATCGTTTCTCCTCTCAGTTGTATCAGCGCCAGCTACCCACCAGTGTTGCCCATTCTCACGCCGTTCTCGCTCTCGCGCGGGGATAACCTCACACCAACCGGATCGCGCCTGGTGCTACGCCACGTTTACGTGTAGGGGTCTAAACAGGTCATTGACGCTGTAAGTGTCCAAATTGTTAAAGAGCTAAGCATTGACGAGGTTGCAGGTTATGCATTTAGTACCTTCGATAATTCCGGGTTAGTTCAAACCTGTTCGCTGTTGCTTACAGGTACATTATGTACCTCATGGGTACACTGTCAAGCGCAAAAAAACCTGCCGAAGCAGGTTTAAAATAGTTTCGTCATACTCTATTTATGTATCGCCTTGGTTTTCCTGAAAAAATAACGGTCCCAATGATTGAGCAATTACCGTTGATTTTGACGTAAGGCTCGGGCCAATTAGGATTCAGTGCCTTGAGAAATTTTTGCCCGCTATCTTCAATCAACCGTTTGAAGGTTGTTTCTCCCGAGTCATGCATGATGGCTATAACATCATCGCCATGAACAGCTGCGACTTCCGGGTCAACAAAAATCATATCACCGGGGCGATATTCACTTATCATTGAATCGCCTATGACACGCAATATGTAGGTCATTGGGCCACAAGGTACTGGGCAGGGATAAGTTTCTGCGCTATTCAAGTCTACCTCAGCATATCCAACTTCCGTCCAAGCTCCTGCCTGCACCCAGGATATGACTGGAACTAAAGTAATGTCTCTATAAGCATCAGAAACATCGTTGCTTTTAGCCACATTCGTAGTCTGATGTTCTTGGTCAAGCCAGCCTAGTGGCAAATCAAAGCACTTTTCAATATGGCGCGCCATTGCGTCGCCAATATTTTTGGTTGCTCCATCCCCCATAAATCGGCTGGTTTGAGTCGGCTCACGATCAATCATCGTGGCAAAAAACGAATTTCCGCCAACACCGTCTCTCAATTTTCTGGCGTTTATGCGCCTGATTTCTTGAATTGTTTTCATGTTTTCATTAAACATCCTGTACCTTTTCGGTACAAGTACCTTGCAGGTTCATTTTTTTCATGTAGTATGTACTCAGGAGGTACACATTCCATGAAAGATTATTGGGATTCTTTAACTAAAGAGCAGCAGTGCAAGCTTGCCAATAGCGTTGGCTCAACGCCTGGCTACTTACGCTTAGTGTTCAATGGGTACAAAAAGGCCGGTTTTTCTTTGGCTACAAGATTAGAAAACATCACTCTTGGTGAGATTAAAAAATCTGAACTCCGGCCTGACATCTATCCAAAATAGTAACAAATCAGATGTTTTTTTAAACCACAGCTAATCGAGGTCAACCGTGGGTAATCAACCTGATTGGAAAGTCGAGAAACAGCCAGCCTGGCTGGTGGCCGCAATCAAAAAGACGATCGCGGAATTACCTGGCGGGTATGCAGAAGCAGCCGAATGGCTTGATGTGACTGAGAATTCGTTGTTCAACCGTCTGCGTGCTGATGGCGATCAGGTATTCCCGTTTGGGTGGGCAATGGTTCTCCAGCGCGCTGGTGGTTCACACCATATCGCGAATGCTATTGCGAAAGCCTCTGGTGGAGTTTTCGTACCGCTTACCGATGTAGAAGATGTCGATAACGGGGATATCAACCAAAGACTGATGGAGTCGGTTGAATGGATAGGAAAACACTCTCAATACCTTAGGAAGGCAACCGCTGACGGCGTAATCGATCGCGATGAACGCGCTCAAATCGAAGCGAACAGTTACCAGGTCATGGCTAAGTGGCAGGAGCATTTAGCGCTGCTTTTCATGGTCTTCTGCTCCCCTGACGACACTCCAAATGTACCTTCAAATTCAGGGTAAGTAACTCTGTGAGGCTCACCACGTAAGCAGGAGGGCCAATGTATCAGGACGAATATTTCCACGTGACTATGCCCACGGTTTTTGCTCGTGAGGACGCCCCGTGGATTAAAGAGCAGTTGGCAACACTCCCGGCAGGTATGCGGGAAAAAATCGTGATGGCGTATGCGCAGGCGTACCAGGAAGCGTTCGATGCTGAGCCGGTGTCATTCCGGCAGCAGAACGCCGCACGACGGACGGCAAACCGCCGATTGCGAGAGTTTTGCACGAGGTATACCCCAGCGGTTAGGGGATATACGTCGCTACCACCCAGGGTTTGATTTTCTGAATCTGGGTTGGGGGAAAGGGGGCGGTGTTGGGTTTTAGCCCGAAGGGCTGGAACAGCTTTACCAGAAGAGAACGATCTAACAGATAGATCACTGTATGGGGTTGAAAACGTCGCTTGGAAGTTCAGACGTTTAGACATCCAAAAGGAGCCAAAATGATTTATTCAGACGCTAACGAAAAATGGGCCCCGGTTCCGGTTGAGCTGTATTCCAAAGCCTATGAAGTCAGCAACCTCGGACGGGTACGCAGTGTTCCGCGCCTGGCTAACTCTGAATATTTTATTCGACACATTCACGGCGGTTTTCTTAAAGGCCGCCAGCGCAAAGACGGGACCAAAACCGTTACGTTGTCGGTTCAGCGTCAGCGCACTAAGTTTGTCATCGCCGAGCTGGTGGCTATGGCCTTCGGGGAGGTGACTGCTAATGCTTAACATCCAGCCCCGCGAAAAACAGGTCGTCGCGTTAAACATGCTGCGCAGCGCCTGGAAACAGAATAACTCATTCATGCTCTACGCCCCTGTAGGTTTCGGCAAAACAGCAATAGCTGCGCTGATCACTGATGGCTTTGTCAGCCGTGAAATGCGCGTAATGTTTGTGGCTCCGTACACGGTTCTGCTGGACCAGACCGCAGCCCGGTTCATGGAATACGGCCTTCCTGGGGAAGAAATCAGTTATGTCTGGCGCGATCACCCGTCATACAACCCCACAGCTCTGATCCAGATTGCCAGTGCAGATACGCTGATTCGCCGTGAGTTCCCGGACAATATCGACCTGTTGATCGTTGATGAAGCCCACCTGAAGCGCAAAAAACTGCTGGAGGTTATCGACAATCTCACTCGCAACACAGCAACGAAGGTAATCGGCCTTTCCGGTACGCCTTTCGCTAAGTTCCTGGGCAATTACTACCAGCGCCTGATTAAGCCAACGACGATGAAGGAACTGATCGCCATTGGTGCATTGAGCAAATATGAGTTCTATGCGCCGTCGCATCCTGATCTGTCCAAAGTGGAAACGTCATACGTAGCAGGCTATGGCAGCGACTACAAAGAAAACCAGCTCAGCCAGGTAATGAGCGAAGCCAAGCTGGTAGGCGACATCGTGAAAAACTGGCTGGAAAACGGCGAAGACCGCCCGACGATTTGTTTTTGCGTCGATGTCGCTCACGCCAATTTTGTCACGGTTGAATTTGCCAGCGCTGGCGTGACGGTTGAAGTTATGACAGCCAGCACACCGCACGACGAACGACAGCTCACGATCCGCCGCTTCGAACAGGGCATAACCAAAATCATCATTAACGTTGGTGTTCTGGTAGCCGGTTTTGATAGTGATGTTCGCTGCATTATCTTTGCCCGGCCAACCAAAAGCGAAATGCGCTGGATTCAGATTCTTGGGCGTGGCCTGCGTGCCACCCCTGGTAAAGATCACTGCCTCATCTTCGACCACACGGGCACGGTTAATAAACTGGGCTATCCTGACGATATTGAATACGACTATCTCCCTTCATCGTCTGACGGAATGGAAGAAGCACCGCAGAGAGCCGTAAAGACCGATGAAGCAGAAAAGCTGCCGAAAGAATGCAGCCAGTGCCACTACGTCAAACCAGCCGGGATATACATCTGCCCGAAATGTGGTTTTAAACCGCTCGCCGGGGAAGACGTGGAAACAGATAAATCCCGTGGGCTGAAAAAGGTAAGCAAAGCGGAAGTCAAATATACCGCTGATCAGAAGCAATCCTGGTGGTCTCAGATTCTTTTTTACCAGCGCACCCGTGCAGCGCAGGGACGCCCGGTCAGTGATGGCTGGTGTGCGCATACCTACAAACAAAAGTTTGCAGTATGGCCTCGGGGGTTACATCACACCCCGCAACAGATCACGCCTGAAGTAACGAATTTCATCAAATCAAAACAGATCGCCTTTGCGAAGAGAAAAGAGAAAGAAGGAGATGCCGCATGAATACCAAACAAGCTGCGATTGGTCGCTGGGCGGAAATTTACAAATACTATGGCCTGCCGGGGATTACCGGGAAAAACCATCTCAAAGGAGAGTGCCCTCTTTGTGGTCGTACAGGGAAATTTCGCTGTGATGATAAAGACGGCACGGGGTCATATATCTGCGTTTGTGGCTCTGGCGATGGCTGGGCATTGCTGACTGCCAAGACAGGCAAAGAGTTTAAGGTACTGGCCTCGGAAATAGACAGGCTGATCGGGAACACCTATACCTCGGATCGCACCAGATTAAATCCGGTGCGTACTTCTCTGGCGCAACAACGTGACAAAGTCAGCCGTAAGTTTTCGAAGCTCATCCCTCTCCGTGGTACCGGTGCAGATAGCTACCTGAAGGGGCGCGGTATTAACTCCCTCCCAGCAGAGAGCATCAAGTACTGCGATAAACAGCCAGTAGATGGAAAGAACCTCCAGGCTATTTATGCGCTGGCGACAGATGACCGCGGGGAATTGTGTTATTTGCACCGCACCCTGCTAGACGGTGATAAGAAGGCGCAAACAGGCGGCGCAGCCAAGAAGATGATGAAACTGCAGGAGGACAGCTATTTAGAGTATGCCAAATCCGTTGCTATTCGCATGTTCCCAATATCCTCAACGCTGGGAATTGCCGAAGGGATCGAAACGGCTCTGGCCTGCCACCAGATCACGAAGTGCAACACCTGGGCGACGATGAATACCGCCTTCATGAAGAAATTCCGCGTTCCTGCCGGTGTAAAGAACCTCATCATTTTTGCTGACTCTGACGCGAACGCAGCAGGTCACGCCGCTGCTTTTGAATGCGCTGCGGCAAATCTGCACGCGAAGAATGATCTGGAAAGTGTCTCCGTGCGCTGGCCTGCGCAGGGTGATTTTAATGATCTGCTGCTTAACGGCTCAGAAGTATTCGAGTGGGTATTTCATCGGGGGATGAAACAGTGAAGAAACCAGCGCCTGCAAAGGTAAAAACGTACAAACCGAAGAAGTGCGCCAGCTGCGGAGAAACCTTCACTCCGGCCCGCAACCTGCAAAAGGTTTGTGGCCCGCTCTGCGCTATCGCCCACAACAGGGCGCTGAAAGCCAAAAAAGCGGAGGCGGAACAGAAGGACAAGCTGAAGATGCGCAAAAAGGCGCTGCTAACTCGTGGTGACTACATCAAAAAAGCCCAGTCAGCCTTCAATGCCTTTATCCGTGAGCGCGACGAGGGAAAACCATGCCCATCATGCGGCACTTATCATCCACCTATGATCTTCGGCGGCCAGTGGGATTGCGGTCATTTCATGGGGGTAGGCGCCCGTCCTGAATTGCGCTTTGAAGAGAAGAACGCTTACCGGCAATGCAAAGCCTGTAATGGTGGCTCGGGTCGGTTCGCTGCAAAGAATGCCACTGTACATGCCCGCTACAGGGAAACGCTGATCGAGTGGTATGGATTGCCGCTTGTGGAATGGCTGGAAGGCCCACACGAAGCGAAGCATTACTCGAAAGAAGACCTGGAAAACATAGCGGCTAAATACCGCCGTAAAACTCGCGAACTGAAAAAGCAGAGGGCCGCATGAATTACGATCTTATCTACTGTGATCCGCCGTGGGAATACGGCAACCGAATCAGCAACGGAGCGGCCTGTAATCATTACAGCACAATGAGCATTGAAGACCTGAAACGGCTCCCTGTCTGGTCTCTGGCTGCTGATAACGCCGTATTGGCGATGTGGTATACGGGGACCCATAACCGCGAGGCTGTAGAATTGGCTGAATCATGGGGTTTCCGGGTCAGAACGATGAAAGGCTTTACCTGGGTAAAACTGAATCAGAACGCGGCTGACCGATTCAATAAGGCGTTAAGTACCGGTGAGCTAGTGGACTTCAATGATCTGCTAGAGATGCTGGACCGTGAGACGCGCATGAACGGCGGCAATCATACCCGGAGCAATACAGAAGACGTCCTGATAGCCACCAGGGGGAACGGGCTACCCCGTGCTAGCGCTTCGGTGAAACAGGTCGTTCATACCTGTCTTGGTGAGCACAGCGCTAAACCGTGGGAAGTAAGGAACCGACTGGAGCAATTATACGGCGATGTGAAAAGGATAGAACTATTCGCTCGGGAAGAGTGGAAAGGATGGGACCGCTGGGGAAACCAATGCAACAACAGCGTCGAAATGATTACGGGCCAGATAAAAGGGGTGAATGTCCAATGATTAATCCGTCGGAAGTTGGGAAAAAGGGTGAAATGGTTAGGCTTCGCACTCTGGAAAGTATCTGGATTCACGGGAAGCTGCGCATGTGGGGCCGCTGGTCTTACATCGGCGGCGGTAGTGGCGGCAATATGTTTAACCAGTTACTGGCCTCCGGGAAGATAACCAAAACATCCATCAATGACGCTCTGCGCCGGATGAAGAAATCGGGTATCTCGAAGCCAGAGCTTGAGGCGTTCTTTCGTGAAATACTCGCGGGGAAAAACAAAAGCGGCCTGGCTTTCTGCTCAGACGATGAAGGGCTGCTGATAGATAAGGTACTGGGGGCCGTCCTCATTGCGGGAGGTCACAAAGAGCTTTACCACCTGCTGGTGGAGTATTACCGGTTACGGAAGAGCAAACGCCGTATAGCGGAAGAACTCTATGAAAAGCATCCTGACTGGTGCTTTATGACCTGCAGGCGAAGAGTTGATGCATGGATAAGTTTGGCAGAATCGATGCTATACGCACCAATGTGTGACGCATTCGGCACAAATAGCGACAGATTTTACTTGCAAAGTGAGCCAGAAACTGCTTGAATTGTGATAGGCTCGGGACGTTAAAGCGAACTGAGCAGCAGAACAAAAGAAACCCGCTCAAAGGCGGGTTTTTTAGTTTCTTATTATAATTATATTAGTTGGTTGCTCTGGAGATTTTTTCTCTGTAGCTTTAAGAGACAAAAATCCCATAATCAAAAAACACGCAATAATTAATGGGAATATTATGAAATTCAGCCATTTCGATGATGATATGGTTTTTTGGTATCTCTTCGAAGTTTCGCTTATTAACAGACTCTTCGTGTCCTCAGTTAGTTTGAGTATCTGCCTGAGTTTAAATATGTATATTCTCTTTTCGTAGTTAGTGAATTTTCTGTCTACACGTAGAGGTTCATTACCATTATGGTTACCATACCCAAATATCTTCGGGAGAATACTTCCATGAGAGTTTAATACGTTCTCATATTGGTCAAATACATCTTTATCAAAAAACATGAGTCTGACTCTTAATTCTCTTAATTTATCTATGTTTGGCAGAACTTTATCATGTGCCTCTTTAATTGATTTTCTGGTTACATTTGCTTGGAATAGAAAAACTTGTATTAAATATTCTGTGTTGTTTTGTATGCTTTCTAGAGCCTCATGAGCTTCGATGCCTAGTTTTTCGTAAACGGATAATTTTACCTCCTTTTCCTTTGAGGAAGAAGTGGAGGCATAAGCTAAAAGGCCAACAATTAAAGCTACGAGTAGAGTGGCAACTGTTGTTAGATTCGCTGAGTCCATAACGCCTTCTTTTACAAAGTTAATTATCTATTATATCTGAAATATTTACGTTTCCCCTCTTTTTTTGAGTGGATTCACAGCAATTGAGGGGGCTAAATGTCCGATCCTGTTTCTGGCACAACGGTAGCTGCTGGCGGGCTGATGGGGGCCAGTATGTTCGGCCTCGCAACTGGCATTGATTATGGCGTGGTATTTGGTGCGTTCGCTGGGGCAGTGTTCTATGTCGCTACGGCGGTAAATATCAGCCGCCTAAAGCTGGTGGGCTACTTCATAACTTCATTCATCTTCGGCGTGATTGGTGCTCCTCTGCTGGGGTCTTACTTCTCAAAGTGGACGGGGTACAGTGACAGGCCGCTTGATGCACTCGGTGCTGTAATCGTTGCAGCCGTAGCCATTAAATTGCTGACGTTCGTTAACAGTCAGGATCTGGGTAGCCTGTTTGGGATTCTCTCTCGCTTACGTGGAGGAGGGACGAGCAATGGTAACAAGTGATCCGAGCGCAATCGTCAATGCGGTGATATGCGCTGTAATTGTTGGGGCGTTGATGTTCTACCGGCGCGACGGGTCAAGACACCGCCCCATGATATCTCTGATGGCTTACTTCACTGTGCTGGTTTATGCCAGCATCCCTTTCCGTTTCCTGTTTGGCTTGTACGAGTCATCCCACTGGCTGGTGGTACTGGCAAACATTCTTATCTGCGGCGCGGTTCTCTGGTTCAGGGGGAATGTAGCGCGTCTGGTTGATGCACTGAGGCACTAATGAATCAAACACAATTCCAGAAGGCGGCTGGTATCAGCGCCGGGTTAGCTGCGCGCTGGTTTCCGCATATTACAGCCGCGATGAAAGAGTTCGGCATCACTTCCGCTATCGACCAGGCAATGTTCATTGCTCAGTGCGGCCATGAAAGCCTCGGGTTTAACAGGGTAGTGGAGAATTTCAACTACAGCATCGCCGGGCTTGCTGATTTTGTTCGTTACG
>OGTN01000214.1_pt1 | contig 32037 bp, 27 predicted proteins | sample 1574591 | NCBI WGS metagenome assembly OGTN01 (sample SAMN03295830, study PRJEB24534) | human gut metagenome | isolation source: fecal sample 5 from infant 4 | host: Homo sapiens | place: USA: Pittsburgh, PA | collected 2014-07
AGAGCTAGCAAACTACTAGTCCTGGTATTAGGTCCAACTTTATGGGGTCACCACAATTAAATTCTAGCAGATTTTTTTAAATTGTCTTGTGTTACTTTTATTTTTTATCCAGCAGAATTAGATCTTGCTCTAGCAGTGTCCTTTATATTATTTAGGCAAAGGGTGAGGGCAAGGAGGGCTTCTGTGTAATTTTCGTCGTGAACTGTTAGCCTATAGGTGTCAGTCATGGCAAAGAATGTCTTTTCGATTTCGCCAATTAAGTCAGATCCCCTATAAATGTCAAAGTTTAAATCTATAAAATTTCCATTGAGTTTAAAAGTTTCTCCCTCGTAGTCTACATCAACTTTTCTCGTCAAAAAACTTAGCTTTGACTCAACTCTCATATACCTTCCGTCAGTAAAGTTCACATTAAATTTTTGAAAGAGACTAAAAATTTCCTTTTCAATTTCTAAAATTGGATTTCTATTAGAGTCAGATATAGTGGAAGAATAGCCGATGAGTTTAAAGTCTTGGTCCACAAAATAGGCGTCATTGCCATCTTCATCTAGGATGGCATAGTGGTCTGTAATTTTAAAAAATTTTTCCTTGAAATAATAATTTTTCATTCTACACCTCTTTATAAGTAAATTATACCATGAAGTCACTTTTTTTATTAATTATAAAAAAGAAAGAGAGCATAAAAAAGCCCCACAGTTTCCTGTAGGGCAATTTAAGATTATTTATTAGTCGATATTAAGTGAATCAACAGCATTGTCAATTAGTTCATCTTTTACAAGATAAGGAATTGTAATGTGTCCGTATTCATTGTCTTCGTTAAATTCTTTAGTTACTTCGATAGCGTGATCATTTCTAGCCCAGTTACGTCTAGCAACACCACTCATAACGTCCCAAGTAAGTGAAAGTTTGATAATTTCGTCAACCATTTCAGATCCGTCAAGTACTAGACCAAATCCACCGTTGATTGATTTACCAATACCAACTCCACCACCGTTGTGAAGAGCAACAAGAGACATACCTCTTGCACAGTTACCTGCGAAACATTGAGTAGCCATGTCAGCCATTACATTAGAACCGTCTTTGATGTTAGAAGTTTCTCTAAATGGAGAGTCTGTACCAGATACATCGTGGTGGTCACGACCCATCATAACAGGACCAATCTTTCCTTCTCTAACAAGTTCGTTGAATTTAAGAGCAATGTCAACTCTACCCTTAGCATCTTGGTAAAGAATTCTTGCTTGAGTTCCAACTACTAATTGGTTCTTTTCAGCGTCTCTGATCCAGATATAGTTATCCATATCTTGGTATCTTCTGTCTTTATCTATACATTCCATTGCAGCGTGGTCAGTTGCAATTAAGTCTTCGTGTTTACCACTTAGGCAAACCCATCTGAATGGTCCATATCCATAGTCAAATAGAAGTGGTCCCATGATGTCTTCTACATAAGAAGGCCAAATGAATCCGTCTTTGTCGTCTTTACCGTTCTTAGAAACTTCTTTAACTCCAGCATCGTAGATAGCCTTTAAGAAAGAGTTACCATAGTCGAAGAAGTAAGTTCCCTTAGCAGTAAGGTTCTTAATAACTTCAAAGTGTTGTTTAAGAGTTTCATCAACAAGTTCATGGAATTTCTTGATGTCAGTTCTTAGTAGTTCAGTTCTTTCTTCGAAAGTGATTCCTACTGGACAGTATCCGCCATTGTATGCGTTGTGGCAAGAAGTTTGGTCAGAAAGTAGGTCAATGTGAACATCGTTCTTGTCCATGTAGTGAAGAAGATCAACAATGTTACCGTGGAAGGCAATTGAAAGAGCTTCTTTCTTTGCAAGAGCGTCTTGAGCAAGCTTAACAGCTTCTTCAGGAGTTTCAGCAAGTTTCTTGATCCATCCTTGTTCAAGTCTAGTTTCAATTCTTGAAATATCAACTTCAGCGATGATAGATACAGCACCTGCGATATCTCCGGCTTTACCTTGAGCACCAGACATTCCACCAAGTCCAGATGAAACGAATAATTTACCAGCTAAGTTGTCTTTTTCGCCAAGACCAAGTTTTAATCTACCAGCGTTAAGAATAGTGTTGTAAGTTCCGTGAACAATACCTTGTGGTCCAATGTACATCCAACCACCAGCAGTCATTTGTCCGTAGTTAGCAACTCCCATTTCTTCTGCAATTTCCCAATCATCAAGATTGTCATAAAGACCAACCATTAAACCGTTAGTGATAATAACTCTTGGAGAATTTTTTCTTGATTTAAATAGTCCAAGTGGGTGACCAGATTCCATTACAAGAGTTTCGTCATCGTGCATAATTTCAAGATATTGTTTGATTAAGTTGTATTGCATCCAGTCGTGACAAACTGAACCAGTTTCTCCATAAGTTACAAGTTCGTATGGATAAAGAGCAACATCAAAGTCTAGGTTGTTGTCGATCATTACTTGGAAAGCTTTTCCAGCTAAGCAATTTCCTTTGTATTCGTCAATTGGCTTTCCGTAAATTCTTCCTTCTGGTCTGAATCTGTATCCGTAGATTCTTCCTCTAGTTGTAAGTTCTTCTAAAAATTCAGGAATTAATTCTTCATGATATTCTTCTGGGATATATCTTAGAGCATTTCTAAGGGCAACCTTAGTTTGGTCCTTTGAAAGTCTAAATCCTCTATCAGGAGCTCTTCTAATTCCTTGTTCAAAAGATTTTTTTTCTGGTAAGTTTTTGATTTGTACCTTCATAATCTTTTGAACATCTGCGTTATGATTATTAATCACTTTTATCAACCTCCATTTACTTGCTATTATAAATTAAAATATTTAAAAAGTAAATACAAAGGGAAATTAATTTCCTAAAAAATTAAAAAAATTTTATAATTTTATATAAAATGCGAAAATCTTGTAGGAATTGTGGTTATCAGCAATACTGGACTATCTGTTGATTTCTTTACCGTGGTAAATTAAAGAAACGAATCGTTTTCAAATTAAAAAAAGAGACTAATATATAGGATTTAATTTATAAAAAATTTTTCTAAAATATGCAAAAATTTTTCCAGTTTAATTCCTATAATATAGAATAAATTTCCCATAAAAATTTTTATGTAAAAATAGAAAAAATAATTTATTATTTAATGGGTATAAAATATGTGTTAAGATAAGGACAGATATAAGGAGGAATTATGAAAGCGGATAAAATATTAATTAATCTTGAACAAGTTTTTTCACCAAAGGATATTGGTAGACCACTAAGAGGTGAAGAAATGAATGAAGCGGACATCTTAGAAAATGCTTACATTGCTATTAAGGATGGAAAGATTTTAGAAGTTGGTGAAGGCAAGGGTTACGAAGAATTAAAGGAAGACAATACTGAAATAGTTGACCTTACAGGAAAGGTTGCAACACCAGGTCTTATTGACGCTCACACTCACTTAGTATATGGCGGAAGTCGTGAAAATGAATTTGCAATGAAGCTTAATGGCATGGAATACCTTGAAATTCTTGAAGCAGGTGGAGGAATTCTTTCTACACTAAAGGCAACTGATGCAGCAAACTTTGATGAACTTTACGATAAAACGAGAGATCTATTGGAACACATGCTAGTTCATGGTGTAACAGCTGTTGAAGCAAAAAGTGGTTATGGAATAACTCTTGAAACTGAGCTTAAGGAACTTGAAGTCCTTGAAAAGTTAAATAAAGATTTTCCAACAGAACTTATCAGGACTTTCATGGCAGCTCATGTAATTCACGAAAAATATAAGGACAATTCAGATGAATATGTTGACATAGTAATTGACATGATGCCAGAAGTTGCCAAGAGAAACTTGGCAGAATTCTGTGATGTCTTCTGTGAAAAGGGAGTCTTCACTGCCGAACAATCAGAAAGAATCCTTGAAGCTGCAAAGGAACATGGCTTTAAATTAAGAATCCACTCTGATGAAATTGAAAACATTGGTGGCGTAGATGTTGCTGCAAAGGTTGGAGCAGTTTCTGCAGAACACTTAATGGTAGTAGATGAAGGTGAAATTGAAACTCTAGCAAAGGCAAATGTTATTGGAAACTTACTTCCAGGAACAACTTTCTCCCTAATGCTTGACACTTATGCACCAGCAAGGAAAATGCTTGACAAGGGAATGGCAATTACTCTTTGTACAGATTCAAACCCAGGATCTTGTCCAACAGCAAACCTTCAATTCATCATGCAACTTGGAGGTCTTGAAATGAAATTAACTCCAATAGAAGTATTTAACGCAGTAACTATTAACGCTGCTTACTCAGTTGACAGAGCAAAGACTATGGGATCCTTTGACAAGGGCAAGAGAGCAAACATTACAATTTTCGATGCTCACAACATTGACTACACACTTTACTTCTTCGCAACAAACCTATGTAAGCAAGTTTATATAGATGGAGAACTTGTAGTTGAAGATAGAAAACTAGTTAAATAATGTTTTTAATTTAATAATTTGACTTAAGTGCAGGTGAAGTTCACTTGCACTTTTTCTTTTATTAAAAAATAAAAATTTGCAAAAAAATAATTTTATAAAAATATTTCTATAGAAAAACAATGATTTAATGCTGTTAATAGAAGAGTTAGAGAATTTTTTTAAAAACAATTTTACACAAGAGAAACCATAATACATAGTAATATGTTATCATGTAACGACGATGATGTATTGTACTTTTTCTTGTAAATGTGCCGTTTTTTAAATTAATTGATTGACTTGTAGGTCAATCTAGGTTAGAATTTACTTAGAAAACATTTTCAGCCATACAAAATTCTTATTAAATTGTTTGGCGGGCATATTAAAAATTATTATGCAAAATTAATATGCTAAATGAAAAGTTTAGGAGGTATTTATATGAAGAACGAAGGTCAAAAGACTGTTAGAATGCCTAGCATTGTTGAAGCTTTCTTGCCAATAATCGCAATGGTTTGTTTAATGGTTTATGTTTTCAACTTTTCTGATGAAAAATATGACGCAGCTCATATGCCACTAGTTGTTGCAATTACTATTGCATGTATAGTTGGTGGAATTTGTGGACATAGTTTTTCTGATATGCTAGAAGGAATGATTGAAAGACTTACAGCTACTCTTGAAGCAATTTTAATTCTACTTACAGTAGGTCTATTGATTTCATCTTTCATGATTTCAGGAACTATCCCAGCAGTTATTTATTATGGATTGAAATTACTTACACCGCAATTATTCTTACCAGTTGGTTGTATGCTTATTGCAGTTGTATCACTTGCATGTGGTTCATCTTGGACAGCAACAGGTACAATTGGTATCGCTTTTATGACAATAGGTGTTGGTCTTGGAATTAGCCCTGCACTTACAGCAGGTATGGTAATATCTGGAGCATATGTTGGAGATAAATTCTCTCCACTATCTGATACTACAAACCTTGCAGCAGGTGTTTCTGGAACTGGTCTATTTGACCACGTAACAGCAATGGTTTCTACAACAGGTCCTGTTTTCTTAATTTCACTTGTTATTTATGGAATTCTTGGATCAAGAATCAATGTAGTAAACTATGACCCTACAATTGCACAAGGTATTGAAGATGCAATCGCAGCAAACTTTAACCTTAACCCAATTGTACTTCTACCTATTGTAGTTATAGTAGTAGTATGTATCTTAAGAGTTCCTGGACTTCCTGGAGTTATTATTTCAGTAGCAACTGGTGTATTATTTGCAGTTATTTTCCAAGGTCAACATAATCTTGCTGACCTCTTTAGTATTCTTCACTATGGACCATCTGTTGAAACTGGAAACGAATTTGTAGATAAGGCTCTTGCTAAAGGTGGTATGGACCATCAAATGTGGACAGTTAACTTGATTTTACTTGCAGTATCCTTTGGTGGTGCTCTTGAAAAATGTGGTTCTGTTGAAAGAATTTTTGGAAACATCAAACACAAAATCAACTCTGTTGGCGGACTTGTTTTCGCTACAATGCTTACATCAATATTCTGTGACGCAGCAATGTGTGACCAATTCCTAGGAATCGGTGTTCCTGCTCCTCTATATGATACTAAGTATGATGAACTTGGTCTTGCAAGAAATATGCTTTCAAGAACACTTGAAGATGCTGGTACACTTTGGGCATGTATGTTCCCATGGACAGCTTGTGGAGCTTACCAATCTGGTGTACTTGGAATGAATCCATTTGTATACTTCCCATTTGCTTTCGTAAACTTACTAAACCCAATTTACGCTTGCGTAACTGCTTTCATGGGCAGAAATATATTCTGGGCTGACGGTTCTTATACAAATGTATTCGGTAAAACTAAGATGAAGAAAGTTGCTGGCGCTCCTGAAGAAGCACACAAATATGCTGTTGCTCAACTTGAAAAATTAAGAGCAGAAGGTAAAGCACCAAAGGTTAATGCTTAATTTAAAGTCTTAATTAAGCAAAGACTAAAAATTAAAAATAATTGAATTAGAAAGAAGTGATTATGTGTCAGATATAAAATTACCTTGGGATGATGACAGCGAAGCAATTAAATACGTATATGTTAATCCTAGAAAAAAGTTTTCTGAAAAATATGCCTACGTAATCACTTCTATTTTGATTATTTTAGGTATTACTACAAAGTATAAGCTAACTTTAGTTCTTGCACTTTTACTATTATTGTCCTTATTATCTAAAAAATATGTGGCAGTAAGTGGCAAGGGACTTGAAATGTATTCTGACATGAAAATTACTCACACCTACAATGTGTGGGAATGGTCAGACATTGAAGCTATTACCTATGAAAAGAAGGCTGAGGAGCCAAAGTTGACGCTTTTATATTTCACAAAGGGAGATGTAACTAAGAGATTTTTCTTTGATGAAAAGGATAAGGAAAGAGTTTTTGACTTGGCTCACAAGTACAACAAAAAAATAAAAATTTACGATGCTTGGGAATATAAACAAGATCTCAAAAGATTTAAAAAAGAGATGAAAAATATGAACAAGAAAAATCGTAAAAAATAATAATTTTAATTTTGAGAGAGACTTCAATTTGAAGTTTCTCTTTTTTTTGATTTTTTTAATCACTGTTTAGTCTTGCCCCTACATAATATTTTTTTGATTAAAAATTTACATCTAAGAAAAATTTTAAAGATATGAAAAATTTTATATTAAAAAATTTTTTAAAGTTAAGGGAAATTTTAAGCTAAGAATTTTTCTCAGGGACCAGTAAAAGTTGAATTATTTGCCTTTTAATTATAGAATTATCTTTAGCTGATAAAGTTTTTAATGAAATTTTTTATAAATTTGAGGATGATTAAATGAATTTTGATTACAATATATATCCCTATCCTTCTACAAGAAGGGTAATCTTTGGAAAAAAGGGAATGGTGGCAACTTCTTCACCCTATGCAACAAGTGCTGGAGCAAAAATTTTACTTGAAGGGGGCAATGCAATTGATGCTGCCCTTGCCGTCTCTATGACACTTCCTGTGGTTGAGCCAACAGGCAATGGACTCGGTTCAGATATGTTTGCTCTCATATATTTTGAAGGCAAGCTCTATGGCATCAATGCCAGTGGAAGAAGTCCAAAATCTATTTCCATAGAAGCCTTAAAAGAAAAGGGCTATGACAAGATGCCTTCTTGTGGGGTAAATGTAATAAACACGCCGGGACTTATTGGCGGCGCCATGAAAGTTCATGAGGACTTTGCCACAATGAGTCTTGAGAAAATTTTTGAACCTGCAATTTCCTATGCTGAAGAGGGCTTCCCAGTGACGCCACAAATTGCAAAACTTTGGAGAGAAAGCGTAGAAAAATACAGAAAATTTAATAGAAAAGAATTTGATGAATTTTTTAAAACTTTTACAATAGAAGGAAGAGCGCCGAGAGCTGGAGAAGTTTTTTCCTGCAAAGACATGGCAGAGACCCTAAGAGAAATTCGTGACACTAAGGGCGAGTCCTTCTATAGGGGTAGGCTGGCAGAAAAGATTTCTAATGAAGTAGAAAGACTTGGCGGATTTTTAAGTGCAGAAGATTTGAAAAATTTCACTCCAAAATATGTTGATCCAATTTCAACAAATTATAGGGGCATTGACATTTGGGAGATACCGCCTAACGGTCACGGTATTTCTGTCTTAATGGCATTAAATATTTTAAATAAAATGGAAATAAATGATAGATCTGACATAGGAACTATGCACAAAATTATTGAGGCCATAAAATTATCCTTAACTGATGCAAAGACTTTTGTGGCAGATCCTGACTCAATGAAGATAAAAATCGAAGAGCTTTTGTCAGAAGAATATGCTGAAAAGAGAAGGGCTGAGATAAAAGATTTTGCTGAAATGCCAAAGTCTTATCCTATAAAATCTTCAGACACAGTTTATTTTGCCACAGCAGATAAGTATGGAAACATGGTTTCCATGATTCAGTCAAACTACGCTGGCTTTGGCTCAGGCATTGTTGTGCCAGGGACAGGCATTGTCCTTAATAACAGAATTGAAAACTTTTATTTTCAAGAGGGGCTGGCAAATTCACTTGCAGGAGGAAAGCTTCCCTACCACACAATAATTCCTGGCTTTATGACAAAGAAGGGTGAGACCCTTGGAGCCTTTGGAATAATGGGAGCCTTTATGCAGCCACAAGCTCATGTCCAGGTCCTTATGAATATGCTTGATTTTAATTTAAACCCACAGGCTGCCCTTGATGCGCCTAGACTTATGTGGACTGGCGACAAAAACATTGACCTTGAGTGTGACTTTGATGATGATATAATTGATGGTCTAAAGAAACTTGGTCACCATGTCAATGTAATAAGTGACTTTAAAAACATGGGTCGTGGACAAGTTATTTTGAAGAAAGATGATGTATATATTGGCGGAACTGAAAAGAGGACGGACTCCAATATTTTTGCTTTTTAGAAGGTGATTAAGTGAAATTTAAAATTCATTCAGACTACAAGCCTACTGGCGACCAACCTCAGGCAATTGATAAATTAGCTGAGGGCATAAAAAAGGGCTACAAGCACCAAAATCTTTTAGGTGTAACAGGGTCTGGCAAGACCTTTACCATGGCAAATGTAATAGAGAGAGTGCAAAAGCCAACCCTTGTAATTGCCCACAACAAGACTCTTGCCTATCAACTTTGCTCTGAGTTAAAGGAATTTTTCCCAGAAAATGCAGTGGAGTTTTTTGTGTCCTACTATGATTATTATCAACCAGAGGCCTATGTGCCAGGCACTGATACTTTTATTGAGAAGGATTCTTCAATAAATGATGAAATAGATAAGCTTCGTCACTCTGCGACTATGGCTCTCTTTGAGAGAAAGGATGTAATTATTGTTGCATCTGTTTCATGCATCTATGGCTTGGGAGACCCAATTGACTACGAACAATTGGCGATTTCTCTTAGGCCAGGCATGATTAAGGACAGAAATGATGTCATGAGTAAGCTTGTGGACATCCAATATGTTAGAAACGATTATGAATTTAAGCGTGGAACTTTTAGGGTTCGTGGAGATATTTTGGAAATTTTCCCTGCATCTTCATCTGAAAATTCCATTCGCGTTGAATTTTTTGGCGATGAAATAGATAGGATTACAGAAGTAAATGCCTTGACTGGGGAGGTCTTGCACTACCTAAATCATGCCTACATCACGCCGGCATCTCACTTTGCAACTTCAGAAGAAAAGGTGAAGAGGGCAATAGTAACCATAGAAGAAGAACTTGAAGAAAGGCTAAAGGTCTTAAAGGATCAAGAAAAACTTTTGGAAGCACAAAGGCTAAAACAAAGGACCAGATATGATTTAGAAATGCTTTCTGAAATGGGATTTTGCTCTGGCATAGAAAATTATTCCAGACACTTATCTGGCAGGGAGCCAGGTTCAAGACCCTACACATTAATAGATTATTTTCCAAAGGATTTTCTCACTATAATAGATGAATCTCACCAGACAATTCCACAAATTAGGGGAATGTTTAATGGCGACAGATCTCGTAAGGAAACCTTAGTTGAATATGGATTTAGGCTTCCTTCTGCCCTTGACAACAGACCACTAAGGTTTAATGAGTTTGAAGAAATGATGAACCAATGCGTCTATGTTTCTGCAACACCAGGTCCCTATGAACTTGAGCATACAGACCAACAAGTGGAACAAATTATCAGGCCTACGGGACTTCTGGACCCAGTAATAGATGTGAGACCAATAAAAAATCAAATTGACGACATAATAAATGAAATAAATGGAGCTATTGATAGAGGGGAAAGAGTTTTAATCACAACTCTCACTAAGAGAATGTCTGAAGATTTATCAAGACATTTAAAGGAAATTGGGTATAAAGTAACCTACATGCACTCCGATGTGGATACCTTGGAGAGAATGAAAATTATAAGAGACTTGCGTCTTGGAGAGGTAGATGTCCTTGTTGGCATTAATCTTTTGAGAGAAGGACTTGACCTTCCAGAAGTTTCAAGAGTTTGCATACTTGATGCAGACAAGGAAGGCTTCCTTCGTTCTGTGACATCACTTATCCAAACAGCAGGTCGTGCTGCGAGAAATGCTGAGGGAAAGGTTATAATGTATGCCGATACAATAACTCCGTCAATGCAAGTTGCCCTTGATGAAACTTCTAGGAGAAGAAAGATTCAAGAAGCCTACAATAAAGACCATGGCATCACTCCAAAGACAATAGTTAAGGGTGTGCGTGAAGTCATTAATACTGCCATTGCTGCAGAAGATAGCCTTGACTTTAAAGAACTTGTAGATACAGATAATGAATTTACAAAGGATGAAATAAATGAAATGATTGATGCTCTAAAACCTGAAATGTACAGGGCAGCAGAGGAACTTGACTTTGAAAGGGCTGCTGAAATTAGAGATAAGATAAAGGACTTAAGAGAGAAGAAAAAATCTGCCCTTTTATAAAGAGGTGTTAAATTGAAAGATGAAATAATAGTAAAGGGAGCCAGAGTCAACAATTTAAAAAATGTTGATTTAAAAATCCCAAGAAATAAATTTGTAGTTTTCACTGGACTTTCTGGTTCAGGAAAGTCATCCCTTGCCTTTGACACAATTTATGCCGAAGGTCAAAGGAGATATGTTGAAAGTTTGTCTTCCTATGCCAGACAATTTTTGGGACAAATGGATAAACCAGAGGTGGACTACATTGAAGGCATGAGTCCCTCAATTTCCATTGACCAAAAGACTACATCAAAAAATCCAAGGTCAACTGTGGGAACAGTTACAGAAATTTATGACTACCTAAGGCTTTTATATGCAAGAGTTGGTCATGCCTTTTGCCCAGAATGTGGCAAGGAAATTTCCTCCTATACAATTGACCAAATGGTTGATGAAGTTATGAAACTGGAAGAGAGAACTAGAATCCAAATCCTCTCTCCAGTGGTAAGGCACAGGAAGGGTCAACACAAAAAGGTTTTTGAAAAAATAAAAAAAGAAGGCTTTTTAAGAGTTTTTGTTGACGGAGAGATGCATGACATTTCTGAAGAAATTGAACTAGATAAAAATAAAAATCACGACATAGACATTGTCGTTGACAGAATTATTGTAAAGGAAAAAATTGAATCAAGACTTGCAGATTCTCTTGAAATTGCCACAAATTTAAGTGACGGTATTGCCAAGGTAAATGTTCTTGATGGTGAAGATTTAATATTTTCAACAAAATTTGCCTGCCCTCACTGCAATATTATAATAGAAGAAGTTACGCCAAGGTCTTTTTCCTTTAACTCACCTCTGGGAGCCTGCCATGAGTGTAAGGGACTAGGCTTCTCCAAGGAAGTTTCCAGGGACTTAGTAATACCCAACAAAGACCTTTCCATAGACCAGGGAGCCATTGCCTGCTACTCCAACTCCAAGGGGACTTATTATTATGAAATAATTTCTGAAATTGCAAAGAAATTTAACTTTAGCACCAAAGAGCCAATAAAAAATGCACCAGAAGAATTTATGGAGGCAATTTTTGAGGGCTACAAGGGAAAACTTAACTTCTCCTTCAATTCCTTCTTCTCTGGAGAAAAAAAATACTCTGGTGGCTTTGAAGGAATTTTAAAAAATTTAAAGAGAAGGTATACTGAATCAAGTTCCGACAGGATGCTTGATAAAATTGACGAGTTTATGGAAGAAGTTCCCTGTCCAAAATGTCATGGGTCAAGGCTTAAAGATTCTTCTCTTGCCATAAAAGTTGGCGGCCTAAATATTTTTGATTTGACAGAACTTTCTATAGATAAGGCTCTGGAATTTTTCAAAAATTTAGAGTTGACAAAAAATGAAACGATTATAGCCGAAGAACTTTTAAAGGAAATAAAATCTCGCCTTGAATTTTTGGTAAATGTAGGACTAGAATACCTTTCTCTATCAAGAATGGCGGGAACCCTTTCTGGTGGAGAAGCACAGAGAATTCGACTTGCAACACAAATTGGATCACAGCTTGTGGGAGTAATTTATGTCCTAGACGAGCCAAGCATTGGACTTCACCAAAGGGATAATGCAAAGCTTTTGGAATCACTAAGAAATTTAACTGACATAGGAAATACTTTAATTGTCGTAGAACATGATGAGGATACTATGTTTGCAGCTGACCAAATTGTTGACATTGGACCCCTTGCTGGTGTAAATGGGGGGAGAATAGTTGCACAGGGGACTGCTGAAGAAATTATGGAAGTTCAAGAGTCAATTACTGGTGCCTATTTAAGTGGCAGAAAGAAAATTGAAGTGCCCAAGGAGAGAAGAAAGTCCAATGGCAAGTCAATAAAGGTCATAGGAGCCAGTGAAAATAATTTAAAAAATATTGATGTAGAATTTCCTCTAGGCGACTTTATCTGCGTAACTGGTGTTTCTGGTTCAGGCAAGTCCTCTCTAGTAAACGAAATTTTATATAAAAGTCTTGCACAAAAAATAAATAAGTCGAGAATAAAACCTGGCAAGCACAAAAGTGTGAAAGGACTAGAAAATATTGACAAAATCGTGGATATTGACCAATCACCAATTGGAAGAACTCCGAGATCAAATCCTGCCACATATACGGGAGCTTTTGATATAATAAGAGATATCTTTGCATCTACTAACGAGGCAAAAATGCGTGGCTACAAGAAGGGAAGATTTTCCTTTAATGTAAAGGGCGGAAGGTGCGAAGCCTGCAAGGGAGACGGAATTTTAAAGGTTGAAATGCACTTCTTGTCTGATGTCTATGTGCCTTGCGAAGTTTGCCATGGCAAGAGATACAATCGTGAAACTCTTGAAGTTAAATACAAGGGCAAAAATATTTACGATGTCCTAGATATGACAGTGGAAGAGGCAATTGACTTTTTTCAAAATCACGAGAGAGTTTTGCGAAAGCTTGAAACCCTAAGAGATGTTGGCTTGTCATACATCAAACTTGGACAATCTTCTACCCTTTTGTCAGGGGGAGAGGCACAGAGAATTAAACTTGCCACAGAACTTTCTAAGAGGGCAACGGGCAGGACTCTCTACATTTTAGATGAACCTACAACGGGACTTCACTCTGAAGATGTAAATAAACTGATAAAGGTTTTGGAAGAGTTAGTAGATAGAGGCAACACTGTCATTACTATTGAGCACAACCTAGATGTCATAAAGTGTGCCGATTATATAATAGATTTAGGACCTGAAGGCGGCGATGGTGGAGGAGAAGTTCTCTTCACTGGCACTCCTGAGGAAATTGTTAAGTGCAAAAATTCTTACACTGGAGAATTTTTAAGGGATAAATTGGAGGATTAATTTGAAGAAAATTAAAAAATTTGGAATTTTTATTTTAGCTGCAAGTCTCTTGCCGAATTTTGTTTTTGCCAAGGGCTTTGTCAGAGAAAATAATTTTATGGATAAAAGCGGCGTTGAAAAGAGAGATGAAATCAAAAGATGGCAGGCTCGCATGAATTTGCCAGTGACGGGAACTCTAAACGACAAGACTAAAGAGGCTCTACACACTGAAAATTATGAAGTTTACGACATGGTGACAAATCCACCAACAAAGGGCAAGTGGATAGTGGTAAACAAGTCAAGAAGAATTCTTACTATGTATGAGGGAAATCAGTCTATTGGCAAGTATCCAGTGACACTAGGTACCAATGCCACACCAACACCATCTGCAAAGGGAAAAATTCAAAATATGCACAAAAACCCTGCCTGGGGCGGAATGAATGGAAAGTACAAACCAGCTAAGGCTGATGACCCCAACAATCCTCTTGGGGAAAGATGGATGGGTCTAAGACTGCCTGGAGCAAGCGGTTACGGCATTCATGGAAATATTAAGCCTCATCAAATTGGGGGCTACTATTCCAACGGCTGCATAAGACTATTTAATTATGATGTGGAAAATTATGTATTTCCAAATATGTCTGTGGGTTCACCGGTGTGGATAGGTACAGATAATGAACTTGAATCTTGGGGAGTTTACCAATATTCAAGAGTTAAAAAGGAAGAAGCTAAAGCGCCTGTAGAAGAAAAAGCTTCAGCAGAGCAAAAAGAAGAGACTATAGAGACTGTACCAGCAGGAGATCTTTTAGAATTTTAATTAAATAAAGTAATAAAAATCGTTGAAATTCAATTTGTTTTGAGTTATAATGTTTTTTAAAATTAAAGAAGACGTGGAAATACTATTTACAAGGAACTAGGAGGGTATTATGAAAAAGAAGATTTTTAATATTGCAATTATAGCAATGGCAGCCTTATTTTTATTTGGCTGTGGGAAAAAAGATGATGAAAAAGAAGAAGCAAAGGAAGCAGTTAAGTTTGAAATAACAACTACTGGACCAACTATTGACGCTATAAAGGAAAAGGGCAAAATTGTTCTTGGAACTTCAGCAGACTTCCCACCAATGGAATGGACATCCTTCCAAAATGGCAAGGAAGAATTTACAGGTATTGACCTTGCAATTGCAAAATCAATTGCCGATTCTCTTGGAGTTGAACTTGAAGTTAAGAACATGGCCTTCGAAGGACTTCTAGCTTCCCTAAATGCAGGCGATGTTGACATGGTTCTTGCAGGCATGGGTGCTGACGAAGAAAGAAAGAAACAAGTTGACTTCTCTGAAGAATATTCAAAGGGAGCACAAGTACTACTAGTAACTGAAGAAAATAAAGATAAGTATAAAACTTTTGATGACCTTGAAGGAAAAATTATTGGTACACAACTTGGTTCACTTCAACAAAAATTTGCAACTGAAAAATTTGGAGATAAGTGCAAGGGATTTGATCTTAACAATGTAATCATTGAGCAATTAAAGAACAAATCCATTGATGCAGCTTTCCTATCAGAACTTCCAGCAAAGCAATTTGCATCAATAACTGATGGGCTTGTTATCATAGACAATTTAGGAATCCCAGATGAAAGTGGATTTGCAGTAGCAATTAAAAAGGGAAATGACGATTTAACAGGAGCTGTTAATGAAGTTATTAAAGGATTAAAAGATTCAGGCCAAGTTGAAAAATGGTTTGATGAGTATATTGAACTATCTAACAAAGAAGCTAACAATTAGTAATTAAATATTCCCTACTTTATGTGGGGAATTTTTATTTTGTAAATTAGATAATTTAGAAAGGAATAATATGGGAATCATATCGAGACAAATTGCCTTCGCAAGTAAATATCTTCCAACCTATTTAAATGGAGCCTTGACCACTATTGAGCTTTCAATAATTGGAGTCCTTTTAGGTTTTACCCTTGGAATTTTACTTGCTCTAATGAAGACATCAAAAATAAAATTACTAAATATACTTTCAAATATTTACATCGAAGTGGTGAGAGGTACACCAATGCTTGTGCAAATAATGATTGTTTATTTTGGACTAAAAAAAATAATACCAGAACAATTTACACTTTTGACTGCTCCAATGTTTTTGTGTGCACTTTCAATAAGTTTAAACTCAGCAGCCTATGTTGCAGAAATTATAAGATCAGGTATTGCATCAGTTGATCCTGGACAAATGGAAGCAGCGAGATCTCTTGGACTTAACAAAAAGCAAGCCATGGCTAAGGTAATAATGCCACAAGCAATAAAAAATATACTTCCTGCCCTTGTAAATGAATTTATTACACTTATAAAGGAATCTTCCATCACCTATACAGTTGGAGTTGGAGAACTCATGTATGCCGGAAAAACTATTTCTTCAGGTACTTATCAACTAGTAAAACCCTTCATATTTGTAGCTGTAATTTATTTCATTATGACCTTTAGCCTTTCAAAGGCTTTGGGACTTCTAGAAAGGAGACTTGCAAATGATTAAGGTAGAAAATTTGACTAAATCCTTTGGAGAACTTGAAGTCCTAAAGGGAATAAATCAAGAAATAAAAGACGGGGAAGTAGTAGTTGTCATTGGACCATCAGGTTCAGGTAAATCAACTTTTTTAAGGTGCTTAAATCTATTGGAAGAGCCAACGAGTGGCAAAATTTTTGTAGATGATGAAGAGATCACTTCAAAGGATATTGATATAAATAAAGTCCGCGAAGAAATGGGCATGGTATTCCAATCTTTTAATCTCTTCAACAATTTAAACATCATAGATAACATTACACTTGCTCCAACTCTTGTGAAGAAAATGGAAAAAGATCAGGCAGAAAAAAAGGCAATGGAACTTTTAGAAAGAGTTGGTCTCCCAGACAAGAGAGATTCCTATCCAAAATCACTATCAGGTGGACAAAAGCAAAGAATTGCCATAGCGAGAGCCCTTGCCATGAATCCAAAGGTAATGCTCTTTGACGAACCAACATCTGCCCTTGACCCAGAAATGGTAGGAGAAGTTTTAGATATAATGAAAGATCTTGCCAAGGAAGGCATGACAATGGTTGTCGTAACTCACGAAATGGGCTTTGCAAGAGAAGTTGGCGACAGAATTTTATTCATGGACGGCGGCTATATTGTAGAAGAGGGAAGTCCAGAAGAAGTCTTCGGCAATCCTAAGAACGAAAGAACACAAAACTTTTTGGCAAAGGTGCTTTAAATAATTTTTGTAAATATTAGATAGATATGACTTAGGCGACTAAGTCATTTTTTCTCGCAGATTTTTACTATCTAAAAATTCTTTGAGATGCTATAATCCTTTTAAGGAGAGTGTTTTATGAAATCATCAGTGAAGAAGATAATTATTTTTCTTGCAATAATCTTTTTACTTTTCATCTATGCTGGACTTAGGACCTATAATTCACACAACAAGGGCCAGGTAATTTCAAGTGAAGACCAAAAAAAATTACAGCGGCGGAAAAAGTGAGGTCAAGAAAAACTTTGAAATAGAAGAAGTATCTAATGAAGAGAAAAAACAAATTGAAGATAGTCTTGGTTATGAGATTTCAGAAATAAAGCACATAAAATTTTTTGAAGATGAAGCTTATATTAAGCAAGAAGTAAAAAATAAAGAATGCTATATAATTGAAGATATTTCAGAAGTTAAAAATGTAGTAGAGTTTAGTGGAGACTATTATCAGTCAATCTGCGACAACAAGGAAGATGAAGAAGTCACTATAAAACTTGGAGAGAAAAAATTTAAAAATGATTATATGGCAGACCTGCCTATAGATGAAAAAATAATTTCCAATGCCTTGGCTTTTGATGTAAAAAGAGAGATTTTAATTGATTTAGATCTTGATATAAAAGTTGAAGGAAAAACTTTTGCCACTGTCAGCCTCTACCCTGAAATCAATTCTTATGACTTTAAAATTATTAATAAGGATGGAGAAGTAAGAAAAGGCAGTGCAAAAAAAGTTGTGGGAGTATATTTAATTGTAAGAAAGGAGCAAATAAATGAAATCTAGAGACAAGTATATTATAAGTGGCGTGGTATTGACGGTTTTATTGATAATACTTTTACACTTTATGCCACTTTTAGATTTAAAATTAACATCCTCTTATCAAAATCATTTAATTGATTACCTTAAGGATGATATTACAATAAAAATTGCCTTTATACTTTCCATAGGACTCATTGTTTATGGAATAATAAAAAAAGATTAAGATGAATTTTATGACTTAGGGGACTAAGTCATTTTTTATTGGAAATATTTTTTCTAAGATACAAAGATGCAAAAATACATAGATTAATATAAATGATATAATTTTTTTAAAAGTTTTTATAATAATTTTTTATAAAAAGGAAGGATTACTAATCATGTAGACTAAGTTTTGTTTAAAGCACAAAAATCAAGAATCAAATTACTAAAAAAAAGAGATAAAATATTGTACTTTTTTTAGTAAAAGAGTTTAATTTTATTGAAAATTATTGACAATAATTTATATTTGGAATAGAATCATTGTAGAAAACATTTGCAAACAATTAAAGTTTAGCAAGTGCTGGTAAATTTTTATAGTTACTACTTTTCAAAGGATGACATAATTTTTCATCTTTATATTTTCTTTTGAATTAGTAAGTAAAATGTAATCAATTAAAGGAAAGGGAGTACAATTATGAACAAAGTAGTATTAACAGGTAATGATCTAACACTAGAAGAATTAGTAGAAGTTACTAGAAACCATGTAAAGGCAGTAATCGACGAAAAGGCTATTGCTGATGTAAACAAATCAAGAGAATATGTTGAAGAAATCGTTGAAGAAGAAAGAGTAGTTTATGGAATCAACACTGGATTTGGTTCTCTATCAAGAGTTTCAATTTCTAAAGAAGATTCAGCTCAACTTCAAGAAAACATCATTAGAACTCACGCTTCTGGATTTGGCAACCCACTTCCTGAAGACGAAACAAGAGCAGTTATGCTTATTAGAATTAACTCATTATTAAAGGGAGTTTCTGGAATCAGACTTTCTACTATTGAATTACTTCTTGAAATGTTAAATAGAAATGTTGTTCCATTTATTCCAGAAAAGGGATCTCTTGGAGCATCTGGAGACTTAGCACCACTTGCACATATGGTTCTTCCAATGCTTGGTCTTGGAAAAGCTTACTATGAAGGCGAACTTCTTCCAGGTAAAGAAGCTATGGAAAAAGCAGGACTTAAACCAATTGCACTTGCAGCAAAAGAAGGTCTTGCACTAATTAACGGTACTACAGTTCTTACTGCAACTGGAGCACTTGCACTATATGATGCACTTCAACTTTCTAAGATCGCTGATATCGCAGGAGCTATGGCTTGTGAATCTTCAAGAGGAATCATTGACGCATTCTGGGAAGAACTTCACACAATTAGACCACACGCAGGATCACTTAAGACTGCTGAAAACTTAAGAAATATTCTTGAAGGTTCAACTTATGTAACTCACACTGCTGAACTTAGAGTTCAAGATGCTTATACATTCAGATGTATGCCACAAATTCACGGAGCTTCTAAGGATACTCTTGAATATGTTAAAGAAAAAGTTGAAATCGAACTTAACTCAGCAACTGATAACCCAATCATCACTCACGATGGTAAGGTAATTTCTGGTGGTAACTTCCACGGAGAATTAATGGCTCAACCATTTGACTTCTTAGCAATTGCAGTTTCTGAACTAGGTAATGTTTCTGAAAGAAGAATTGAAAGAATGGTTAACACTACACTTTCTGGAATGCCTTCTTTCCTAGTTAAGCACCCAGGACTTAACTCTGGATTTATGATCACTCAATATGCAGCAGCTGCTTTAGCATCTGAAAATAAAACACTATCTCACCCAGCAAGTGTTGACTCAATAACATCTTGTGAAAACCAAGAAGACTTCGTATCAATGGGTAACTGGGCTTCAAGAAAAGTTAGAGAAGTTGTTAAGAACACTGCAAGAATTTTAACTACTGAACTTATGATAGCTGCTCAAGCTCTTGACTTCAGAATGGAAATGGAAGACAACAAATATGAACTTGGTAAGGGTACAAAAGTTGCACACGATGTAATTAGAAATCAAGTTGCATTTATCGAAGAAGATAAGAAGATTGAAATTTATGTTGAACTTGAAAAAGCTCAAGAATTAATCACAAGCGGAAAACTTCTTGAAGAAGTTGAAAAAGTAGTAGAACTTTAATATTTAGTTTAAATATTATATAATATATCGGTAAGAAAAAAGTATTAGATAACCTATAGGAGGAAATTAATTGAAAAGAGTAATGTGTATCCCAAACTATTCTGAAGGTAGGGACCTAAAGAAAGTTGAACAAATCACAGAATGCTTTAGAGCAAAAGAAAACATTAAATTAATCGATTATCAACCAGACGCTGACCACAACAGACTTGTTGTTGAAGTAATTGGTGAACCAGAAGCTGTTATTGATGCAGTTATTGAATCTGTAAAAGTTGCTTCTGAAATAATCGATATGTCAAAACACAAGGGAGCTCACCCAAGAATGGGAGCTGTTGACGTTGTACCTTTCGTTCCAGTAACTGAATGTACTACTGAAGACTGTGTTGAATATGCTAAAAAAGTTGGTAAAGCAATTGGTGATATGGGAATTCCTGTTTATCTATATGAAGATGCAGCTTCCACTCCAGATAGAAAGAATCTTGCAAAAGTAAGAAAAGGACAATATGAAGGATTCTTCGACAAAATCAAGGAACCTGAATGGAAACCAGATTTTGGTCCTCAAGAAATGAATGTTAAATCAGGAGCTACTGCTGTTGCAGCAAGATTCCACCTTATTGCATTTAATGTTAACCTAAACACAAGCGACTTAACTGTTGCTGATACAATTGCAAAGAAAGTTCGTCACATTGGTGGAGGACTTAGATTTGTTAAGGCTATTGGTCTTGAACTTGAAGAAAAAGGTCAAACTCAAGTATCAATGAACCTTGTAAACTTCGAAAAAACTGCAATTTACCAAGCTCTTGAAATGATTAAATCAGAAGCTAAGAGATATGGTGTTACAGTTGTAAATACTGAACTTATTGGACTTCTTCCACTTCAAGCCCTAGTAGATTCAGCAGCTTATTATATGCAAATCGAAGGCTTAAAATCAGAACAAGTTCTTGAAACATTATTAATTGAGGAGTAATTAAATATATGGCATTTAAAACAGATATACAAATAGCTGATGAAGCTACAATGCTTCCTATTGAAGAAGTTGCTGCTAAAATCGGTCTTGAAAAAGACGATCTTGAACAATACGGCAAGTATAAGGCAAAAATTTCTTGGGACGCAATTAAAAGAATTGATGAAAACAACGAATACGGAAAACTAATTTTAGTTTCTGCAATTAGCCCTACACCAGCAGGTGAAGGTAAATCTACAGTTTCTATTGGACTTACTCAAGGTCTTAATAGAATTGGCAAAAAATCTGCAGTAGCACTTCGTGAACCATCTCTTGGACCAGTTTTTGGTGTTAAGGGTGGAGCTGCAGGTGGCGGATACTCACAAGTAGTTCCAATGGAAGATATTAATCTTCACTTCACTGGAGACCTTCACGCAATGACAGCTGCAAATAACCTTATTTCAGCTTGTATAGATAACCACATTCACCAAGGAAATGCTCTAAGAATTGACTGCAGACAAATTACTTGGAAGAGAGTTCTTGACATGAACGACAGATCTCTAAGAAATGTTGTTATTTCTCTTGGTAAAAAAGCAGATGGTTTCCCTAGAGAAGACCACTTCATGATAACTGTTGCATCTGAAATCATGGCTGTTCTATGTCTTTCTGAAAATATCGAAGACTTAAAAAATAGATTGGCAAGAATGGTTATCGGATACAACCTTGATGGTGATCCAGTAACAGTTGCTGACCTTGAAATCCAAGGTGCAGTTGCAATGCTTCTTAAAGATGCATTAAAACCAAATATGGTACAAACACTTGAAAATACACCTGCCTTTATTCACGGTGGACCTTTCGCAAATATAGCTCATGGATGTAACTCAATTTTAGCTACAAAACTTGCCCTTAACACTAGCGATTACGCTGTTACAGAAGCAGGTTTCGGTGCTGACCTTGGTGCAGAAAAATTCATGGACATTAAATGTAGAAAAGCTGGTCTATCTCCAGATGCTGTAGTAATTGTTGCTACTATTAAAGCTCTTAAGATGCACGGTGGAGTAGATAAAAAAGAACTAAAGACTGAAAATGTTGAAGCTCTTGAAAAAGGATTTGCTAACTTAAGACGTCACGTTGAAAATATTAAGAAATTTGGCGTTCCAGCTATTATTGCTATCAACAGATTTGCTGATGATACTGAAGCTGAAATTGCAAAATTACAAGAACTTTGTGCAGAACTTGGTGTAAGAATTTCACTTTGTGAATGTTTCGCAAAGGGTGGCGAAGGTGCAGAAGATTTAGCTAAACAAGTTGTTGAACTAATCGACGAAGAAAAATCTAACTTCAAACCACTTTACGACGAAAATGACAGCATAGTAAACAAAGTTAACACTATTGTTACTGAAATTTACAGAGGTAGAAAGGCTAACTTCACTAAGGCTGCAATGAATCAAGTTAAGAAACTTGAAGAAATGGGTCTTGACAAACTTCCTATCTGTGTTGCTAAGACACAATTCTCCTTTACTGACGATCAAAAAGTAATGGGAGCACCTACTGACTTTGACATCGAAATTCAAGATGTAAGAGTTTCTGCAGGAGCAGGATTTATTGTTGTTCAAACTTCAAACATCATGGTAATGCCTGGACTTCCAAAGGTACCAGCTGCCAACAAGATGGATATTGACAACAACGGAGTTATCACTGGATTATTCTAGGAGGAAAAATGCTTAAAGATTTAACTATAGTAGAATTCGCAGACGAAACTGCTTCAAATTCACCAGCACCAGGTGGCGGATCTATTGCTGCACTTAATGCATCAATGGCTGCTTCACTTCTTGCAATGGTTGCAGCACTAACTATTGGCAAGAAAAAATATATGGATGTTTCTGAAAGAATGGAAGAAATCCATGCTGAACTTGTAAAATACAAAAAAGAATTTGTTGATGGAATTGACAAGGATGCTAACTCTTTTAACGGAGTTATGGATGCTATGCAACTTCCAAAGGAAACTGAAGAAGAAAAGGCTATTAGATCAGCAAAAATTCAAGAAGGTTACAGAAATGCAATTGAAGTACCTCTTGGACTTGGTATGAAGGTTACAGAACTTTATGACTTTGCAAGGGAACTTGCTGAAAAGGGAAATTCAAATGCCATCACTGATGTTGCAGTTGCTCTATTAAATATTGAAGCTGCAGTTAATGGTGCTTTCTTAAATGTAATCATCAACCTAAACTCACTTAAAGACCAAGACTACAGACATGAACTTGAAGATAAAATGGCTGCTACAAGAAAAATTGTAGAAAAAAATCACGCTGAAATCATGAAAGTTGTAGATGAAAAATTAGCATGATTTACCTTTTAGTCGATGTTGGGTCAACTTATACTAAACTTAATTTAGTGGATACTGACAAAAATGAAATTCTAGGCAGTGCATCAAGTTACACCACTGTAGAAACTGATGTTAGAGAAGGCTTTAACAATGCCTATAAAAAATTAAGGGAAGTTACTGATGTCAAATATGACAAAGTTTTAGGTTGCTCTTCAGCATCAGGAGGACTAAAAGTTGTAGCAATAGGTTTTTCAAAGAATCTTACTACTGACGCTGCAAGGCTTGCGTCACTATCTTCTGGTGCCAGAATTTTAAAGGTATATTCCTATGAACTCACAGATGAGCAAGTAGATGAAATAAAAAATTCTGGTGCCGATATTATAGTATTATGTGGCGGAACTGACCACGGCAACAAAGATAATATTATCTTCAATGCAAAAAAACTTGCTAAGGGTGGTCTTAAGACTCCCGTTGTTGTGGCAGGAAATATTGACACTCACGAAGAAATAAGGGAAATTTTTGAAAAAAATAATGTTCCCTGTGACTTCACAGAAAATGTCATGCCAACTACTAACACTATAAATTACAGACCACTTAGAAAGACAATTGGAGACCTTTTTATAAGGACAATTGCTCACGCTAAGGGCATTGATTTATTGAGTAAGGATTTTGAAATTCTTTTGCCAACGCCCGTTGCAGTTCAAAAGGCAATGTCTGTCTATGCAAAACATTTAGATAAAGTTATTTTATCTGTGGATATTGGTGGAGCAACTACAGACATCCATTCCATTGGCAAAACTTATTACGGAGAAGAAAATGTAATTTCACCTCCCATTGATGAGCCCTTTGAAAAGAGAACTGTGGAAGGCGACATGGGCATGAGGTATTCAGCCACTGCTCTTTACGAGTCAGTAGGTGAAGAACCCTTCCTAAAATTTGGCATAAAGGATGCAAGGGAAAAGACGGAGTATCGTTTCAATCACACAAATTATATTCCAGACAATGACGAAGATTTATTCTTTGACAATGTCCTTTGCTATATTGCTACTCACACTTCACTTATGAGACATATTGGTCACATAAAAAAAATTAAAACTCCGACTAGGACGATTTACGAACAATACGGAAAAGATTTGAGACCGGCTGAAATGTTTATCGGAACTGGTGGATCGCTTATTAATTCTAATGAGCCGAAAAAAATTCTCTCAGCTATAGAGGATTTAGACGATAAATATTTAATCAATAGGAAGATAAAATATTATTTAGATAAAAATTATATTTTATCATCAGCTGGACTAATCTCTACTGTAGATGAAGAAGCTTCCTACAAATTATTAAATAAATATTTAAAAGAATTATAAAATACTTTGAGAAGTTGTCATTATGGCAACTTCTTTTTCTTGCAATAAAAAATTTTCGAAAGAATAAAATTTTCTTGAAAAATTTATTTTTTGCTGAAATAATTATTTTGGGTATAAAAAAATTGGGAGGTTTTTATGAAATTTAGAAAAACTTTTGCTTTAACACTTTTGCTTTTCCTCATGCCAGCTTTTGTATTTGCAGAAGATTTTAAAGAAATTAGCCTTGATGTAAGTATAGATAAAAAGGGCATAGGAGAAGTTAAGGAAGTTTGGAAAATTGACGAAGACAATGAAGATTACACAGAGAGATATAAAGCCATAAACAATTTGCAGGGAATTAAAATTGAAGATTTTTCTGTTAATGCTCTTGGAAGAGATTTTACAGAGCTCATGCCCTGGAATATTGATGCAAGTTTTGAGGACAAGGCATACCACTATGGAAGGATCGATGGAGATGATGAGGTTGAACTAACTTGGGGCATCAGTGAATTTAGTGACAACACTTATAACTTGTCCTACAAGATAAATCCTCTTGTAGTGGGACTTAATGACAGCGACATGTTGTTTTTTAAATTTGTAGGAGAAAATTTTGATCCGAAACCTAAAAGCGTGAAAATAAAAATTAAAGGCTTTGAACCCTTTAAGGATGTAAAAATGTGGGGCTTTGGCATGGAAGGAGAAATCCACAATGTTGATGGAGAAATCCTCATGACTTCATCAGGCTATGTTGACTATTCAACAGTTATGCTAAAATTCCCAAAGGGATACTTTAACACTGCCTATAAAATTGACAAGGACTTCCAGGACTATGCCAACCAGGCAGCAAAAGGAACTGAATGGGAAAATAGAGAAGGGGAAGCTTACCAAAAGCCAATGTCAAATGCTGCAAAGACAAGTCTTGTTATAGTTGGCTTAGCTATACTTGGCGTGATTTATTTTGTAGGGCGTTTGATTGCTCTTGGCTTTAGTAAGAAGAGAATTGAAAATAAAAAAGAACTTGCAAGTATAAAAGACTTAAAGGGAGAATATTATAAGGACTTGCCCTACCATGGTCCCCTTGAAGATTTAGCATTTTTCATCAGTCAATCTTCTTTAGTTATAAGTGACTTAGTGGGAAATTATATAAACGCCTTTATCTTAAAGTGGAGTCTAAATGGAACCATTGAATTTATAGAAGATGATGAAATTTTCTCTAAAAATAAAATAAAAATTATTTCTAGACCAGAAAATATGGGTCCCCTTGAAGAAGAACTTTTTGATATGATTGCTGGAGCCAATGAAGATAATGGCAAGGAATACATGACAGCCAAAGACTTCAAAAAATATGTAAAGGCAAACAAGGAAGACATGGAAAATTATTACGATGAATTTGAAGATAAGTCTATTGAAGCCCTAAAGGCTGGAGGATATTTAGAAAATTACAAATACGAAAAGAGATTTTTATTCTCCAAGAAAACTGGAACAGAACTTAGAGTCACTGAAAAGGGAAAAGACCTTTGGGAAAATCTTATAAAATTCAAAAATTATTTGAAAGATTATAAAGACCAAGTTACAGATGAAGTTGAATTTGAAAAGTGGCAGGACTTTTTAATTTATTCATCAATATTTTTCTTAGATGAAGAATTTGCAAGAGGAGCGTCAGCCTACCCGGCTTATATTAATAATTATGCCCTCTACAACACTCACATAATGACTTCAAGGAAGTTTTCAAAGGAAATCAATACTTCTTACCAAGCTGCAACGGGCTTTAATAGTGCAGGTTTTGGTGGCGCAACTTCTGTTGGAGGTGGAGGAGGATCCTTCGGCGGAGGCGGCGGTGGCGGTCGCTAAAGGAAAATTAAACTCTTTGCTGTTAAATTTAGCAGCGAAGAGTTTTTTATTGCTTTAAAAATTTTTATGGAAAAATATTTTTTAACTGATAAAAATTGTTAGGCTTAAATTTTTTCAGCATTTTTTTATGGATAATATTTTACTTAAATAAAGTCTTCTTATTCTTTTAAAAACTTGATAAATGGTGTAAAATAACTATAAGGAGTTTTGTCGTGGAATATTGGGATGTATATGATAAAAAGGGAAAATGGAAGAGGCGCGCCATAAGAAAGGGCGAGCGTCTAAAAAATGATGAATACCATATTATTGTAGAAGGATGGATTTTGCGAGATGACGGAAATTTTATAATCCAAAGAAGGGCTCTCGATAAAAAATCCTTTGCTGGCATGTGGTACTGTTCTGCTGGTGGTTCTGTTATTTCAAGAGAGACGCCAAAGGAAGGCATGGTGCGCGAGTTCAAGGAAGAACTTGGCATTGACATCAGTGAAGAAGAGCTTCATTTAAAGAGGATCATCACAGAAAAAAACACAATTTTTTATATTTTTCTAGTTCGCAAAAATATTTCCCTTGATGAGATTAAACTGCAAGAGGAAGAAGTCATGGACGTTGACCTTGCAGATCCAAATAAGATAAGAAAAATGGTGGAAGACAAAACTTTTATAGGACTTGATTACTACGAAAAATTTTTCAAAGGTATATAATCGTCTCACAGGAGGCGTTTTTTTATAGGAGGATTTATGAAATTATACAATACTCTAAGTAGAACAAAGGAAGATTTTGTGCCAATTAAAGAGGGAGAAGTTGGAATTTACAATTGTGGTCCAACTGTTTATAACTTTATTCATGTTGGCAACGCAAGACCTCTTGTTGTCTTCGATACCCTAAGAAGATATTTTACTTACAAGGGAATGAAGGTGAAATTTGTCGTAAACTTCACTGACATTGACGACAAGATGATAAATAAGGCTAATGATGAAGGCGTACAGGTATCTGATATTGCCGAAAGATACATCAAGGAGTTTAAACAAGATGCTAATGGTCTTCACCTTTACGATTATGAAACCCTAAACCCTAGAGCAACAGAGCACATTGATGAAATTATTTCTTTTATTCAAACTTTGATAGATAAGGGCGCTGCCTATGTTTCCAATGGCGATGTTTACTTTGACATTAATTATGCCAAGGACTACGGCAAGCTTTCTAAGAAGAACATTGAAGATTTAATTTCTGGCCACAGAGTTGACATAAACGACAACAAAAAGAATCCAAGTGACTTTGCCCTTTGGAAGAACAAAAAGGAAGGGGAACCTTTCTGGCAAGCACCTTGGGGAGAAGGTAGACCTGGCTGGCACATTGAATGTTCTGTAATGGCAAAGACATTAATTGGCGATAACATAGACATTCACACTGGTGGCGAAGACTTACAATTCCCTCACCACGAAAATGAAATTGCCCAATCAGAAGCTTGCAATGGAGTTCCCTTTGCAAATTATTGGCTCCACAATGGCATGATAACTGTTGACAACGAAAAAATGTCTAAGTCCAAGGGCAACTTCTTTACTGTAAGAGAAATTGCAGATGAATTTGACCTTGAAGTCTTGAGATTTTTCCTTTTGACTACTCAGTACCGTTCACCAATTAATTTCTCAAGAGAAGTAATGGAACAAACTAAAAATTCCAGTAAGAGACTTTACAATGCAAAATATAAACTTGAAGATGCAATAGAAAAGTCTAGTGCAGATAAAATCACTGATGAAGAAGAAAAATTATATAAGTCTTTTGACAGGCACATTGAAAAGTTTGAAAATGCCATGGATGACGACTTAAATACAGCTGATGCCATTACTGCAATCTTTGACTTAGTTAAGGACATAAACTTAAACCTTGATGAAAGTAATTCTAAGGAAATGTTAGAAAAGACTTTTGAACTTTTAAAGAAACTTACAAGGGTTCTTGGCATCATGGAAGGTGAAAGAGAAGAAATTTCTGAAGACATAGAAGGTCTTATTGCTGAGAGAAATGCTGCTAGAAAGAACAAGGACTTTGCCAAGGCTGACGAAATTAGAGACAAGCTTAAGGAAATGGGCATTGAAATAGAAGATACGAGAAGTGGAACAACTTGGAAGAGAATTTAAATTTTTTAGAAGTTAAAAACTACACAGAGGCAGAGGTTAGGGAGCTAAGCCCCCTTGCCCTTGCCTACATAGGTGATGCCTGCTTTGAAATTTTAGTGCGAAGTGAAATTTTAGATGTAAGGAAAAATCCCAACAAGCTTCACAGAGAAAGCATAAGATTTGTCCGTGCAAAATCCCAGAGAGAACTTTTTGAAAAAATAGAAGAAAATCTTACAGAGGAAGAGATTAAAATTTTTAAGAGGGGGAGAAATGCCAAGTCCCACACAGTTCCCAAAAACGCAGATCCCATTGACTATAGGATTGCAACGGGAGTGGAGGCCCTCTTTGGCTACCTCTATCTTTTGAAAAGGTATAATAGAATTAGAGAAATATTTAAGGAGATGATCAGATGAAGGTAAAAATTATTTCACACACAATGGATCCAGATAAGACCATTGCTGCAGCTGCAAAACTTTGCTATTCAAGAGTTGGTGTTGAAGAAATCACAGAGAATTTGACAGAAGAATCTACAGAAAAGTTTTTAAATAGACTTATGTCCTTTTCCCACCTTTCACCTCTTGAGCATGTGAGCTTTACCTTTGCCATTGAAGGTGTTTCTAGGACACTTACTCATCAACTTGTGAGACACAGAATTGCCTCTTACTCACAACAATCACAAAGATATGTAAAACTTGACAGCTTTGAATACATTATTCCACCTCAAATCGAAAGAAATGAGGAAGCCAAGAAAGTTTTCCTTGAAGCTATGAGAAGAGACCAAGAAGATTACGACAAATTAGTAGAAATTCTTGTAAGGGAAAATGCAAGACCTCTAATAGAAAGTGGAATGGAAGAAGAAAAGGCAAAAAAGGCAGTGGAAAAAATGTCCATAGAAGATGCAAGATATGTCTTTCCTAATGCCTGCGAGACAAAAATTGTTGTCACAATGAATGTCAGAACTCTTCAGCATTTCTTCACAGTTAGATGTTGCGAAAGGGCTCAATGGGAAATAAGAGAGCTGGCAACAGAGATGCTAAGAGAGGTTAAGGAAGTCGCTCCCCTTTTATTTAGAGATGAAGGTCCAGCTTGCGTGACAGGTCCATGCCCAGAAGGCAAGATGACTTGTGGCAAGGCAGCAGAAATTAGAGAGAAGTTTAAAAATCTAAAATGAAATATATATATGGAAGGGGCCCAGTTATTGAGGCCCTAAAAAATGAAGAAGTAGAAAAAATTTATGTGGGGAAAAATGCCACAGGTTCCATAAAAAAAATTATTGGTATGGCGAGAGACGCAAAAATTCCCGCAGTTACTAGCGACAATGAAAAGTTGGAAGAACTTGCTGGCACAAAAAACCACCAGGCAGTTGTGGCTCTTGTAAGTGACTTTGTCTACCTTGAACTTGAAGACCTTATAAATAAACTAAGGGACAAGGAAGATGCGAAAATTTTTATCTTAGATAGAATTGAAGACCCCCACAATTTTGGTGCCATAGCAAGAAGTTCAAACTTTTTTGGCGTAGATGGAATTATTTTTCCAAATAGGAGGGCAGCTACTGTTAACGACACAGTTGTAAAGTCCTCTGCTGGTGCAATTTACGACATTGATGTGTCAAAGGTTACAAATATTTCTCAGGCAATAGAAAAATTAAAGGAAGCTGAATTTTGGATTTATGCCACAGATCTTGAAGGAGAAGACATAAGAAAGTGTGACTTCTCTGGCAAAGTTGCAGTAATTATAGGCAACGAAGGCAAGGGAGTTTCAAAGAATGTTTTGAAAAACTCTGACAAGATAATAACCATTCCAAATTTTTCTGACTTTGATTCCCTTAATGCCTCAGTTGCAGCTGCAATAGTAATGTACGAAATTTTTAGATAGTTTTTAAAATGAAGAGACAAAGAAGTAGGTATAGAAGAGATGTGTCCTATCTCTTTGTAGATGGATACAATATTATAAATTCCTGGCAAAATTTAATAAAATTAAAAAATATTTCTCTTGAAGATGCAAGAAATGAACTCATAGATACTATGATTGAATTTTCTCACAGCACTAAAGAGCACATAATACTTGTCTTCGATGCCTACTTGGTGAAAAAATCTGGCGGAAAGAATTACATAAGGGATGGAATCGACATAATCTTTACTAAGGAGTTTGAGACGGCAGACCACTACATTGAGAGGCAACTTGACGAAATAGGAAAGCTTACCAATGTGCGGGTGGCAACAAGTGACAACATTGAGCAGCAAATTATTTTGTCTCGGGGAGGTACGAGAATTTCTGCAAGAGAACTTGAAGCTGAAGTAGAAAATTCAAAAAATAAGGTTTCTCATGTTGCAAAAAAGTTAAAGGAAGAGAAGGTTACAGCTCTCGACGAAGAAATTATTCATAAGCTAAAAATTTTTCAAAGAGATATTTCTAATAAAAACAAAAATAAAAAATAGTGAGGAGGCTTATAAATGAGATGTAAGAATTGCGGAAAAGAAAATGCAGAGGGCGCCCTATTTTGTATGGAATGTGGTCAGCCTTTGAGGGAGGACATGGATTTTTCCAAGACTCAAAAAATAAACAGAGATTACGACTATGAAGACGAAGAAAAAATCATAAAAAACAATTCCTTTAAAGATGATTCCATGGGAACAAAACAAAAGGGTCTAGTCTTTGGATTTGTCATCCTTGGCTTAATAGCCTTTTCTCTCTTATTTAATTTTGGCTTTGGGAAATATAAATTTAACAAATTGGAAAGTTCTGCAAGGGCAAATTTAGAAGCCAAGAACTATAAGGAAGCCAGAGAAAAATTTAGCCAGCTTTACGAAAAATCTTCTGACAAAAAATACTTAGATGAAATAAATAAAATCGACAAGAACCTTGAAGCCAAAGATACTTTTAACAAGGCCAATCAAAAGTTTGAAGGCAGAGACTATGAAGCCTCTCTTGCTTATTTAAAGGACTTAGAAAGTGACGACGATGAATTAAAAGAAAAGAAGAACTCCCTTATAGAGCAAAACTATTCTGCAATTAAGGCTGAAATTTCACAGCTAACGAGCAGCAATAATTATGAGGGTGCAATTAAGAGGCTCAACTCTTATTTGGCAGTGGACCCAGAAAATGCTGACTTCAAAAAAATGTTAGAAGACATAAATGTGCAAAAGCTAGACAGTGAAAAGAAGGCAGAAGAGGAAAGCGAAGCCTTAAAGGAAAAGGCAAGGGCTGACGAATTAGAAGAGCAAATTGCAAAATTAAAAAATGCAGAGGCATCAAACTTAATTGGCACTTATCAATTTGTAACTTCAGGCAGAGCCAATGTAAGAAGTGGACCAGGATTTTCTTATGGAGTTGAATTTAGCCTCTTCAAGGGCGATCCAGTTTATGTATATGACACTAGAAGAGCCGATGGAAGAACTTGGTGTAATATAGGAAATGGTTGGATTAGTTATAGAACACTTAATGGTGAAAGTAAATAAATATTTTAAGACAGCTTTTAGGCTGTCTTTTTTTGTTTAGAACTTATTATATTTAAAATTACTTTAACGAAATAAAAATTTTCTAAAAATCGAAGAGTTAAAAATATTATAT
>OGTN01000225.1_pt1 | contig 31191 bp, 29 predicted proteins | sample 1574591 | NCBI WGS metagenome assembly OGTN01 (sample SAMN03295830, study PRJEB24534) | human gut metagenome | isolation source: fecal sample 5 from infant 4 | host: Homo sapiens | place: USA: Pittsburgh, PA | collected 2014-07
GGGCCAAAAAAGCCGTCGTAGAATCCTACGCTGCCGCCAGCAACCAGCGCAAACGGCAGACCGTACAGCCGACGCTGCCGGTCCGCTTCGCCCAGTTTCGGCATCAGCAGAAAATAGAGACCGATGCCGATCACCAGCAACGGCAGGATCTGCTTAAGAATATCGGACTGGACGTGCTGGACCAGCAGCGCACCCGCGGTTGAGCCGATAAAGGTCATCAGAATATTCAGCTTCTGATCGGCGAGGCTGACCACCTTACGGCGGACAAAATAGAGGGTCGCCGATAGCGACCCGCCGCAGGCCTGCAGCTTATTGGTCGCCAGCGCCTGCGCTGGCGGCATGCCGGCCGCCATCAGTGCAGGGACAGTCAATAAGCCCCCGCCTCCGGCCAGTGAGTCAATAAAACCGGCCAGGATGGCGACAAAGAAGAGTACCACCAGCACCAACGGCGATACGGCAAACAACTCGATAAAACTATCCATTACAGCACATGCTCATCCAGTAGCGCCTGACAGGAAGGCGGCAACGGCGGCGGCGTCTTCTTCACAGGGGGGGTAGACCCGGGTTTAGGTGGTTCGAACCAGCTCTGCAGCTCCGCTCCGCAGCCATCGCCGGGCGGCGGTGGCGCCTGATCCTCGCACTCCAGACTTCCCGCCGGGCAACGCAGTCGGACGTGCATATGAGCGCGATGCTGGAACCAGGGACGGACTTTACGCAGCCACTGGCGGTCGCTGCCCGCGTCCAGGCACAGTTGCTGTTTAATCGCCGGGTTGACGAAAATACGGGTGACCTCGCTATCTTCCGCCGCCAGCTTGATCAGCTGGCTGATTTGCGGGCTCCACAGCGACGGCACCACGTGCTTGCCGTCGCTGGCGACCAGATCCAGCGCCTGCGGCTTCAACAACTGAGACGATGTCCAGCGCGTTTGCGGCAGCTGGAGGAAAATATCGACATCCAGGCCCGTCTGGTGACTGGCGTGACCGCCGTTAAAGCGCCCGCCTGCCGGCATCCCCATGTCGCCAATCAGCACGGTTCCCATTCCTTTATTGTGCACCTGATTACTCAGGCGCTGAATAAACTGAACCAGATCCGGATGACCGAAGTAGCGACGCTGATCGGTACGCATCACCTGATAGCCGGTGGCGCTCAGAGGGAGCGCCTCGGCGCCCACGATACAGCCATTGGAAAATGCGCCGATTGACTGGGCGCTGCCGCCGATCGGCTGGGATATTTTCTGCCACGGCGTCGCGGCCAGGCTACCGGCGCTGGCCAGCAGCGCGAGCAGTGCGATAACGGTGTTTTTCATGGTTACCAGCGTGGAATTGTCGTCGTCACATCGCCATTCTGCGCGCGCTGACGCATAAAGTGATCCATCAGGACGATCGCCAGCATCGCCTCAGCGATCGGTACGGCGCGAATGCCGACGCACGGATCGTGACGCCCTTTGGTGATCATTTCCACTTCTTCGCCAAAGCGGTTAATCGTATGACCGGGAACGGTAATACTGGAGGTAGGCTTCAGCGCGATGTTGGCAACGATCTGCTGGCCGCTGCTGATGCCGCCAAGAATACCGCCGGCGTGGTTGCTCTGGAATCCGTCTTTGGTGATTTCATCGCGGTTTTCGCTGCCGCGCAGCTTCACCACTTCAAAGCCGTCGCCAATTTCCACCCCTTTCACGGCGTTGATGCTCATCAGCGCGTGGGCGATATCGGCATCCAGGCGATCGAAGACCGGCTCGCCGAGGCCCGGCGGTACGCCGTCAGCCACCACCGTCACTTTCGCGCCAATGGAGTCACCCTCTTTTTTCAGGCCGCGCATCAGTTCATCCAGAGCGTCGATTTTATCCGGGTCCGGGCAGAAGAACGGGTTTTGCTCGACCTGATCCCAGTCTTTGATGGCCAGCGGAATATCGCCCATCTGCGTCAGGCAGCCGCGAATGACGATGCCGAACTTCGCGGCAAGGTATTTTTTGGCAATCGCCCCGGCCGCTACGCGCATCGCGGTTTCGCGCGCAGAAGAACGACCGCCGCCGCGATAGTCGCGCAGACCATACTTTTGCTCGTAGGTGTAATCGGCGTGGCCCGGACGGAACAGATCTTTGATTGCGCCGTAATCCTGCGAACGCTGATCGGTGTTCTCAATCAGCAGGCCGATACTGGTCCCGGTAGTAACGCCTTCGAAGACGCCGGAAAGAATTTTGACCTGATCCGGCTCGCGACGCTGCGTGGTGTAACGCGAGGTGCCCGGGCGACGACGATCGAGGTCGTGCTGCAGGTCGGCTTCGGTCAGCGGGATGCCCGGCGGCACGCCGTCGACGATGCAGCCCAGCGCCAGGCCGTGCGATTCGCCGAAAGTAGTGACGCGAAAGAGTTGTCCAATTGTATTTCCTGCCATCACGGCTCCAATCTTTTTCGTTATGTTGGCGTGTTGTTTTTTTAGTCTTTATAAATACCGAAGTGCGCGCGGGCGTCAATCAGCTGCTGTTTGGTCAGCATGAAGACACCGTCGCCGCCGTTATCAAACTCAAGCCAGGTAAACGGCACGTCCGGATATTGCTCCATCAGATGTACCATGCTGTTACCGACTTCACAAATCAGAATCCCGTCATCGCTGAGATAATCCGGCGCGTTGCCGAGGATGCGGCGCGTCAGCTTCAGGCCGTCGCTACCGGAGGCCAGACCCAGCACCGGCTCATGCTCATACTCTTCCGGCAGATCGGCCATGTCCTCTTCATCGACATACGGCGGATTGGTGACGATCAGATCGTACTGCAGCTTCGGCAGATCGCGGAACAGGTCGGAGCGGATCGGCGTCACGTGATGGATCAAGCCATGGGACTCCACGTTGTGCTCGGCGACGGCCAGCGCGTCCAGGGAAATATCCACGGCGTCGACTTCGGCTTCCGGGAAAGCATAGGCGCAGGCGATGGCGATGCAGCCGCTGCCGGTGCACATATCAAGGATATGCTGCGGCTTATGGTTAATCAGCCCGGCAAACTGATTGTTGATCAGTTCGCCAATCGGGGAGCGCGGGACCAGCACCCGCTCATCGACGTAAAACTCATGCCCGCAGAACCACGCTTTGTTGGTCAGATAGGCGACGGGAATGCGCTCGTTCACGCGGCGGATCACCCGCTCAACGATGCGGTGTTTCTCGCTGGAGGTCAGACGCGCAGTCCGCATATCTTCCGGGATATCCAGCGGTAGGTAGAGCGACGGCAGCACCAGCTGTACTGCCTCGTCCCACGGGTTATCAGTCCCGTGACCGTACCAGATATTAGCAGCGCTGAAACGGCTTACCGCCCAGCGCAGCATGTCCTGAATGGTATGCAGCTCATTGACTGCCTCATCAACAAAAATTTTATCCACGACAACCTCCAGGGCACACTCTGCTATAAATTCGGCGGCTAGTGTGCCATGAAGACGGCGATAAATCAGCATTCTTGCGTGGGGTGACCGGGGAAAAAACAGGTTTTCCTTGCCCGAAGGGATATTGAGTCGGGTAAACTAGCGCAAAGTATTAATGAGAGTGGACAATGAAAAAGAAGACATCGCTAAGCGAGGAGGATCAGGCGCTGTTCCGTCAGTTAATGACCGGCACGCGGAAGATCAAGCAGGACACCATCGTTCACCGTCCGCAGCGCAAGAAGGTCACTGAGGTTGCTCCGAAGCGTTTGCTGCAGGAACAGGCCGATAACAGCCACTATTTCTCTGATGAGTTTCAGCCGCTACTGAATACTGAAGGCTCGACGAAATATGTCCGCGCCGACGTCAGCCATTTTGAGCTGAAAAAGCTGCGCCGTGGGGATTATTCGCCGGAACTGTTTCTCGATCTGCATGGGCTCACCCAGCAGCAGGCCAAACAGGAACTGGGCGCGCTGATTGCCGCCTGCCGCCGCGAACATGTGTTTTGCGCCTGTGTGATGCACGGGCACGGCAAACATATTCTCAAACAGCAAACCCCGCTGTGGCTGGCGCAACACCCGCATATTATGGCGTTTCACCAGGCACCAAAAGAGTACGGCGGTGACGCCGCACTGCTGATACTGATTGAGGTAGAGGAGTGGCAACCGCCGGAGCTGCCTTAACGGCGGGCTCCGGGGCCGTCAGATGGCGTTGGCCATCTTGAGATTGCAGGGGCTTTTCTGCCAGAGGTATTCACCCTTGCCGTCGGCGTCCAGCGTCACGCAGGCGATAGCCGAGGTGGTGAACATCGGAGGCGTTTCCCCCGGACACAGCTCTGAGACCAGGTACCCCACCAGCGGCAGGTGGGAGACGACCAGCGCCGTCGCCACGCCTTCATTCGCCAGCGCCTGCAGATAGGCGCTAACCAGGCCTACGTCGCCGCACGGCGTGAGTTCCGGCATCACGTCGACATGTTTCGGCAGGTTCATGCACTCCCCAACAATATCCAGCGTCTGTTCTGCACGCAGATAGGGACTGACAAGAACGCGCTCAATATCCACTTTTTGACCTTTCAGCCAGGTTGCCATCTGACGAGACTCATCACAACCGCATACGGTTAATGGACGAACTGAGTCGCTGGCTGCATCGAGGGCAGCGTCGCCGTGACGCATAATAAAAACTTGCATATTGCACCGCTTTTGTTAACCAGAAGCACCGTAGTTTGGCCTGCGAAGACAATACGCAGGTGACCCGGTGGCCGGGCATTGTGCCTGATCCATTCAACGAATGAAACGCTGTTTTTTACCTCAATGGCGTAAGTATAGTCAATCATTGTTTACAAAACAGCCAATCAACAGCGTCATCCGCAGCCGGATTTATCTTCTTTGACCACAACTTAGGTCAGCCGTTCATCCGCTGGCCAAAAGGTTGTCCCCTGTTCGGCCATGCGTAATAAAGTGTCACAGGGTGTAAAACGTGGGCCGTACTGGGCGGCCAGGCGCTGCAGGATCGCGGCAACTTCACCCGCGCCGATAGTATCCATATACCGGAACGGGCCGCCAAGAAATGGCGGAAAGCCTATACCAAAGACGGCGCCGATATCGCCATCGCGCGCGCTACGGATAATCTGCTCATCAAAGCAGCGCGCCGCCTCGTTAAGCATCATCATCACACAGCGTTCCGCCACCTGCTGCGCGGAGAGCCGCGACTGGGGGCGGTCGATGCCGAGCAGCGGATAGACTGCCGGGTCGGGCCGTTTTTTGCTTTTACGCCCTTTTGTCTCATAAAGATAGAAACCACGATTATTTTTTCTACCTTTGCGATCGTCCTTCAAAATCGCGTCAATGATGTTTGCAGGTGGGCTAAAACGTTCTCCAAACGCGCTCTCCAGCACGGGGATAATTTTGGTGCCGGTATCGATGCCAACCTCATCCAGTAGCTGGATTGGCCCTACCGGGAAACCGAATTTAACCAGGGCCTTATCAATCTCTTCAACCGGTTCGCCCTCCACCAGCAGGCGCATCGCTTCATTGATATAGGGCGCGAGGATGCGGTTCACATAGAAGCCCGCTTTATCCGCCACCACAATCGGCGTTTTCCCCTGACGTTTAGCCAGTTGCACCACGGTAGCGATAGCCTGCGGATCGGTTCCCTTATGCGGGATCACTTCAACCAGCGGCATTTTTTCCACTGGACTGAAGAAATGCAGGCCGATCACCCGCCCGGGGCGACGGGCCTGGGCGGCAATATCGCCTATCGGTAACGATGAGGTGTTCGACGCAAAGATGGTCTGCGGCCCGCAATATTGCTCCACTTCGCTGACCATCCGCTGCTTCAGGGCCAGGTCCTCAAATACCGCCTCGATCACCACGTCGCGATGAGCAAAGCCCTGATAGTCGGTGGCGCCGGAGATCATCGCCATCTGGCGATCGCGCTCACTGGGGCGCAGACGACGCTGGCGGACCTGTTTATTCAGCAGCTCCCAGCTGTACTTTAAGGCATGGTTAATCCCACGCGGCTGGATATCTTTAATGCGCACCGGCAGCCCGCCCTTACAGGCGGTCACATAGGCGATCCCCCCGCCCATCAGGCCGCCGCCCAGCACCGCAATGCTCGTCAGCGGTCCGGGCTCTGCTTCGGCGCCACGGTCTTTTTTCAGATCGGTACTGGCAAAGAAGATCGAACGCAGCGCTTGCGACTGCGGGGTCATCGCCAGTTCGCCAAACGCGCGAGCTTCTTCGGCGTAACCGCTGCTGCAACCGTGGGTCAGGCCATTCTCGACAACCTGCAGAATTCGCTTCACCGCCGGATAGTTCCCCTGGGTCTTGCGCTGCGTTTGTTTGCCGACGAAATGGAATAACAGATGGCGGCCCAAAGGCCCCGCCAGCACGCGTTCGCGTACGGGCATATCCCGACTGGCCGGTCGCCCCTTCAGCGCCAGCTCCACCGCCGCCTGCAATAAAATCGCCTGTGGAACCACCTCGTCCACCAGACCGGCCTTCAGCGCCTGGCGCGCACGCAGCTGCCTGCCGGTAAGCATCATATCCAGCGCTGTACTGACGCCAATCAGCCGCGGTAAACGCTGCGTTCCCCCGGAGCCCGGCAGCAGGCCAAGCTGCACTTCCGGCAAACCGAGTCGGGTTTTTTCGTCATCGCTACAGATCCGGCCATGGCAGGCCAGCGCCAGTTCCAGACCGCCGCCGAGGCAGGCGCCGTGGATGGCGGCAATCACCGGGATCGACAAGCCATGGATCTCAGCCATAATCTGCTGTCCCTGGCGCGCCAGCGCTTCCGCTTCCTGCGCGCTGCGGCAGCGGGCAATCATGTTAATGTCTGCGCCGGCGATAAAGTTATCCGCTTTGGCGGAGATAAACACCACGCCGCGCACCGACTTATCATCACGAACCCGACGTATCAGCCCCCGCACCTGATTGCCGAACTCGGCTTTCAGGGTATTCATTTTCTCACCCGGGGCATCGATGGTGATCACCGCGATCTTGTCCGCACGGACCTCAAGCTTAAAAGCGGAAACAGCATCCATTATTCAGCCTCCACGATCATCGCCGCACCCAGACCACCTGCCGCGCAGGCCGTCACCAGACCAAATCCCCCGCCCCGTCGCCGCAACTCATGCAGCGTCTGGGTGATCATCCGCGCGCCGGTGGCAGCAAAAGGATGGCCATAAGCAATAGATCCGCCGAGGACGTTAAACTTGCTCTCATCCACCTCACCGGTGGCCTGCGAGCGTCCCAGTACTTCACGGGCAAAGCGCTCGCTTGCCAGACACTGGAGATTGGCCAGCGTCTGCGCAGCAAAAGCTTCGTGCATATCAATAAGCGTCAGATCCGCCAGCGTCAGACCTGCCCGCTCCAGCGCCAGCGGCGTGGACCATGCGGGCCCCAGCAGCATATCCTGCCAGACGTCGATGGCGGTAAAGGCATAGCTGCGCAGATAACCCAGCGGCGTCAGACCCAGCTCTTTGGCCCTGGACTCAGTCATCAGGATCACCGCCGCCGCGCCGTCCGTCAGCGGCGTGCTGTTGGCAGCGGTGACGGTGCCATGCTTGCGATCAAAGGCAGGACGTAACTTTTGGTAATCTGCGAGGGTTGAATTTTTACGAATATTGTTGTCCTGCTCCAGCGGCTCGCGGAAGGGGGGCGCGTAGGCGGTCATCACCTCGGCTGACAACTTTCCCTCTTCCCAGGCTTTGGCCGCCAGCTGGTGCGAGCGATGCGCCAGCGCATCCTGTTGTTCCCGGGTGATCCCCCAGCTTTTTGCCATCTGCTCGGCGGTATCGCCCATCCGCAAACCGGTCGAATACTCCGCCACTGCCGGAGGGACCGGCAGCAGGTCGCGTGGCCGCAGACGGGAAAACAGCTTCAGCTTTTGGCTCAGCGTGCGGGCTTTATTGGCATCCACCAGCGTGCGGGCCAGTGTTTTACTGACCCCAATGGGCAATACAGAAGAGGAGTCGGCGCCGCCGGCAATACCGGCGCGGATGGTGCCGGCCATCAGGCTTTCAGCAACATTCGCCACGGCCTGGAAGCTGGTGGCGCAGGCGCGACTGACGCTATAGGCATCGGTGTGCACGCTCATTCCAGTGCCGAGCACGATTTCCCGGGCGATATTCGGCGCCTCCGGCATCTGCACCACCTGGCCAAAAACCAGTTGCTCAATGACGTCCGCGGGAATGTCACTCCGGGCGAGCATTTCGCCAACCACCATTTTCCCTAAATCAACGGCCGGAACGCCATGAAAAACCGTCGCCTGGCGCGCAAATGGCGTGCGTAAACCCCTGACAATGGCAATGCGATCGCCCTGACGGGTGATAAGCGGTAATGCCTGACTCATAACGCTCCCCTGTTAAGCAAAACAACCAAGTGGTCTGACCTGATAACAGTCTTAACTATTTTTTTACATTAAGCCAATCGGGGAAGCGAAAAATTGCGAGCCAAAACACATTGAACAGAAAGGTAACGCCCCTTCTACGGGGCGTTAAACGGAGGGATTAACGTAATCCTAACTGGAAGATCAGCGATTCGGCTTCGCAGCTAAAAATAAAATCGATATCCAGCTGTACGCCGCCGTCAACGTCGGTGAAGGTCGGGTTGATTTTGCACGGTTCAGATTGCACATTACGCGCTTTCTCGCTCAGCGCAGCGAGCGTTTGCTCCGCTTCAGCGCGGTTGGCGAACACGCGGCTGTATGAGGCGGTGCAGTCGGTGTTGTCCACAATGGTGCCAACATCCATACAGCAGCATACCGGGGTTTCATCAGCGCTACATTTACTCATCGTAGATTTCCTCTGTATAGGCACCTTCGGTGCCAGACAAATAATGTGCCTATTTTACGCCCTGCCCCCGGTGAGCCTCCAGCCGAGAATCGCCATCACCGCGTTAAGTGACAGAAATCACACTTAAAAATGATCTAAAACAAAAATCAGCTTTTCTGCCTCTTACTCCCCCCGACAATTTTGCCAGCTGGATCGCGTTTCTGTTATCACAATTGAAAAACTTCATAAACAAACTTGCAACAACTCATCTGGTCAGACCTATACTCAGCGCACTGGTCTGATTTCTCTGTTGTACCACAGACCCTACACTTCCGCGCTTCTGTTACGGCATGTAACATAGTTTAAAAAAAAATAACTCAATGAGGTTATGGGCATGAGCCAGAAAACCCGCTTTACCCAATCTGCCCTTGCAGTGGCTGTAGCACTTGTTTCCACCCAGGCCTGGTCAGCAGGCTTCCAGCTCAACGAATTCTCTTCATCAGGGCTGGGTCGGGCCTATTCCGGTGAAGGGGCTATCGCAGACGATGCAGGCAATGCCAGTCGTAACCCGGCATTAATTATGATGTTTGACCGTCCAACTATGTCGGCGGGCGCCGTTTTTGTTGACCCGGGTGTCAATGTCTCCGGCACCTCTCCCACCGGCAAGAGCCTGAATGCGGACAATATCGCCCCGACGGCGTGGGTTCCCAACTTCCACTTTGTCGCGCCGATTAACGATCAATTCGGTTGGGGGGCATCCATTACCTCTAACTACGGCCTGGCAACGGAATACAACGATGACTATGCGGCTGGCAGCATGGGCGGTAAAACCGACCTGACCACCGCGAACTTCAACCTGAGCGGCGCCTACCGTCTCGACAGCAACTGGAGCTTTGGCTTAGGTTTTGACGCGGTCTACGCCAAGGCGAAGATCGAGCGCTATGCGGGTGACCTGGGTCAGATTGTCGCTGGTTCTGGCGCACTGCCGCCGGCGCTGGCAGGCCAGGTGGCGAAGATCCCTGCCGACACGCAGATCGCCCATCTTAACGGCAACGCCTGGGGCTTTGGCTGGAATGCCGGTATCCTCTATGAGCTGGATAAGAACAACCGCTACGGTTTTACGTACCGTTCCGAGGTGAAGATCGACTTCGACGGTAACTACCGCAGCAGCCTGCCGGCGGCCTATAACCAAATCCTCGGCAACTTCGGTCTGCCAGCGGGCACTAACGGCCAGACCACCGGCGGTTCACTGACCCTTAACCTGCCGGAAATGTGGGAGCTGTCGGGCTATAACCGCGTGGCACCGCAGTGGGCGGTCCACTATAGCCTGACCTACACCAGCTGGAGTCAGTTCCAGGAGCTGAAAGCCACCGGCAGCAACGGCCAGACGCTGTTCTATAAAGAGGAAGGCTTCAAAGATGCCTACCGTCTTGCGCTGGGGACCACGTATTATTACGACGATAACTGGACCTTCCGCACCGGTATCGCTTTCGATGACAGCCCGGTGCCGGCCAACAACCGCTCCATCTCCATTCCTGACCAGGATCGCCTGTGGCTGAGCGCGGGTACCACTTACGCGTTTAACAAGGATGCGTCGGTTGACGTCGGTCTTTCCTATATGCACGGCCAGCACGTAGAAATTAAGGAAGGCCCGTATACCTTCCGTTCCGAAGGGACCGCCTGGCTGTACGGCGCCAACTTCAACTACCGCTTCTGATAAGCCGCGCGCAACAAAAAAGGGTGAACAACATGTTCACCCTTTTTTTATCGTTCGCAGATTACTGTGAATCAATGTCTTTCAGTTCATCCTGAATAGCCTGGGCATTCGGGTTGTCCGCCGGGGTCAGCTTACCGCCGTTGGCGATAAAGTCATGGCGCTGGAAATAAGCTTCACGCATCAAAATGTAAGGATCGGAAGACTGACGGAGCAGGCCGTCGGAATCCAGCAGCTGGGCACGAGTTTCAATCCCTTCGACAGCCCATTTACCAATCGACATCGGCCAGGTCAACCAGGAGAGTACCGGGTAGAGGCCATCGGCCATATCACCGCCTTCATCGCGCAGCGTAAAGCTACCGTAGAATGGCAGTTGCACATACGGACCATAGCCGACGCCATAATGGCCGAGCGTGCTGCCGAAACGATGCGGTTCAACGCGCTGCAGCTGCGGATTCGCCATGCCCGCGACATCGATCAGACCGCCCATCCCGAGGATGGTGTTCAGGAAGAAACGGGTAAAGTGCACCATACCTTTATAGGGGTCGCCCTGCAGGAAGGAGTTCACCATTACCGCCGGCTCTTCAAGGTTGCTGGTGAAGTTGCTCAAACCATTGCGCGCCGGCTGCGGGACGTAGTCACGCCATGCCACCGCCACCGGGCGAAGCACGTAAGGGTCGACCACGTTAAAGTTGAAATTGAACATCGTGCGGTTAAACCCTTCTAACGGGTCTGAACGCCCCTGCGGCTGATCGCCAGAGCTGGAACTGGCACATCCCACCAGCAATGTGGCGCCAAGCGCAAGCGCCGACAGGCGATAATTCATAGGTGTCTCCCTGGTTTTTATGGCTATCGCGAGTTGCCATCCATGACGGAAAGACAACGTTTCCGCCCGTATAGATGTGAGCGATTGTAACAGCACGTTGAACGATGTCTATATCACCCAAGTTGTTGATTTGATCATAGCCTGGGAATAACGAGATCGCGGGGCTCCTATTCTACCGGAGCAACAAAAATCTGACGTTACCATTTTTGCGATTTCAGAGTATACCCAGCCAGACGGCAGGGAAAGCCGCTACGCTATATCTATATAGATTGATAGCGAGGGCCACGAAATGGATGAACTAGACAATAACAAATTAAAACCAGCGGATGACGAGCGAGAAGTCGAAAGTGAAGAAAAACAGCGCGGAGAGGAAATAGAAGTGGATGAAGATCGCCTGCCCTCGCGGGCGATGGCCATCCATGAACATATTCGCCAGGAAGGGGAAAAAGAGATGGAACGCGATGCGCTGGCCTTGCTGTGGTCAGCCATTGCGGCCGGTCTGTCGATGGGCGCCTCCCTGCTGGCAAAAGGGATTTTTCACGTCAAACTGGAGGGGATCCCGGGCGGGTTTTTACTGGAAAATCTCGGGTATACCTTCGGCTTTATTATCGTGATCATGGCCCGCCAGCAGCTGTTCACGGAAAATACGGTTACCGCCGTTCTGCCGGTGATGCACAATCCCACACCAGGTAACATCGGTTTGCTGATGCGGTTATGGTCGGTGGTGCTGGCTGGCAACCTCATCGGTACCGCAGTGGCCGCATGGGCCTTCAATTTTATGCCCGTCTTTGATGAACCAACTCGTCAGGCCTTTGTCAGCATCGCCGAAGACGTAATGAAAAACAGCCCGACGGAGATGTTCGCTAATGCGATTATTTCCGGATGGCTGGTCGCCACCATGGTCTGGATGTTTCCTGTCGCCGGTGCGGCCAAGATCGTGGTGATTATTCTCATGACCTGGCTTATCGCCCTGGCGGATACGACTCATATCGTGGTGGGATCGGTCGAGATCCTTTATCTGGTGTTTAACGGAAGCCTGCCCTGGAGCGACTTTATCTGGCCGTTCGCCCTGCCGACGCTGGCGGGAAATATCTGCGGCGGGACCTTCATCTTCGCGCTGCTGAGCCATGCGCAGATCCGTAACGATATGAGCAGCAAGCGAAAAGCGGAAGCCCGCGCCCAGGCTGCGGAGAAAGCCAAAAACGCCGACCGGGCATAAAAAAAGCGCCGTGAGTGGCGAGGGTTTAAGCAGTCAGACGGTATGGCTCTTACTCAGGCGGGCAAAAAACGCTATACTCGCACCGCCTTGTCCCCTTAGTTAAATGGATATAAATTAAAATCAGTTCAATGAATTGTTTTTATTGAATTTATATCCATTTTAATTAACTTTTAAGTACACAAATATGTACACAAAATTTCATTCTTAAAGTTAGATTATAGAGCTATCATCCTGCCTCATATCATTGATCACGTGCGTTGCGACACCGAGCCCTTCTATATCGCGCTGATGCTTTAGCACCTTGCCTTACAATTCATTCATATTCTCTTCACTTTTACATTTTATCTTTACCTTGCCTAAGGATAGGACCTCAGGCGCAAATCCTTGTAAATTTAGTTTTTTGTATAGCATATTGGTCTCATCAGACACCCGCCTCTATGTGCGGTTTTTTTCTTTTATGAGGCCCTGGAGACAAGTATTCGGAATGGCAATAACATTTGTCTGTATGGTGATACTGTTAGCTATGAGTTTACTGATGCTCTAAAAAACTCAGTTTTCAACGATCATCACTTTTGTTCACTCTTCATTATTTCAATATCATTTTTATGTATATAAAACTCGATCATAGTGATGTGATGAGTTAAGTTGCTGATAACATTAGAAAATTGATATATATAAACATAGTTCCCCTCGTTCAACGAAGTTTTTTATACTCATGAGTTTGCATTACAACCCTTACTTACCATCTCCATTAAATTGATAATTGAGTGTTAATAGTAATTGCTAGCATCATCAAACAGGGCTATCCCCCACCTCAAGGCCTTGATAACGTCCGATATGTGCCTAAGCGGACGATAAACAATACTGATTCGTTTGCAGGCCATTTAAAGGTTTTTCCAGTCAGGCAGATTATTGGCCTTTTTTCGCCATCTGTGAAACGCTGCCATCATTAGGCCATATAGAATCCCACAGGAGAAACTCCGTAATATCGCCCCGGAAGGTTGAACGTCCATATCTTTCCATGTGAATAACCACATTACGATTCCCCATGCAAGACCAAACCCGAATCCCATAATGAATGTTATTTGCCAAAATGAAGCGAAAGGTAATGGCGGTATTCTTAGTCCTAACTTCCATAAACCACGCAACAGAGGAGGGGCATAGTTGCTGCGCCACATCTTTTTGCTTTCCATAATGGCAAGTGCACGTTCCTTTTTTCGCTCAAAACTCATTTTTTCTCCCTGAATGACACGTTAACTATTTACTGGTCCTGTATTGTGATTACCTGTCTTCATATCTGAACTGTGCTGACTTCACTTTGTATCATAACTCAAAATATATTGTTTAAGTCCGCTTCTCGCTCAAAGCAGCCTCTTAGAGACTAGCGCTTGGGCAGCTTCGGGATGCATAATAGGTCATGCGGAGTATTATTGAAAATTTGTGTTTAGGGATCGCGAAGGACGTCAGCCAGCATCGAGTATTAGGATGTCAATACCGGGCTGATATGCCGGAAACATCCCCCCGCCCCAAAGGAGCAGGAGGATTAATAATAATGTAAGGCCTGTCTGTCCGAGAATAAAGCAGCCGACTAATGTCGCTAATTTTTGGGGGTGATTTTCGTCACTGAACCTGTTTGAGCTTTATCCCCGGAGGTTCCATACATAGACACCAGATAAACGGTACCATCAGGCGCGGCAGTCAGGTGGTTTGGTGTTTCATCCATCGGAATATTAGCAACTAATTTACCGTCCTTGTTCAGAACAGCAACAGTTCCGCCTGCACGCGTGGCGGCGAAAACCTGCGACGTCACAGGATCCCAGACGACAGATACGCCCCCGGCACCAATATAAGTATCAGCGAGAACCTTACCCCCAGCATCAAGAACCACGACGTTGTTCGTCTCCTGAGAAGCAACGTAAAGACGGCCAGTTTGCGGATCGCGAGCGATGTCGGTTGCGCCCTGCGCCTGAGGTACTTTCACCGTTGTACTCTTGCCGGTTTTGAGATCAATCCAGCCTACCCATGGCGTATCTCGGCTAACGCCGTAGAGTTTGCTGCCAGCGCTATCGAGGGTAAGATCGGTACTGTTAAACAGGTTTTTGCCACGCTCCACCACAAACTCCAACTGACCGATGTGCTCCAGCGTTTTGGTGTCATACACTTCGACAAAACCGGTCAGAGCCGCGCTGACATAGGCCCGATTGTTGGCTTCATCAATAACCACATCGCGTGGATGCGAGACCGATCCCTCCGGGAAAACCTTCACGACGGAAAGCGTTTTTGCGTCATAGACGGTCACCGTCTCGGCAAGAGTGTTCGTCGTCCAGACCTGATTATGGGCGTTATCAACACCGACGCCGAAGACACCAATCTGCTCACCTTTTTTGTCTTTAGGCAGCGTTGCCTCTGCTTCGATAGCCAGGGTTCCGGCGTTCAGTCTCATCAGGCGGCTACCATCCTTCGGGCCGCGTGCAGAGGTCACGAACAGCTTCCCGTCAGCCGACACTGCCGACTGGTAAGCTCGCTCACCGACGGACGTTGTTTGTAGCCTGAAAGCCTCCGTGTTTTTTGGCGGGACAATCCGGGACAATTTCAACATGACCTGCGAAACGCTCGCGGGATTTTGCGTAATAACAGTGAGTGGATGAAGGCCTGTAGCGGCATCGGTCGGAACGGTCAGCGGAATATTGAGATTTCCTTTTTCATCGGCAGTCAGTGGTTTTGGTGTCAGGACTTCAGTGCCATTGAGCATGGTGACGGTCGTGCCCGCCTGCAGGTTCTTAATGGCTACAACCGTTTTATCTCCTGGCTTAACAGGAACTTCCCGTGACCCGGCACGGATATTACCAGGGAAGGTAGTGGTGGCGGCTGCCCATTGGCTATCGGCGTATGCCGTTGTGGCGGTTGACATCGCAATAGTGGAGGCCAACAGCACTGACCAGACTGAAATTCTTCTCATCTTATCTCCATAAATTGTATTGATGCTGCATCTCAACGCAGCCACAGTTTTCCCCACGCACTTAGTATTAACTTCCGCTATGAGAAAAATGTCTTGTTACGAACGTGTTCAACATATCATACCGGAGTAAATAATTATCATTACCGTTTTATGTGATATCGTAAATGGTAGAGGTTTAATGTATAGCGGGCGACTGGGGGTTTTGCGGTAAGAGGCCGCATTGTGCCAGTAGCGGACGTTGTTTACACAGTGTTATATTATTACCAAGCAGTTCATTGGATATGCGGTTCGCGCAATGAGGGGCTGTCTGGCATTGATTAAAGATGGAAACATGAATGACAGGTGATTTGATCGCGGTTTCTGCTATTGGCGTAGCTATCCTTTTTGGTGCAATGAGCCCGGGAGCTAGCTTTCTTCTCGTTGCCCGAATGGCAATGTCCAGTTCGAGACGGACGGCTTTATCTGTTGCTGCAGGTATGGGTTTTGGTGCATCTGTTTTTGCTGCCATAGCGCTAGCGGGTCTCCATACCCTGCTGACTCTAATCCCATCACTTTACACAGGACTCAAGGTTGCAGGCGGTTGCTATCTTTTATGGCTGGCGTTGAAAATGTTTCGTCGTCCTTCAAATCGTTTTAATGATTCTGCCGGTACAAAAGAAGTAAGCGTCTCGAAAGCTTTTATGACTGGCGTTTTTACGCAAATCAGCAACCCCCATACTGCGCTGGTATTTGCCAGTATTTTTTCCGCAGCGCTGAGCAAAAATATTCAGCCTGTTATGTACATCATCCTGCCCACAATGGCATTCGTTATTGATTTGCTCTGGTATGCAGTCGTTGCATGCTTATTATCAACTGACGGGCCACGTCAGGCTTACATTAAATATCGTCATTTTATAGATAAACTCAGCGGAGGCTTTATGGCCTTTTTGGGAATACGATTGCTGTTAAAGTGAGTCTGACTAGTACGACGTAGTCTGGTGATACGAAGTGTTCATTTCGTCTTTTCGCTCATAGCTACTAGTCAAATATCTCGCATTAAGCATGTGAGATGACAGTGTCTGACTGATAGGCAGAATTACAGGACAGCCCTGGGGAGACATTTCCGGGAGACAATCAACGGGAAACATTTTAATGTGAGAGTTTAGGCGGGTCACTGAGTATGTATTACCACATGCCATTGGAAGAATGATCCATGCCACCTGCGAGTGTGGAACAACCAAAAGCCTACTGCACCGGAGGATGTCTTACCATGTTGACTAATCTCAGTAGAGATGAAAGTAAAAGACTTGCGGCTATCGACTTGTTGAAAAATCCTGACAAAGGTCGGGATGATGCGTTAAAAAAATATACTCATCTAATATGTCACTTGCTGAACATGCCGATGAGCTTTGTTTCTGTTCTCGATGAAGAAAAGCAATATATCAAATCCGCTCAGAATATCGCCGCCACGGAAACCCGCCTGAGCGAGGCATTTTGCGTACAGCCCCTGAAACAGAGTAAAACATTCATTTGTCATGACACTCATCAGCACCCCACCTTTCGTGACTATCACGCGGTAAAAGAAGATCCATTCATTCGCTTTTATGCAGGGTGTCCACTTAAAACTCAGGATGGAGTACCGATAGGAACCTTGTGTATCCTCGATACTCAACCCAGGGAACTTTCAGACAAGCAGCTCGAACTTTTTGAAAAGATGGCAGAGCTTATATCAGATTTTCTGGCCTCCTGGCACTCAGTAGGCTATACCGATGTCGTCACGCTATTACCCAATCGTCAGCGCCTGCTCAAGGACATTGAGGTGTCGGCGGCAAGCACCTTCCGGCTGGTCATCATTGACTGCATTGATATGCCCTTTGCCTACGAGATGGCCCGCTCATTGGGAATGATTGCCGTAGAAAACTTACTTCGGGACATGACCGTCGAACTGCAGGCACGTCTCACCCTGGCGGGCCAGCTTTACGCCGTGGCGGTCGGACGATTTGCTTTTTTAACGCCTGAACCTACGGCCCTGTCACTGGAAAGCATTGCACAAAACCTTCAGGGAACCCAGGCCCGGATTGGCCCGGAAGTTCCCCTGGATTTGGATATTCACATGGGGGACTCCGGGCTATGCGACAGCACCCTGACGCCGAATGAAATTCTGCGTCGTGCGGTAAGCGCCTTGCATGAGGCGATAAGCCAGGGGCACCGTTTTACGACCTATAATGACGCCCTGGATACCCGCAAAAAGAGAGATTTCAGCCTGCTGACCGAACTCAGACAAACGTTGCAGGGAAACCAGGGCTTATATCTGGTCTATCAGCCGAAAATCTCACTGGCGACCGGGCGCGTGACGGGTGCTGAAGCGCTGGTCAGATGGAAGCATCCGACAAACGGCGAAGTCCTGCCCGGCGAATTTATCCCGCTGGTCGAAAAAACCAGCCTGATGCGTGAGCTCACGGCCTGGGTTATCGATCGTACTATTGCGCAGCTGAGTGAGTGGCGGGACCAGGGACTTACTCTGCCGGTGTCAATTAATCTGGCCGCCAGTGATTTTTCTCGGCCCGATTTCGCCGAGGAGCTTGAACAGAAACTGCGGAATGCGTCTCTTGACCCAGCGCTGCTGGGGTTGGAGTGTCTGGAAACAGAGAAGATACTTGAGAGTCCGGCCGCGCTTAACGGGCTGGACATGCTCAAAAAACGCGGGTTTAAAATTTCTCTGGATGACTTTGGTTCGGGATACAGCAACATTAATTATCTGCGACAAATCCCGATGGACACCATCAAGCTTGACCGCTCTATTGTGAGTAAGGTTGCTCACGACAAGGCAAGCCGCATCGTTGTTCGCAACGTTATCATCCTCCTCAAGCAACTCGACTATACCGTTCTGGCCGAAGGAGTCGAGGAAGCCAGTACTGTTGATATTTTAAGAACGCTGGGCTGCGATGAAGTTCAGGGCTATTTTTTTGCCAAACCAATGACCCCTGATGTTTTTGAAACCTGGTATCATGGTAGAGACGAAGCCTTAAAGTGAGCGAGCATTAAGTAGATACGTATGCACGCATGCCCGTAATATATGACTAAGAAGGGAGCTGGTCACCCTGATCAGCCCTCTATTGATTATCAGACGCCAATGATAGTCCTGCATCCGGGTAATCATGACAAGTTCTAACGACCGCTATTAGCTCTCAACAGACCTTCAGTTCCAGGAGCTTGTCCGATGTGTGCCAAAAGCGGACAATCCTGATACTGAAATTAGAACTGTGGGGAACTCCATCATAATGCGGCGTCGCCCTGAAACCGCAACATATCATTTATCGCTCAGGTATCCATGTGTCTGCTTCGCTGTCTTCAGGATAATAATAACCATTAGGTATTGATTGTAGTTCAATCAGGCCGCCCCATGGAGCCTTAAAGTATACGCTGGCATTATCATCGGTATCTTCATGGCGCGAATTTCCATGAATTTCCGAAAGGAACTGGCCTCCCGCTGCCCTGACCCTTTCCACCGCGTAATGTATATCGTCCACATAAAGTGAAATGTGGTTCCAGCCAAAGTCCTGTAGCCTTACCGGCTGCGCCTGTTCTCTGCTTACTATCTCAAAAAGCTCCAGATTTGGACCATTACCAATTCTCAGCAACCGCTGTTTGATAATCATTGAGCCTTCTGTCAGGCCCAACTGTCTTTCGGTATCAGCCCCTTCTCTTGGGGAATCGCTATCGGTCAGGCCGTCATAAACAAACCTGGCATCTAATGCCTTTTGCAAAAATTCTGTTGCCTGCTGCAGGTTTGGAACCGTTAGCCCCACATGATTTATGCCTCTGCTAACAGTTCGTTTTTCTCTATTTATCATATGTATACTCTGGTTAAAAATTTGAGTGAATCAAACAGAGTTTAGTACACTTTTCATTTAAGAAACGCCAGGCCTGATATTGTGTAAATTTTCTGCCGCTATAAAAGAATATCCGTAGTTCGTTCCTTACGGACAGCTAAAGACCATAATTAATATTCACCTTCAACTTTAAGTGACATCATGATGGCTACATGTAAGGCTTCAGCGTTTATTCAGCGATATCAGGCATGATTATTCTCCACCATTCAGGTTTCATATCTTGAAATGAATGGGATGATGGGGAAAATAAGTCGCGTTGGTTGTTGTCAAATATACCGCTCAGCAAAGCAGTTACCTGAGAGTCATCAATAGCACCAACCGAGGACCCACACCGGGCGCAAAATGCCCTGGATGAAGCTGCTGATGAGCGGAACAGCGATGGTTCCCCCCCTTCGGCAGTCCATTCAACATCTGCGGAGTCAAATTCAATCCATACTGCGGTCTGACAGCCAGTATGTTTCTGGCACATATCGCAGGAACAGGAATGAGGGGAAGAAGGATTTATCGCTGTGAATCTGATGAACCCACATAAACATCCACCTGACAATTTCATATCCATCGAGCCTTTGTAAAATGTTCAGAGAGACAAAGATAGCATCGACCACTCCTCACAGCGGAACCTCAAATCAGTCAGTTAGTCCGCTCAGTGCCAATAACAGACATTGCGGGAAACGCATGAAGCTGGCCGCCATTCCCGATAGCACAGCCCTGATGCTATACTGTTTTGTATTCTCATTATCTCATCAAATAAATTTATGACTACCGCTGATTTCAAACGCCCTAAACTAGAACTCCCAAATGGGACAGATAAACTGCTGCTGCACTCTTGTTGCGCTCCGTGTTCTGGTGAGGTAATGGAGGCGATCCAGGCCTCAGGGATCGACTACACCATCTTCTTCTACAACCCGAACATTCATCCGCAGAAAGAGTATCTTATTCGTAAGGATGAGAATATTCGCTTTGCCGAACAACACGGCGTACCGTTTATCGATGCGGATTACGACACAGATAACTGGTTTGAGCGCGCCAAAGGCATGGAATGGGAGCCCGAACGTGGAATTCGTTGCACCATGTGTTTTGACATGCGCTTTGAGCGGACTGCGCTTTACGCCGCTGAAAATGGCTTCAACGTGATCAGCAGCTCACTGGGGATCTCTCGCTGGAAAAATATGCAGCAAATCAACGATTGCGGTCAGCGAGCCGCCGCCCACTATCCGGGTATGGTTTACTGGGACTATAACTGGCGCAAACAGGGCGGTTCGTCGCGCATGATTGAAATCAGCAAGCGGGAGCAGTTTTACCAGCAGGAATACTGCGGCTGCGTTTATTCACTACGTGACAGCAACTTGCACCGCAAATCCCAGGGCCGTCCTCTCATTCAGATCGGTAAGCTTTACTATGGTAAAGAAGACGACCAGTCCTGATTTTATGTCACGCCCTCGGTGGCGTGGCCGCCTTCCTGTGCATTCCTCTAACAATTGCATGCCCCACCCGGCACGAACAGTAATTTTTAGCCGTGAGATGGCTGAAAGGCGATCTAGCACTGAGGTCTGCTGATCGCTCACAGCGGACTTTATGGCCGTACTTTCTGTCCGCTACGTTCCTGCCTTGCTGAACGTTGGTCATGCGGGCATTCTCAGCGCTTCAACAATGATATTAAACGCAGTTGAGGATTTCAGCCGACTGGTGTAATACAGATAATATCCCGGGAAAGTGATAGTGAAGTCGTCCAGAACGGAGATCAGTCGGCCTGAGTCGATATCATCCTGCACTAATGCCTGCGGAACATAGGCCAGCCCGTAACCGTCAAGAGATGCCTGATGAACCTGATTGATGCCATTAACGATAACCTGCCCCTGAACGCGCAACTTTTGCTCTTGCCCATTAATTAAAAACGTCCACGGCAAATTCTGGCCATGAGTGGGTAACTGTAAATTGATGCACGGCAGCGTCAGCAGTTGCGCGGGAGTTGTCGGGAAATCCTGTTCCTGCAGACACTGAGGCGAGGCTACGACCACCATACGGTGTTCCGCGCTAATCGGAATGGCCACCATATCCTGAGCAATCAGGCCACCTCGCCGTACGCCGGCATCAAAACGCTCTTTGGCGATATCAACCAGGCCATAATCCGTAATCAGTTCCAGGTGAATATCAGGGTAGTTCTTCAAAACCGGCGCCAGTTTCGGCCACAGAACCTGCTGGATAGCGTATTCATCGGCGGATATACGTACTTTGCCCGCGGGTTTATCCCGCAACTCAGCAAGCTGATCAAGACCGCTAGAAATTTCTTCGATAGCCGGGCCAATCAACTGTGCCAGACGCTCTCCCGCCTCCGTCAGAGTCAGGCTCCGCGTCGTGCGGTTGAGTAATTTTAGTTGCAGACGCGCTTCAAGGTTCCCGATAGTCTGACTTACCGCCGACTGGGATGTCCCTGATTTCACTGCCGCCCGCGTGAAACTTCCCTCCTGAATAACCGTCAGGAAAGTGATCAGGTCGTTAAGATTCTCTTTCATTGATTAATAAGCCACGCTAATAACTGACATCGAATTATCCCTACTAATCAAATGAACTGTCCAGTTCTATCATCATTTCACCGTCACAACACACGTCGACTCCGGGGGGAGAAAATGATGAAATCCATTCGCTTTACCAATGCCGAAATCACCATGGCGGGGAATCTGTTCCTGCCCGAGAATTTCAACGAATCCGCATGCTATCCAGCTATTGTGGTCGTTCATCCGAGCGGCGGCGTTAAAGAACAAACGTCGGGCCTGTATGCTGAAAAACTGGCGCGTCATGGCTACATTACCCTGGCGTTTGATGCCGCTTATCAGGGTGAAAGTAGCGGGGAGCCTCGTCAGCTTGAAAACCCATACCACCGGGTGGAAGATATCAGCGCGGCTATAGACTATCTGGTGGCTCAGCACTGCGTCGATGAGCAGCGAATCGGCGTCGTTGGCATCTGCGCCGGCGGCGGCTATGCCATTCACTCCACCATGATGGATCGCCGAATTAAAGCACTTGGCACCGTCAGCGCCGTTAACTATGGCGACATGTATCGCCAGGGATGGGAAGGCAATCAGCAGCCTGCATCATCCCTTGAACTTCTGCAAATGGCAGCGGAACAACGTACTGCGGAGGCAAAAGGCGCAGCCACTGGCTATCTGCCCACCACCCCAAACTCCATGGCGGAGGCGCCAAACAGAGATTTTGCAGAAGCTTATGAATACTATCGCACGCCACGGGCAATGCATCGCAATGCGCCGAGTCGGCTCACCACCCGCAGCCTTGCGCAACTGGTTACCTACGATGCCTTCAACCTCGCCGATATTTTTCTGACTCAGCCCATGCTGGTAATTGCGGGCAGCGAGGCGGGAACGCGCTGGATGACGGAAGAGATTTATCAGCGAGCCGCAAGCCAGAATAAAAACCTGCATATCGTTAATGGTGCTACCCATATCGCCATGTATGACCAGCCTGAATATGTGTCGGAAGCGACAGGCAAATTTGTCTCTTTCTTCGCAGAAAACCTGTAGACCTACGCCATGCCCACCGGGCTACCACTGACCAGAGAACGACATCATGAAATATACCCTTATCACCGGCGCCAGTTCAGGCATCGGCAAAGCCCTTAGCTATCAGTTCGCTTCCCGCGGCTACAACCTGATTATCACCGCCCGACGCGAGGACGAATTGCAGAAACTTAAACAGGATATTGAAAGCCGGTATGCGGTGCAGGTCATCGCAAAACCGTGCGATCTGGCGCAGGAAGGCCAGGCAGAACACCTGTATCGCCAGTTGGCTGATTTCGAGCTTGTCATGCTTATCAATAATGCAGGGTTTGGCGATTTCTCCATGCCCTGGGATATCGATTTAGCGAAAGCGACCCGGATGCTGGATTTAAATGTTAAGGCCCTGACCATGCTCTCCCTTCTGTATACCCGGGATTATGCCGATCGGGAGGCGACGTTGATTAATGTGTCATCCGTCGGCGGTTATTCACTCTTTGATATCGCCGTTACCTACTGCGCGACTAAGTTCTTTGTCGCCGCATTTACCGAGGGGTTGGCGCAGAATCTGCGTGACCAGGGCAAAAAAATGCGGGCAAAAGTGATCGCGCCAGGTCCAACACAGAGTGAATTCGTTGCTCATTCTTCAGACCATGGTGGCATCAGTGGCGATGGATTGTTTGCCGAGGACTCATTTATTACCGCGGAAAAGCTGGCGGAATACACATGGCAACTGTTTGACAGCGACAGTACGGTAGGCATCGTCAATGCCGACCGCCAGTTGATGCTTAAGTCAACCGTTTATCCTTACATTAACGTCCCGCATTAATGCTCAGAACGTCGCCATTAACTTGAGGAACTCCTGCTATGTCTCATGAACAAGCCGTTTCATTCCGGCACAACAGCTGGCAAGTTGCCGCCACTCTCCGCTTACCTGAGGGATTTGATGCCAGCCAGAAATACCCGGCGATTGTTTGCGCCCATCCTATTAGCAGTTGTAAAGAACAGACATCCGGCGCAGTCTACGGCCAGAAACTGACTGAAGCGGGGTTTATTACTCTTGCTTTCGATGCATCTACCCAGGGTGAAAGCGGGGGTGAACCACGTTTTAGCGAAAACCCATCCACCCGCGTGGAAGACTTTCGCTGCGCGATAGACTATCTGGTGACTTTAGCCTACGTGGATGAAGATCGTATTGGGGTTTTAGGCGTGTGTGGTGGTGGTGGATATGCCGTCAGCGCCGCTACCATTGATCACCGTTTCAAAGCCGTTGCCACCGTGGTTGCCGCCAATTATGGGCGCATTATGCGTGAGGGGGATTCCAGTCCGGATGCCGCGCTCAGAACGATTGACGCGCTGGGTAAACAGCGCACTGCTGAAGCTCGGGGGGCCGCTGCTCTTGTTGTCGGTTATATTCCTGACAATGCAGAAGCACTGGCGAATGCGCACATCAACGATATCGACATCATTGAGGCAGTTGATTACTACACGACCCCGCGTGGGCAAAAGCCAGGCTCGCCTAACAAATTGCGACTTACCAGCACCGCACCGGCCTTAAACTGGGATGCTTTTGCCTTTACGGAAAAGCTACTGATACAGCCATTACATATTGTTATTGGCGATGTTCCTGGCGGTTTCGGTTCTTATCGCGACGGTTATGAACTTTATCAGCGTGCGCGCTCCGTTGAGAAGACACTGCAGGTTGTGAAAGGGGTATCTCACTATGATCTGTATGATCGTCCGGAAGCGACGGCACAAGCGCTGTCGGAGATTATTCCATTCTTTAATAAACATTTAGGCACATAAGTGGCATAACCTTTTATTTACGCGCATTCTTAGCCATTACCCGGCCGTGCAAGCCATGGCCGGGTGTTAAAAATTTGCCTCATTCTGCTGCCTGGATGCGAGAAAAAAGTCAGCGCTAATCTCTGAAATAATAATCCAGCTGTCGAACCATCCTGCAGAGCATAGTAAACGTCAGCTTCGTGCCAGAAGCGGACCTCAGATCCGATTAATACAATCAGCGTAATACCTTTGAGAAACAGACAGCTTCTGTCCTACCTATATATGGGCCATAATTCTCAATACGGATATAACCATTTTTCTTGTAGAAATTCACAGCCCGATGGTTGATGTGTCTGGTTTCCAGCCTAAGCTCGATATATCCCATCTCTTTTGCGGAGTCTTCAAGAAAAGTAAGTAAAGCTCTACCAACCCCTGGTGCACTTCGGTCTGAAAACATTCTTTTAAGCTCGGCTATATCTTGCGTTAATGGCCGTATAGCACCGCATCCTACAGTTTTGCCTTGAGAATTCTTTGCTAGTACCCACAAAGCTTTATCATCACTCATGGCTTCAGCGGTGAAATTGCTTTTGCCGTTATCACCCGTAATAGTGGCAAGTTCTGCTGATAGTAATTCGATTAGGTGATGAGAATCTAAAGAAAATGGATCAGATTTTATAACTGCTATCATGGTTGTACCCTGCAGGATGAATGTGACCAACATAAAGCATCCTACTAAGGAAAGCAGCACCCCAAAACGGGTGATGGGACAACACTGTTTTCAGACTATCTCCAGGGGGCGTGACCGCTTTTTGCTCATAGCAACTGTATACCAGATGGAACATTTCCAGGCGCAGAGGCCAGCAGGTGTTGATAAAGCGAGTCGATAAAATCTTCATATGGTGTTGACTGTGGCCATACCAGATGGTAACTGTCTCCTGTAGTCACAGCCTCATTAAATGGCAACGCGAGCTGCCCACCAGCGATGGCCTTATTATTTAACAGCAGATCTGCGACAGTCACTCCATGTCCGTTAATAGCTGCAAGGCAAGCCTGGTCAAGGGTATCGAACACCTTCCCTTGTTGAATATCTGCTTCGCCTGTTCTACCCGTTTTATTCAGCCAGCGCATCCAGTCTCGCCGATCCGGTGAGGGATGAATAAGTTCGCAATCTGATAGCGTATTGCGCGCCATTACACGTAATTCCGGTGCACAAACCGGTATTAACAACTCTTTAAAAAGCGGCTGACATTGAGTACCGTGTCCAAATTCACCTTTCCCGAGCAGGACTGCACAGTCAAACGGTTCGCTGCTGAAATCAACCGCATCAATATCCATCCAGACACTGGTTAGCTCCACAGCAGGCACATCCTCGCTCTGGTTAAATGTATTTAGCGCATCAAGGAGCCAGCGTAACGTCAATGTCGAAGGTGCTTTGAGCCGCAGTGAAGCGGACTTACCGTTAAATGCCCTGCAGGCTTGCTCAATTAGCTTAAATCCTCCATGAAGTTCTTGCGCCAGCCGATGTGCTGCTGCCGTCGGTATAACACGGGGACCGTTCCTGACAAAGAGTGAACACCCAAACCAGGACTCAAGTGTGCGTACATGCCTGCTGACAGCTCCAGGGGTGATATTTAAAATTATGGATGCCCTGCTGAAAGAACCCAGCCTCGCAGCGGCTTCAAACGCTCGCAGGGCATAGAGTGGCGGCAATGATTTCATAGCAGGCGAGTTGCCATTGTGAGTTTTAGTCACTTTCACTGCGATTTTTTTCCATTTTTTAATATGTGACGCTGGCACGATGATTAAACGTAGACGGGCAGCAAATGTCCTTATCGATCTGTCGTTATCATAAAAAGAGGTCTCATGAATACAACACTTCTTGCCAGCTACATTATGGCGGTTATTGCCTTACTCATTACGCCCGGCCCTGTAATGGCTTTAGTGACGGGTACGGCAGCCCGGCACGGCTACTTAAGCGCATTGATGACAATTTTAGGTACTCACCTTGCTTCGCTTTTGCTCATCGCTCTGGCTACGTTGATGCTTGTCGGCCTGTTCTCGTTAAGCCCCCAACTTCTTAATGGACTAGGTTTCGCGGGAGCCTGTTATATAGGTTTTATCTCTGTAGCAGGTTTGCGGCGTTTTCACGCCCCGCTCACGTCCACAACGACTACGGGCGCCGGAAGTTTCGTAAGCGGTTTTGTTACTGGCATAGCTAATCCCAAGGACATTCTATTTTTTCTGACCTTTTTTCCACAATTTCTTGCCGTCTCGAACGATTTTCTTACCAGTATGGGGCTGCTTTGTCTGATCTGGGTGGCGCTCGATTTCCTCATGCTTTCCCTTTATGCCTTTGTTGTCAGCAGTTGGTTAACAGCAAAGCGCAGATTACAACTGGAATGGCTTACGCTAATCATGCTTATAATAATTTCGATATGTAGTGCATTATATAACGGTTTTAAGATAATAGCATTGGTTCTATAGCTCAAATTAAAGAGAGAAACGCAATGTATTTGTATATGTTTTATCTCGGCGGGAATGCTGGTAAGTCTACAATCGAAGTCCACGATGTTCAGTTTGTGGCGGCTGAAAACCCTCAAGATGCCTGGCCCGCACTTCGCGAAGCCTGGTTTGGGGATGCTGACAAAATACATATTGATGGCTATGCCCGGATTACCTGGGCGGATGGTTATGCTGTCACACTCTCCCCTGAACCGCCTAAAGATGATAACCGACTCTGGTTTGTTAATGCCGGAGCATATACATCCACTTCACTTGCTGAAATTCATGCCTTCGATCTGTTTGTTGCATCAGATAGTAGTCAGGCTAAAGCGAAGGGTTTAAATGCATTATTAAAGGGTGAAAATCATCAGCATAAAGATAACCTGAAAGATGTGGATAATTGTCTACTGCTGGAAAAAGCCGGTGATCTCTATATCCATCTGACGCCATGCGAAGAGGGTGATCATTTTCTGCCAGAATGGCAAGGCTATCAGCCCATCTGATCATCACGTTGACAGCAACAAACGCGTGCATGAGAGCTATAAAGCAGGCTTTCGTGTACAGTAAGTGAGATTATCAACCCTACTGTATACAGGAGAGCCGCATGTCAGTCTCTGCACGTAATCAGCTGGCCGGGAAAGTTTCTAAAATTCGTCCCGGTTCGGTGAATGACGAAATTGAAATTAGTCTGGATAAGGGCGGAAAGCTTGTCGCTGTCGTAACCAGCAGCAGCAGAATATCGCTGGGCCTGGAACAGGGAAAAGAGGCGATAGCACTTATAAAAGCCCCCTGGGTCATCCTTGCTACCGAAGAGAGCGGTATGCTTTTTTCTGCCCGCAACCAGTTCACTGGCAAGATAATCTCTCTAGAAAAAGGTGCAGTAAACGCAACTGTGCATATTATGACAGATGAAGGTCTCGGTCTGACCTCTGTGATTACAAACGAGAGTATGGCAGATATGGCTCTCAGCGAAGGTAAACGGGTCATTGCCCTTATCAAAGCGTCCTCCGTATTGATCGCGGTAAAAAAGCCTGATGTCGAACATGCTCGTAAGGCATAGCATTATCATGAACGGGACGTTGCTTTAGGGACGTCCTTGTTTATCCACCAGCGTAACCGATGTTAAAATATCGTACAAACCTGTCTGACCTGAACTCAGTAAAAAATTCAGTCATGGTTACTCTGTCAAGATTGTACTGTCTGGTCAGCCTCCCCGCTTCCAGCGCAGCAATTTTCCTTTCTCCTGTTTTCTGCTCCAGCTGATAGCAGTAACCCAGCACCAGACCACGTATGTAGTCATTACAAAATTCAGCGGACATGCTGGCTGGACAGGGACCGGCCAGGCTAAATCCGGTCATCAGGCCTTTTTCAAAATGATTCTTCATGATACTCACCCAAGCGTTATATAAACCATTATATAACGATTTAAAGGATCTTTTAAGCACCTCGTTATGGTTACTTTTCCGCTATTCATAGCAACGGCTATCAAACATAGCAATTGCTATAATTTGTTGAATTTTAAGGTTTTTTTATTTTTTATTTTGTGGCAGGATAGCGACCACTTAAAAAACTATGTTTTGTCCTATTTGAAAGCACACCCGGGAATAAGTTATGAGCTTTTATGCTGTGGTCATTCTGGCCTTTGGTATGTCGATGGACGCCTTCGCTGCTGCAATTGGTAAAGGCGCCTCACTTCATCGTCCATCTTTTAAAGAGGTGCTGCGCACCGGCCTGATCTTCGGCATTATTGAAGCCATTACACCAGTTATCGGCTGGGGAATCGGCCTCGCTGCCAGCCAATTCATCATGAAATGGGATCACTGGGTCGCGTTTACGCTCCTGTTTGTGCTGGGCATACGCATGATTATTGAAGGCATCCGCAAAGAAACTGATGAGCCACAAGAGGCGCCGCGCCGCCATGGATTCTGGTTGCTGGTTACTACCGCCATTGCTACCAGCCTCGATGCCATGGCCGTGGGCGTTGGTCTGGCATTTTTACAGGTAAATATCGTAGTGACGGCACTGGCAATTGGGGCAGCAACGACGGTGATGGCAGCGAGCGGCATGTTGCTGGGTCGTTTTCTCGGCGCGAAGATTGGTAGATGGGCAGAAATCCTCGGCGGTGTGGTATTGATTAGCATTGGTAGTTCAATACTTGTAGAGCACCTGGGTCTGCTGAACTAAGCTCGTCCCTGCAAAATTTCCGAATACCTGAAAGCGCAGTTACTCTGCGCTTTTTTCTTTCTCTGACCCGGCATTAACTCACGTTTATCAATCGACGGTAAGGGGATGCAAATGTCCGCTTCTCGCTCTAAGCGGACTGTAGCAGTCACCATTACCGTTAATGGCCGAATCATCTAACTTTGAGCAGGTCACAGAACCTCGTAGTATAGCGCGGGGATAGCATTTCTCTCTTCATCTGCCAGGCAGTCTGGATTCCCTGCCCCGCAAAATAGAGCGTCCCCCTGCCATCCTTTGCATTGAGATGGTCGAGGACTTCCATTAACTTTTCGCTGTTCTGCCGCGGTGCGTTGTCATCAAAAAGATTCAGCTGTGCCACGCCCTGGCTGTAGAAATCGCCCAGCATCACGCCGGCCTTCTGGTAACGCTGCCCGTCTCGCCAGATAGCATCGAGGCATTTAGTCGCCGCGGTGATTATGTCCCGGCTGTCCTGGGTCGGGGTCAGCAGCTTTACTGATGCGCTGTTGCCGTAATATGGCTCGTTGAGCGCAAAGGGGCTGGTTTTGACAAAAGCGGAGATAAACCGGCAATACTGATGCTCGCCGCGAAGTTTCTCGGCTGCGCGCGATGCATAGCTGCATATCGCCTGTCGCATTTCATGATATTCAGTGATGCGGCCACCGAAGGAACGGCTGCACACGATTTCCTGCTTTACCGGCGCGAATTCCTCAAGACCAAGGCATGGCTCGCCGCGTAGCTCCCGCACCGTTCTTTCCAACACAACATTAAAGTGCTTCCTGATGAAACGGATATCCGTGTCGGCAAGTTTTAACACTGTGTCTATCCCCATAGACTCCAGTTTTTTACTGATACGGCGCCCAACGCCCCATACTTCATCAACTGGCAACAGCGCCATTAACTTCCTCTGCCGTTCAATATTCGACAAATCAACTACGCCTCCGGTCTGCCGCTGCCACTGTTTCGCTGCGTGATTTGCCAGCTTAGCCAGGGTTTTAGTCTGTGCTATGCCGACGCCGACCGTGAGGTGCGTCCGGCGCAGAACCGTCTCGCGAATTTCCCTGCCAAAGTCGGTAAGGTCACGACAGTTACGAACTCCTGTCAGATCGCAAAATACCTCATCAATACTGTATATTTCGCATCGTGGAGAGAGTTCCTCCAGCGTTGTCATTACCCGGTTAGACATATCCGCATAGAGCTCATAGTTGCTACTAAACGCAATAATGCCGTGCCGGCGAAACATGTCCTTTTGTTTAAAGTACGGCTCCCCCATTTTGACGTAGGGCTTCGCCTCAGCGGAACGAGCTATCACACAACCATCATTATTGGAAAGGACGACTACCGGCCGCCCTTTCAGGTCTGGCCTGAATACCGTTTCGCACGATGCGTAAAAGGAGTTCACGTCGCAGAGCGCAAACATCTCATCCAGCCGATTTGATGATGTAGGTTACGACCCCGAAAACGTCGAGAGTGTCCTCACTACCGACGACTATCGGGGAATACGTGCTATTCATTGGGTTAAGCTGAACCCGCGGATGCAGCTGCAGCTTCTTAACGGTAAACTCCCCGTCCACCGCGGCAATCACAATATCGCCATGGACTGCGGTCCTTGAACTATCCACGACCAGAAGATCCCCTTCACCAATGCCCGCATCTTTCATGCTATCGCCGGCAGCTTTGACAAAATACGTCGCGCTGGGGTGGTTAACTAGCAGCTCGTTAAGGTCGATACGCTGCTCAACATAATCCTGCGCGGGACTTGGAAACCCACATTGGACAAGGTCGCTGAATAAGGGGAGCAAAACGATCTGACGTAATTCTGCTGGTGTATAAAACTTCATAATAAATCCACTCACATAAATACTGTTTATATATGGGTCTTCCCCGATCATGGTGGGAAGACTCAGAACGCCATATTCAGTTTTCCATA
>OGTN01000234.1_pt1 | contig 30368 bp, 28 predicted proteins | sample 1574591 | NCBI WGS metagenome assembly OGTN01 (sample SAMN03295830, study PRJEB24534) | human gut metagenome | isolation source: fecal sample 5 from infant 4 | host: Homo sapiens | place: USA: Pittsburgh, PA | collected 2014-07
GTAAACCTCAAAAGCGAGCATTATACATCGAATTCAACTAATTAGAGGCATTACCCGCTCGCCTTTATCGTTAGTCATAACGATCTCTAGCCTTAGAGGTTGTTCTGTGAAAGTATCCTTGAGGGAGCGAGCCAGGTTATCGGTGACGGTACTCGAGTCACTGTTGGTTTTCTTTGGCGTCAGTATTGATTCGGGACGATAGCCACCAGTCGGCATCGAGTTGATATTGTCCCGCTGCTGAGAGAGTATCTCCGGGCTACGCTTTCCTGACCACCGGTCATCCATGATGGCAGTTCTTATAGCGTTTTTGAGTTGTTCTTCTGTGAAGGGTTGAGAGCCCTGCTCATGCCTGATCATTGATGCCATCAGCGTCTTAAGAACTTCCGGGTTATGAAGATCGAGCCGCTGCTCTGGCCGATATCCAGTGCTGGAGGTCACATCGTTAATATATGCACGCGTGTTGTTTTCCGAACTCGGAGCATATGTATGAATAATTCCTCCAGGAGTATTATTCCCGCGATCACCATAAAGCATAAGTTGGCGAGCCATAGCCGACAGACCATCATCATTGCTGGCAAATGTGGAAAATTTGCCCCTCCTCCCAGTTGAGTTAGGTGCAGCTTTCAGGTTTCCTGGATTATGATTTCTAAATCCCGGTGTATTTGGGACGTTGTGCCCATCGTCATAAGGTATTTTTTCATTGCCAGGAACTTTTTTCGGCACAATTATGGACATGTCAACACGCAGGCGCTCTACAGCGTCAATAGCCCCATATTCTGCATCATAACGCTTACGCACGGCATCGGTCATAAAACCAGCATCGACCGCCCCGCGCTCCCGGCGAGTGAGTTTGTTATAAAGCTCTTTATTGCCCTGAATGCGGCGTAACTTCTCAGCCTCGTCAGTATTTATAAAACCAACCGCATGGGATAATGCGGTAAAATCACCGTTAGTGAGTAAATCTGTGACCCCCTCCAGTCCGTTCTTAACGGAACCATCGGACATGACAAATTTCAGAACCTTTTTTTCAGCCTTATTAATCAAGCCATCCCAGGAAGCACTCAGCTCATTCATCGTCACATTGACGTCTGAGAGTTGTTTGTTCAGCTCGGGATCAACAGTTAGTCCAAACTTCTCTGCTTTTGCCAGAAGTCCAGCATACTTAGAGCCTTCACGTAACAGCGTTAGCATCTCAGGAGTAAGCCCGACAGCATTAGCGAAGGATTTTTGTTGCGATGGGCTCCAGTTTTGAAGGGCGCTGGAAATAGAGTTTAGTGTGCTAAGCAGATCAAGAGAACCATCTTTATTTTTGATTATTTGAGCGCCAATTTGCTCCATCGCCCCCGCAACTGTTGTATTAGACCCACTGGCGGCCTCATTCAGGGATTTAAAGACGCTCTCAATTGATGCAGCTGCGGTCTCACTATCTGTACCAAGAATGCGCAATGCCCCCGATAGCGCCGAAAACTCCTTAGTGCTCATAGCAGTATTTTGCGCATGTGTTTCGAGGTTATATGCCTCTTTTGCCGCATCTCGGAAGCCGTCGGCAACTTTTTTCATGCCGAATCCAATAACCCCCACAGCGCCAAATCCAGCCATTTTCCCGGCCAGCTCACCAACAATCTTCAATGGAGGAATAATATCTCCGATGAACTGGACGTTATCCCGCGCACTACGGGACATTTTATCCAATCTCTCACTGACATCATCAAGTCTATCGACAGTATCATCGCCGCCGAGGTTAAGCTTTTCTTGTGTCTCATCCAAGTGAGGGAGGAGGTTTTTTATGGCCTCGTTGATCTCATCAATGGTAGCGCTGACTCTGTCGTCCGCAATCAGCTCAAAATCGAATGAATTACTCATGCTTCCTCCACCAGCGAATTAACGCTATTGGTGATGTCATCAAACGTAATGGGCTCTACAAACCTCTCCAGCGCCGACAGGGCAGCATTAAAACCTGCACGATAGCCGTTTGTGTCACCGTTAATCATGCTGTGCTGGAATGCCGCCATGTTCTGGTCTTCGGCATCAAGGAACTCCCAGCCAGGATAAACTTTCTCCATAGCCCGACGGGTAAAACGACTGAGCTGGCGAGCGCTGCCTTTTAGTCTGGCAATGGCCTGCTGATGTGGGATCCCTTCCGCGATAAGATGAAATGCCTGTATCGGATTTTGTTTTGCCTCTTTGCTCACCGCTATCAGATGCGCATCAGAATGGGGGCATTCGGGGAGTTCCTCTTCTTCAACCGATTGCTGAAGCTGGTGCATACGCTGCATACGGCGCCCGGAAAAGCCATACGACTGCGCATCAGATTGCGGCTTGTTGAGGTGCTGAAAGTTCATAACGCTCATCTCCGCAGCTCTCAGAGAGGAACCTGTGATTTAAGCAGCTCGGCTTCACGCGCTGGCCCTTCAATCTTGCCATTCACCCGACGAGTATCCCCCGGCAGGCTCACACCAGATGCCCGGATACGATCGTTACGGCGTGCAGCAGCCTGCGCGACCTCTTCCCGGTACTCTTCGTCAGCCTTACGGCGAGCATTCACATTCTGAGGTGACATAGGGTCATAGTCGTTTTGCATCTTAGATGCCTTGCTGGCTAATGCTTTAATCTCGTCTTCTGTCAGAGGCTCTTCCATCTTCTTCAGCGCCTTCAGAGCGCTACTCTGGGCAGCAGAGTAACCATTTGCATCACGGTTCTGCGTTGAAAACGTTAGCGCCGATCGAGCTTTCTCTTCGTCGTCCTGAAATTCCCAGGTCGGGTCATTCTCTTCCATAAACTTTTGGGTAAACACAGAAAGCGCCATCGGCGACGATGCCAGCTGCAGCTTTATTTTCTTCGAAGAAAGCTCCGTTTCCTTCAACAAACGAACCGCCAGAACCGGATTATTTTTTGCCTCCGGGGAAACCGCGACATTGTGGCCGCGACTGTGCTGCTTAGGTCTGGCGATCCTGGTGTCGTCACTGTCCAGTTTCAGTGGCACATTCCCGTTATCAGATTCACTCTTCGTTTTGGTTTTTCCTGAAAGATGCGAGAAATCGAACATGGATGGTTTTTCCTCAGAGAGTTGGGACTGTTTTTTCTTACCTTTCATACCGAACGCTGCTCGCGCCCATGCAGGTAGTTTCATTCGCGGCATTGGTTTCTCCTTTTCGGCAGAGGTGTTACTTCTTGCCCGTTTCATGCCGGTGGATGCCCTGGCGCAAAAGGTGACGCGCCAGCTCCTGAATGCTTGGGGCTGCGCCAACGGTAGAACGTCGGCATTCATCATCCCGAAGGCGCTGTAACCCTTCGAGAATCGGCTGATCGACAAGAATCGGCTTTTTGCTGGTTACTGCCATTTCCTGACCTCCTGACACTGGTTAAACATACAGGCTTCTTCTGCATGCGCTTAACTTATGATCAGTAAATTAAATCGTAAAGATAAAATAATTTAATCAAAAAAGGAACGGGATTCGTGTAGGCAATGAATGAGCTTGATTATGGAGGTGCAGGAGGTTTTGGCGCCGGTAAAGCGCCAGTTCAGCGGCTAAGCATTCAGGCGTACAAATCACAGGCAGATTAACTGGAAAAAGAAACTGTGCTGATTTGCACAGTTACAAAAGGGGTACGGTATTGATGGCTGAAATTGGTAGGGGGTTAGCGACTTTCTATCCCGGCAAGATGTACAAAGCTTCCTGCGCCCCCCATCAGCAATGAAGAGGCTCCGCGCATAGTCGCTCCGAACTGCCAGGCAGCAAAGACCAGAAAACCAACCAGGACAACGATGGACACATTCAGCACCCGCCGTTCAGCATGCAGTAACACGACAACGGCACCCCATAGTAGGATCAGCGTCACAGGCCAACAGGAAACAAGCGCAATGTACGACATCAACAGGTAATCCATTATCATGGCTTCACCTCTTCATTGTGACCTGAACATCCAATCAATCGCCGTACAATACTCGTGGAATACTGCGCTAATGTTGCGACAGCAAACCCAACTCAGAATTATTGTCAACACTAAGTTGGGTGAAGCTTCTCACGGTTATTTAAGCCACTATGAAGGAGCTGCGGCCAAAAAAATCATTTACCATTCTCATCTGATCACTGGAGTTCGGAGAGAATTTTCTCCGGAGAAACACTGCCAATGAAAGTGTGTACTGAGCGATCCAACACCACCATGACTGGTGTCACCGTCACACCCAGTCGTTCAGCAAGATCCGATTGTTTAATCACCAGATTTTTACATTTTTCTGAGCTATCGTTGCCCGGCAAAAAACCGGCCATGGCGTTCTGAAGACTTTTTTGGCGATCGGACGCGCACCAGACTCGACCCATATCTTCGATAACCGAATCCTTGATGGATGACGGCACTATCGTCAGAAACGACATTGTCAGTCCTGCGTCAGTATATTTTTTGATATTTTTAACGACATAGCTGCAATAAATACATTGGTTATCGACAAAAACTAACAGCTTGTGCTTTTCCGCACCGGCCTGGAAAGTTATGGGTTCCAGCTCAGGTAAGGAGCGAGATATATCCTCATAGGCCATTTGGGGCGTCGTATCAGAAGCAGAGACTGACGACGCCTGAACGCCTGAGCTGGCTAAAACAAAAATACCTGCGGCTAATGATTTAAGAAAAAAACGCCTCATTCCCTCTCCCCCTTCCTGTTTGTAATTCCAGGACGTTAACGCCCGGCTCTCGCCATAGTTAACTACTTTTTTATCATTTGGAAAACACGATAGTTTCTGATTTATACTGGTTTAATCATCGGGCAGTGGCAATTCGCCTGATGCCCAGTCTCATTTACTACTTTTGGGTACTGCCAAAATCCTCGGCGCGGACTGGGGACGTTTCGCTTTCTCCAGGCATTCATCGCAACGACGCCTCACCGTTTCCCGTTCTTTGTGCATGAAACCAAAAATCATGTTGTTCGATGAGCCTACCTCAGCACTTGATCCGGAGATGGTCAAAGAAGTGCTCGATACAATGATTGGCCTGGCGGAAGATGGTATGACTATGTTGTGCGTCACGCATGAAATAGGTTTTGCCCGTACGGTGGCCGATCGGGTGATCTTCATGGACCGCGGTGAGATTGTCGAACAGGCGCCGCCACAGGAATTTTTCTCCCATCCAAAATCAGAACGTACCCGTACGTTTTTGTCGCAGGTTATACACTAAACGCCCAGGGTTACTTCCAATTTTCCCCCTCCGCTCTCGCTGAGGGGGAAATATTAGTGCTCAGCCGCGCTGTACATCGACCGCAACTTCGAGGGCCAGCGTGACTCCGCCATCGAAAATAACCCCCTGCAATGGGGCAACATCGGCGTAATCCCTGCCCCACGCCGTGACAATATGTTGCCCCTGAGGCATGAGATCGTTGGTCGGGTCAAACTCCAGCCAGCCTGCGTCGGGGATAAAAATGGCAAACCACGCATGCGACGCATCGGTCCCGACTAATTTTTCCTGCCCCTCGGGCGGTAGCGTTTCAATATAGCCGCTGATATAGCGCGCGGGTAAGCCGACGGAACGCAGGCAGGCGATCGCCAGATGGGCAAAATCCTGACAGACCCCCCGCTTTTCCTGTAAGACCTGCTCTGGCGGGGTGCTGACGCTGGTCGCAATCGGATCGAAAGTAAACTCCTCAAAAATGCGATGGGTCAATGCCGCCGCCGCCTGAATGACCGGGGCATCATCATGGAAAATATCCGCCGCGTAGCAGGCCAGCCGCTCAGAACGGCGAATTAAACTGGAGTCGAGCAAATACTCCTTCGCCATCCGCAGCTCCGGCGTCCCGGACTCATGCAATTGCTGCCGATACTCTCCGCAGGTCAGAGAGTGGCTATGCAGCAGATCCGCGTGGTTGATTTCGTCAATATCAAGCTCACTTTCCATCTCAATGGTCAGGGTGTCGTGCGGGACCTGGATCGAGAAATAAAACGTCAGATTGCCAAAATAATCATACCCTTCGTTCTGATAAACCGGCATCGGCGTTACGGTTATCCGCCGCTGTACGCAGTGCTGACTGGCGGTATTGCGCGGCAACAGGTGCGTCATGTTGTAGCATAACGTCACCGGAGAGTTGTACTGGTACTTTGTAAGATGTCGTACCCGGTATTTCATAAGTCGGTCTTCCACTGGGTGTTAATCAGTTGCTGCGGTCCATTGGCGTGGTCGAAATATTTGTCGCTCAGCAAGGTAGTGAATTGCTCCAGCTGACTGATTATCTGCGTCATTAACGTATCCAGTTGTTCACGCAGTCCGGTGGGTTCATCGACTTGCGCCAGTCGGTCGAGATCGGCAAGTTGTATATCCGTGAGTGATTTCATCACCGGGCGCATATCCGATGTCAGGCTGGAGGTCTGTCCCTCCTGGCGCGGCAAATCGAGGAGATATTTACGCAACCGATCGACCTGATAAATCAACGAACGCGGGTTCGTCCCATCCAGCATCAATAAATCCAGACCGGAAATGATATTCATCTGCCCCCGGTAACGTCGTCGAAAAGAAATTAACGCCTCGACGCTCATCAGTACCGATTCTAAAATTTGCTGTTGCTGTAAACCCGGAACGGCGCGGGTCAAAGTATGTTTCAGCAGAATGGCGGTCAGACGCGCTCGTTCGGCGCGGCGACCAATCTCCTGGAACCGCCAGTCCATGCCCCGCAGCATGCTTTCATGATTCAGTCCGGACAAGGCCAGTAAAGAGGTGACCAGATTATCCAGCGACTCTTCCGGCAATTCCGGCAGCCCGTCTTGATATGCGACTTCCACCGTCCGAATATAATCACGTAATTCATTGATGATAATGCGCGTATCGGCCGACAGCATCTCTTTCACCTGCTCACCGCAGGCCAGCATGTTGAGAATATTAAATTTTATCGATCCCGTGCGTTGGCCATCGCACACCAGGGAAGAAAGCTCATGATTCTGATCGCCGACAGCGCCGCTTTCTGGCAACGTCCCGGTAAGCGCAGATAATGCCCCCAGCAGAATCTCGCGGCTTTCCGGCATAAAATGCTCAACGCCGTTAAGCTGCTTGAAAAGAATACGTATCAGACGCAGGCTCATCTCCGCGCGTTCCGCATAGCGGCCGAACCAGAACAGGTTTTCTATCACCCGGCTGGGCAAACTTCCCTCATCACGGGGAATCGAGTCTGTCAGAAGTGGCTGCGCGGTATCGAAGCTTTCACCAAGTATCCACGTATCTTTACTCCACGCCCCGGATAAGTCGCTGACAATACAATCATCAGCAGACTCTGCTACCCGCGACAACGTTCCTGGCATGACGCAGTATCCTTCCGGTGCGGCAACGGTGAACGCGCGGAAAATCGTCGGACGATACTCAATTTGCTGATTAGCCCACACCGGAACGCGTGAGCCCGGGATATAGGCCTGCGCCACGTAGCTGTGCGGGCTGGCGGTGATTTGCTGAATAATCAGCTTGCGGCCCGCGTCATCCAGACTATGACCATAGATACTTTTGCTATCAAAACTACGATAAGACGGTTTGATGATCAGTTGCTCAAGGTGGTGGATCACGAAGTCTCGGTCCTCCACTCGGCCGCACCACCAGGTTTTAACCGTGGGGATCAACAGCGGTTCGCCCAGCAAAAACTGACTAATTTCCGCGAGAAACGCCAGCAACGCCGGTGCTTCAAGGACCCCTGAGCCCAGAGGGTTAGCCAGCACGACGTTACCGTTGCGCACCACTTCAAGCAGCCCCGGCACCCCCAGGCGCGAGTCGGAGCGGAGTTCGGTCTGATCGCAGTAGGCATCATCCATCCGGCGCACAATCACATCGACTTCCGACAGCCCATTCAGGGATTTCAACCATACTCTGCCGTTACGCACGGTCAGGTCGCCCCCCTGCACCAGCTGAAAACCGAGATAGTTTGCCAGATAAGCGTGCTCAAAATAGGTACTGCTGTAGGCGCCAGGAGTCAGGACGACGATCCGTGGGGTATCGGTTTTGTGGCTGGCGAGGCTGGCCAGCGTATGCCGTAGCGCATGAAAGAAACCGGAAAGCCGCCGGACATGGCTGTTACGAAACAACGATGGCAGGACGCGGGAAACGGCGATTCGGTTTTCCAGAACATAACCGGTACCGCTCGGGGCCTGGGTGCGATCGCCAATCGCCACAAACTGTCCATTCCCGCCGCGAACCAAATCGACCGCGTGGAAGATAAGATTATGGGCCCCAGGCAAACGGATACCGTGGCATTGGCGCAGAAAACCGGGGTGAGAGAAGACGATTTCCGAGGGGATAACCCCTTCTTTCAGCAGCCGCTGTTCGCCATAGAGATCTTTAAGCATCAGGTCGAATAGCCGCGAACGCTGCGCCAGCCCGCGTTCCACGCTTGACCATTCCGCCTCCGCCAACAGATTGGGGATGATATCCAGCGACCAGACGTTTGGCGAAAGCGGATCGCCATTCAGGTTATAGGTGGCACCATCGTCGCGCAAAATACGCTGGGCCTGGCGCAGACGGTTTTCCATCCCTTCCACACCCATCTCACTGACGCTGTTCATCACCTCTGTCCAGTGTGGGCGGAGGGTGTTCGTCAGATCGCAGGCCTCGTTATAAATGGCTGTCGAAGCGCTATCGACAGCGAAAGAAGCCGGCTCACAGGCCGGCGTGATTGATTCAGAAAAAGATGCGGTCATGTATTCTGATTACCCGGCTCAAAACTAAATCCTAGTATACTTCCTGCGAAGGTCCAAAGTATGAGGGTATTCGTCGCCAGGTTCCTCAGCAGGCGGAGCCATCGGGCGGGGAACCTGCTCATGCTCATAGAATGTCCTGAGCGCGCTGAATGCCGGCGGGGGAACTAATGCGCCCTGGGTAAAACCATGATCCCAGAAGCGATTGACACGCCTGGCTTCGGCTTCATTGCTGTTGACCGGTCGCGTCTCATAGTTTCGTCCGCCAGGGTGGCTGACACGATAGGTGCAGCCACCGATGGAAAGACCATTCCATGTATCAATCAAATCAAACACCAGCGGGGTATTCACCCCCAGCGTCGGATGCAGCGCCGACGGCGGCGCCCACGCCCGATAACGTACCGCCCCCACCATCTCCCCTTGTCTTCCGGTCGCCCGCAGCGGCACGCGGCGGCCGTTACACGCCAGCACGTAGCGCCCTTCGGTTAAACCCGACAGGCGTACCTGTATACGTTCGACCGAGGAGTCAACATAGCGCGAGGTCCCGGACAGCGTCACCTCCTCGCCCAGAACATGCCACGGCTCGATGGCCCAGCGCAGCTCCAGCTCAATATCATCAATTTGCTGACGACCATAGTGCGGGAAACGGAACTCTTCAAACGGCAACAGCCACGCCAGTTTGAAGGGATAACCATGACGCTGCAGGTCATCCACCACCTCTTTCACATCCTGCCAGACAAAATGCGGCAACATAAATTTATCGTGCAGCTGTGTCCCCCAGCGGACCAGCGGCTGGTGATACGGTTCTTTCCAGAAACGCGCCACCAGACACCGGAGGAGCAGTAATTGCACCAGCGACATGCGAGCGTGAGGGGGCATTTCGAAACCGCGGAACTCCAGCAGCCCCAGGCGACCACTACTGCTGCCTGCCGCATAGAGTTTGTCAATGCAGAATTCTGAACGGTGGGTATTGCCGGTGACATCCACCAGCAGATTGCGCATCAGTCTGTCCACCAGCCATGGCGTATCAACCAGCCCTTCCGGCATATTCTGGAAGGCAATTTCCATTTCATAGAGGGCTTCATCGCGCCCTTCATCCGGGCGCGGAGCCTGACTGGTTGGTCCAATAAACATACCGGAGAATAAGTAGGAAAGACCGGGGTGATGTTGCCAGTAGGTCACCAGGCTACGCAGGAGATCGGGACGTCGAAGTACCGGACTGTCGGCTGGCGTACTCCCGCCCAAAGTGACATGGTTTCCCCCTCCGGTACCGGTGTGCCGACCATCAAGCATAAACTTCTCGGCCCCCAGCCTTGCCTGGTGCGCCTGCTCGTAGAGTGTTTCAATATTATGCACCAATTCATCCCAGTGGCTGGCCGGGTGAATATTGACCTCGATAACCCCCGGATCGGGGGTCAATAACAGCTTTTGCAAGCGAGGATCTTTTGGCGGCTCATAACCTTCAATCACCACCGGAAGCTGCAGCTCACTGGCCGCCTCCTCGATGGCATGCACCAGGGCCACATAATTCTCGAGGTGGGTTACCGGGGGCAGGAACAGATGCAGCTTGCCCTCTCGCGGTTCGAAGCACAGTGCGGTACGGACCACGCTTTTAGTGCCGTTGGCGACCATTTTTTGTTGCTGCAAGGTCTGCCGGGCACGAACAGGGGCCGTCTCTCCCCCCATAGCAAAGACCGGAAGGGGTTCGCGAGGTTCAAAAGGATCTCGTTCGACGACGATCTCATCGTCGGCTAATGGCGGCAGCGAATTGAGCGGCAGACGGTAGCCCATCGCGCTATCACCGGGGATCAGTGTAATCAGCCCGGCACGCATTGGCCAGGGGCTACTTTGCCAGCATGCGCCATCGAATTCGACAGGCAGGATGTAGCCCGTGGGGTTTTCCATCCCGCGGCTAAGCAAACTCGCCAGTCTCCGCCGTTCGAGGTCATGATTCAGATTCGCGGTCCTCGGATCGACCCCCTCAGGTAGAGAACGCTCCAGCCACAGATAGTAGAGCGAATCTTCATAAGCGGGTTGTAAATAGCGGGCGGCAACCCCTAACTGCCGACATAGAGCCTCACCAAATCGTTCCGCGTCACTAAGGGTGTGGCCATAATCCCGATCGACACGGGCCAGGAGCGCCTGGTCGTGCCACAACGCCTCGCCATCGGTACGCCAGAAGCATCCAAGCGCCCAACGCGGAACCTCTTCGCCCGGATACCATTTTCCCTGACCATAATGCAGCAATCCGCCGCGACTAAACTGCGTTTTTAAGCGCAGTAACAGATCTTTCGCGAGGCGTAATTTATCTTTACCCAGCGCATCGGTATTCCACTGTGCGGAATCCATATCGTCAATGGAGATAAACGTCGGTTCGCCCCCCATTGTCAGTCGCACATCGTTAGATTGCAGTTCGGCGTCAACAGCGCGCCCCAGTGCGTTGATGTTAAGCCACTCGTCTTCGCTATAAGGCCGTGTGACCCGTGGATCTTCATGGATGCGGGTGACAATATTGGAATAGCTAAACTCGCATTCGCACGGGTCGGTTGCGCCGGTAATCGGCGCCGCAGACTGCGGGTCAGCCGTACAGGCTAAAGGAATATGCCCTTCGCCCGCGAACAGGCCGCTGGTCGGGTCGAGCCCCACCCACCCGGCGCCGGGTAAATAGACCTCGCACCAGGCGTGCAGATCGGTGAAATCCTGTTCCGGGCCAGAGGGGCCATCCAGCGCTTTCACATCGGCGGTGAGCTGCACCAGATAGCCAGAGGCAAAGCGCGCGGCCAGCCCCAGATTACGCAGTATCTGTACCAGCAACCATGAGGTATCCCGGCACGAGCCTTTTTTTAATGTCAGCGTCTCCTGACAACTCTGCACGCCGGGTTCAAGGCGAATACCGTAGTCAATTTCGTTGGCCAGTCGGCTATTGAGCTGCACGAGGAAGGTTACGATAGGCACCATTTCCTCACAATCAACGCTTGCCAGCCACGCCTCCAGCTCAGGACACTGCTCGGTGACCTTGAGATAAGGCGCGAGTTCTTCTTGCATCAAGGCATCATAGGCAAAGGGGAAATTCTCGGCATACTCTTCAATAAAGAAATCAAACGGGTTGATCACGGTCATATCCGCGATCACCTCCACCGCAAACTCCAGGCGCTTCACTTTTTCAGGAAACACCAGACGTGCCTGATAGTTACCGAAGGGATCCTGCTGCCAGTTAATAAAATGGTCCTCTGGCGTCACTTTCAGGGAGTAGCCATGGATATGAGTACGTGAATGTGGCGCAGGCCGCAGACGCAAAATATGTGGCGCCACGTTGATCAAACGATCGAAGTCATAGGTCGTTTTATGTTGAATCGCTACCCGGATGGTCATACGGCATCTCCTTGCAGGAAATGAAACCAGTTGTCGGTAATCAGATGATGAAGCGCAATCAGGCTGAGCTGGATTTCATTAAGATAGAGGCTGAACTCTCGGTTCAGATCGTGAGAGTGTTCAACGCCCCGGGTCGCCAGCAGCAGGCTGTCGATGTGCACAGAAACGGCTGATGCCCGCGGCAGCTCAGCGGCGGCCAGTTTGATCTGCTCCAGACAGAAGCGCTGCGAACGGGGGAAATGCCTGTCCGTAAGGAGCAAAGTGACCACCAGCGAGCCTTTAATAGAGCAGCGCATCACCCGGCGAAAGCTGAGATAGGCGCTTTGTGATTTCAGTACCTTCGACCACACGACCTGGCCTAACTTAATGCTCTCTTCCTCGCGTGCCTGCATCATCAGGGAATTCGCGGCGTCAAGGATGCGTGTATTCATATCAGCGCGCTCGAGATAGCGCCCCATGTTCAGAAAATACCAGCCGGCATCACGACTCATCGAACCGGTCAGTAAACCAACAATTTTCTGACATCCTTCTATGATGGTATTAAGGTAGGTATGCCGTTCAGAACGGTTGATACCGAGGCGGATATTCTGGCGGGCATAGAGATCCAGCTCATTAATCAGCTCCCACATTTCGCCCGGTACCACATCGCGGCTGGTCCGGATATTTTCACGGACCATTTTTAATGACGACAGCAGTGAATCTGGGTTGCTCTCGTCAGCCAGCAGAAACTTCAGAACATTACGTTCGTCTTTAATCTTATAGCGCTGGTTAAACAAGACGACACCGCTGTTAATTTCAATCAGGTTATACCAGGAAACCGCAATATCGCGTGGCAGATCGTAAAGCAGATCGTCATACACGCTGACTAATCGTGCGATATTCTCCACGCGTTCCAGATAACGCGCGCTCCAGTACAGGCGTGCCGCAACTCTTGATAGCATATTCATTATCGTTTGCTCTCCACGATCCAGGTATCCTTACTGCCACCGCCCTGCGATGAGTTCACCACTAACGAACCTTTTTTCATCGCCACCCGCGTCAGGCCGCCGGTCGTCACGTAAGTCTCTTTGCTTTGCAAAATAAATGGACGTAAATCAAGGTGGCGCGGCTCGAGATAATCTTTGGCGATGAGCGCCGGTGCGGTGGAGAGCTTCAGCGTCGGCTGAGCAATATAATTACGGGGATTTTCCTGGATCAGTTTGGCAAATATCTGCTGCTCTTTTTTGGTTGAATGCGGCCCGACCAACATACCGTAACCACCTGATTCATTAGCCGGTTTCACCACCAGCTTATTCAGATTCTGCAGTACGTATTCGCGGTCGTCATCGTTCTGGCAAAGGAAGGTTTCGACATTCGGGAGAATGGGTTCTTCGTCAAGATAGTAGCGAATCAGGTCCGGAACATATGCATAGACCACCTTGTCGTCCGCCACTCCTGCACCCGGCGCATTTGCCAGCGCGACATTTCCGGCTTTCCAGGCCCGCATCAGGCCAGGCACGCCAAGAACCGACTCAGGCTGGAAGACTTCCGGATCGAGGAACATATCGTCAATGCGCCGGTAAATGACATCCACCCGCTCCGGGCCATAGATCGTTTTGGTGTAGACGCAGTCGTCGTCGCCGACAAACAGATCGGCGCCCTCGACAAGTTCCACCCCCATTTGCTGAGCCAGGAAGGCATGCTCGAAGTAGGCGGAGTTATAAATACCCGGTGTCAGCACCACGATCTCCGGGCGTTCAATCTGCCGCGGCGACAGGGCCGTCAGAGTTTCCAGCAGCTGTGCCGGATAAGCATCAATCGGTTTGATCTCGTCACTTTCAAACAGTTCTGGCAGGACGCGCTTGGTAATGGCGCGGTTTTCCAGCATATAGGAGACGCCAGAAGGCACCCGCAGGTTATCTTCCAGGACGTAGAATTGCCCGGTTTCATCGCGGACTAAATCGGTACCGCAAATATGCGCCCATACGCCATACGGTGGCTTCATGCCAACACACTCAGGACGGAAATTTTTAGATTCCTTAATAATATATTCAGGAATAATGCCATCTTTGATGCAGTTTTGTTCATTATACAGGTCATCGATAAAGCGGTTCAGGGCGGTAAGACGTTGCTTCAGACCTGTTTCCGCTATTGCCCAGTCTCTGGCATCAATAATGCGTGGAATAATATCGAATGGCCAAATCCTGTCGATATTTCCTTTATCGGTATATACCGTAAAGCTAATCCCCATTTCCTGAATTGTCGCCTCTGCCGTCAGACGACGTTTCTCCAGTTCATCCGGCGGGAGAGAATCAAGGCATTGAATCAGACGTTGTGCGGAAAAACGTGGATTGCCCTCATGGTCGATCAGCTCATCGAAAAAGATGTCAGCTTCGTAATTTTTTATGAGTTTATGCATCAGCATTGTATCCTTGTTAAATCGCCGACCTGGGCAGTATAGACTTTACTTTCACAGAAAAAAGCTTCAAAGCTTTCGTTTCTCAAAACATAGGAGTTATTATTTGCAACACAGAGTCATTTTATAAAAAATCTCTGCATGAATTTTTGATTTAGTATTGATGGTTATATTGCGTACAGTCACCTCCCCTTGGTCATCATCGTCAATGTGAACGTTTAATCGGTTGCGAGTTAAATTATGATCGCATTGAAAATCATTTTTTGGCCCATCGCATCGGTACTGACAATGCAAGCTACAGGTTATTATCACTTGTTCATGGATTTAAATTTTTAAGCTTTCACATTAATTTAAGCACAAAGTGTGCCATTAATTTATTCATTTATTATCAATAAGATAACATGATGCGTAATGGTAATTTACTATGGAGCATGGATCATCATGATGCAGGAGAGATACCGTAAAGCACCAAAATGAGGCGTGGCATTTCTTTTATTCAACGAAGCTTCAGATTAACTCTGCACCATACTATAGGTTACTTTCGGTGCAAGACGTTCACTATCCGATGATTCCTTAACTTACCCTCCTTCGTTGATTCGAGCGACATGGTTTCTCCTGGGTATAGTTCTGCTGAAAACATAGTTCTGCTATTCTCAAAGCATATAGTACGCTTCAAAAGCTGCAGCTTATTGAGAAATTGTGGCTGATTGCACCTGCATAATCGGAACCTGATTTTTTTATTCTGGTCTCAGAGGCCAATCCTGTTTTTAAGGCGATGGTGTGCGCATTACCCATATGGGAAAAGATTTTCCTGATGCTGATAAATGTAAGCAGTAACCCAAAACCAGACTCAGAACTTGAAAAAATGAAGTAGTTCTAAGATATAAAAGGTGGTCTCAGAAATGCATATCTTCCCGCATAACTCACTGATGCGTCCCTGTTTAACCCCATAAGTCTTGACTTACAACACGGTGAGTCTATTGCTATTGTCGGCTCCAGTGGTTGCGGTAAAACGACTTTCTTGAAAGCACTCTCCGGGCTATGGCCATACAGTAGTGGGGTCTATTCCCCACCGACTGGGAAAACTCTGTTTTCCCGCAACAACCGTATCTGCCTCACGATCTCCTGACCCATGTGTTGACGTATCCTTGCTTAGCCAAAGTCAGCAACGAACGCCTGGAAAACTGTCTAAAAAGGGTTAGACTGGAGCATCTGTGCCCACGACTGAACAAGCGCCAGTCATGGGGCCATATCCTTTCTGGTGGCGAGCAGCAACGGCTTTCTTTTGCTCGTATCCTTTTGAATATGCTTGATCTTATCTGTCTCGATGAATCAACCAGTCATCTGGACGCTATGACGGCCATCGACCTTATAAGCACGATGGGGTTTGAGGTCCAATGGAACGAAAACGCACATTAAGAGCATATTCCATTGATTTAAAAAAATATATATGTTTGAGGGGCAATCGTGTAAAAAAAACGTTAAGAAATTAATTCGTTGTTTTTAATCGCATAGTTTTTCTGTATTCACTGGGTGTAAGACCTTTAATACGACGAAAGGCATGGCTGAAAGCACTGTCAGAATCATACCCAAATGCATAGCTAAGAGCAGAAATCAGGATATCTGAGTTTACCAGGGCACGTACTGCAAGTTACATACTCTACAGGTGGAATCCCCGTTTTCTCACGAAATACCTGTGCCAGCGTTGAACGGGATATGCACGCGATGGCCGCCAGTTCAGCAAGCGTCCAGCGTCGGTGTGGGTCTTCATGGATTGCCCTTATTACCCTTGCAATCCTTTGGTCAGTCAGCCCCGCGAGTAACCCCGGTGCTACCCTGTTTTCTGACGTAAAACTCAGCCTCAGTGTGTACTGACCCCCAAAAGTTGGACAGAATAATCGAGGCATCTCAGAAAGAGTCCATGGAATACATGGGCTCTTTTTTGTTTGCTGTTAAAGCTAAATAACGTGTTCCGCAATCGAATTATCCATTTCGTTGCTTATTACTTCACCCGCTTCCCTGCTTCATCAATAACCTTTTCGCCATCTTCTTTCGTGAATGCACCCTGCTGAGGTTCCGGAATAATTTCCAGTACCACCTCTGAAGGTCTGCACAGGCGGGTTCCTACAGGTGTTACAACAATTGGCTGGTTGATAAGAATTGGATGCTGCAGCATTAATTCTATCAGTTGCTCATCGGTAAACCTGTCATCTGCAAGTCCCAGTTTCTCATAAGGCTCAACATTCTTACGCAGCAATGCACGTACCGTAATTCCCATATCTGAAATAAGTTTAATAAGCTCATCGTGGGTCGGGGGCGTATCGAGATAATAAATTATCGTTGGTTCGTTGCCGCTGTTACGGATCATCTCCAGCGTGTTGCGTGAGGTGCCACAGGCCGGGTTGTGATAGATGGTAATGTTGCTCATATCAGTATCTCATTACAAACTGACAGAGAGCCGCCACGCCAGCGCGGCCAGAGTGACAAACAGTACCGGCACAGTCATAACAATGCCGGTACGGAAGTAATATCCCCATGTAATCTTTATATTTTTCTGGGCAAGCACATGCAGCCACAGCAGGGTTGCCAGACTGCCAATCGGGGTGATTTTCGGGCCTAAATCGCAGCCAATCACATTGGCATAAATCATTGCCTCTTTGACGACGCCGGTCGCCGTACTCCCGTCAATCGACAGCGCGCCAATCAGTACCGTCGGCATATTGTTCATCACTGATGAGAGAAATGCCGTCAGGAAGCCGGTGCCGAACGTCGTTGCCCATAACCCCTTGTCTTCCAGCAGATTCAGCACGCCAGACAGGTACTCCGTGAGCCCTGCATTGCGCAGGCCATAGACCACGAGGTACATGCCCAGCGAAAAAATAACGATCTGCCATGGCGCACCGCGCAGGACTTTCCCGGTGTTGATGGCATGGCCTCTTTTCGCCACCACAAACAGCACTGCTGCGCCAGCCGCCGCTATCGCACTGACCGGGATCCCCAGCGGTTCCAGAACAAAGAAACCGACAAGCAGCAATAACAGTAAGCGTTAAGTGAGCGCCGTATTGACGACTATTGCTTGGTGAGATCTACGTTCCATGGCAGCAGTTCCGCCACTTTGTTGCTGGGCCACTCCGGCAGTACGCTCAGGATATGGCGAAGGTAGGCTTCCGGATCGATACCGTTCAGCCTGCACGTTCCGATCAGACCATACAGCAGGGCACCACGTTCACCACCATGATCGCTGCCGAAGAAGATGTAGTTTTTCTTGCCAAGACAGACCGCTCGTAGCGCGCGCTCAGCAGCGTTATTATCCGGCTCTGCCAGGCCATCAGCGCAGTAGTAGCACAGCGCATCCCACTGGTTCAGCGCGTAAGCGAACGCCTCACCCAGCCGCGATTTTTTCGACAGCGTTGCGCTTTTCTCCACCAACCAGTCGTGCAGCGAAGCCAGCAACGGTTTGCTCCGGGATTGCCTGGCTGCCAGACGCTCTGCTATCGGAAGGCCGCGTATTTTTTCCTCGATGGCATACAGCTCGCCGATACGTTTCAGGGCTTCCTCTGCTGTCGCCGTTTGCGTGCTTATATAGACGTCGTGGATTTTGCGGCGTGCATGGGCCCAGCAGGCCGCTTCTGTTAACGGGCCACCGTCACGCTCTGCGCTGAACAACCGGTCATAGCCTGCGAAGGCATCCGCCTGCAGCACAACATGATAGTGGCGAAGGTGTTCCTGAGGATGCTTCCCCTGCCGGTCCGGCGAGTACGCGAACCACGCCGCTGGCGGATCAGACGAGGCAGCGTTCCGGTCATCGCGAACATACGTCCAGATGCGCCCGGTTTTCGTCTTCTTTCTCCCCGGTGCCAGTACCGGCACCGGTGTATCATCAGTGTGCAGTTTGTGGCAGCCCATCACATAGTTGTACAGTGCATCATTCAGTGGCGCCATTAACCGGCAACAGGCATCCACCCAGTTGGAGAGCAGTGCACGACTCAGATCCACGCCCTGACGCGCAGGATTTCAGTCTGGCGATACAGCGGCAGATGCTCGCAGTATTTCGCGGCTAACACCCGTGCCAGCAGACCTGGCCCCGCGATACCGCGATCGATGGGACGGGTTTTGTCGCATTAAGGCGTAGTCAGGTAACATGCTGTTTTTTTTGATATATTGCCTGCCCATGTCTCTCATCCGAAAAGCTTTCAAACGCCTGCATTATCCCATCGATGTCATTGCTCAATGTGCCCGCTGGTATCTGGCTTACTCGCTCAGCCTGCGCAACCTGGAAGAGATGATGGCAGAGCGTGGGGTAATCGTTGACCATTCCACACTTCACCGTTGGGTCATCCGCCTGGTGCCCTTGCTGGACAAGGCATTTCGTCGACATAAACGTAAGGTGGGTCGTCGGTGGCGGATGGATGAAACCTATATCAAAATCAAAGGCCAGTGGAAGTATCTGTACCGTGCAGTGGATACCGACGGCCTGACCATCGACTTCCTGCTCACCGCCAAACGGGATGCAGCAGCTGCACTGCGTTTCTTCCGCAAGACCATTCGTCACCATGGCGAACCGGAGGTCGTGACTATCGATAAGAGTGGTGCCAATACAGCGGCGCTGGCCACACTCAATACCGGGAAAGCTGATGAAGAAACCCTCACTATCAGGCAAAGTAAGTACCTGAATAATCTCGTTGAGCAAGACCACAGGAATATCAAACGTCGAACTCGCCCGATGTTGGGATTCAAATCGTTTCGGCGTGCGCAGACGATACTGGCTGGTATCGAATTGCTCCACATGATACGTAAAGAACAATATCAGCATCCTCAAAATGAGGGATTGTCACCTGCGGAACAATTTTATCTGTAGGCTGCCTAAATAACCGGCAGCGCCACTTTTGCTAACCTCTCTACGCTAATGCGACAGAGCCTAATCAGGTCTCATCGTTTTCGCTCCCGTGGGCAGATCCTCAGAAAATCCCGTACACCATTATGGGGCCCTACCTGAAACCTCTCTTCGACCGGGCTTTTATTGACGGGTTGCATGATCCGTCGAAGCGCCCGACAGCTGATGAATGGGAGAGCGCCCTTGTAAAAACCGTTGATCTCATCCAGCCATGCCAGAACAATGATTGTGACCAGAAATGGTACGTTTTCAATGGCAAGACCAAACCCGTTTGTCCCTATTGCGGTACACCGTACAAAGGCAAACTCCCCATCCTGAATCTGTATTCGTCGAGAAAAGCTGGAACTTTCAGGCCAGATGATCACCGGCTTATGGTGTGGAGCGGTCAGTCATTATATGCATGGCACGTCAACCGACTGATTGCTCCTAACGAACGAACCACCGATGAGCAGAAAAAAAGGGTTGGTTATTTCGTCTTCCATAATGACCAGTGGTGGCTGGTTAACGAGGGGCTTAGCGGGCTCATATCACTTCCCGATCGGAAAACTGTCGGCATAGGTGAAAAGTTGCTGCTGGAGGACAACACCCAGTTCATTCTGTCTTCAGAGGATGGTGGGCGATTGGTGGTGGTTCAGCTTTTGAATAATTAGATATATTACTGGCCATTGATATCATAACGTTAATATGAGCCCACCATTAGGTGGGCCATAATTATCACAATCGAAACGCAACATTAGGGGTATACTAATTTTTCAATTCAGTATTCGACATACTCAGACCATCTTTAGAGATCATTGATTATATTTCCTTCAATGAAGGGCTTCCTCGCTATATTACCAACAAGATTGGTTGAAACTCCATCAAAAGCCTCACCAATAACTCAGCCTACACGAGGGATCATTTTACCTGAGTTAATTGCACCTTTATCACCAAATTTAGCGAGTAGTCTGCAACTTATATATAATAACTCCGTTAAAAGAATATCCAGACTGTGAATTGCTTACTTTACATCATAACTGAGCGTATAAGCAGACGGTTCCTTCAGGTCAACCTGCTTTGATAAGTGCGAACTGCAGTGTTCAGTTCATTAACATAGCGCTCAAATTCACCGACGGCATACATCAGAAACCGATCATCCATAAGTATGTCATTAAACATGTTAATTGACACACCGGCGTTCTCAGCCATCGCACGAGGAATAGCACGCAGGAGACGTTTTTCATATTCAGTTTTTTTTGTTTTTTTACAGGAAAGAGTCTTATAATCTTCTGCAACACCATCGCTATGAGCCATGATGTTTCGGATAACAGCCAGGTGATCGACATCCTTGATGCTTTTACCGCCGAAGTTGCGTTTGAGACGCTTGTGGCAATCTTCAATGGTCTTGCGCGTTTTGTCTGTGGTCTTGCTTGAAAGGTCGTCCATTAGTGCGAGGCAATCAACCATACGGTGTTCGAACAGACCAAAAATGGTAAGAAATACGGAGCGGCGGGTCAGCTGCGCGATCAGATGTTTGTATTCAGACCTAACTTCATCTTCATCATAGCCAAAGCACGAACCGCATGAATAGTAAGTACTTGGAAACGTTGTAATTCGACCATCTTCATGATGTTGTTCATCCGGAAATTCCCCAGACTCAACGGCTTCTGGCTTATCAGCATCAATTAGTGCACGGGATATATTCGCTTCTGCCTGCTCAACAAGCATCTTCATGACAGGTATTGAAGAGATTGCTTCCTGTAACCTTAAGCTAAAAAAAAACTTTGCCACGCCCTGAATTTCCTTTTTAAATAAATAAGTTAGCCCAGAATTTTAGCGATAACCTAACTTGCTCTCAAATTAAAGTAATCGAGACGATATCTAAAGAAGATGGTACCCACGCCAGCAACGCCAGCCATTCCCTGCTTTCCGTTATCTGTCAGCACTCATCGGCGATTACTCGTTACATATTTCGTTGCATCTACGCCCGTTTAGTGTTTCCTATTAATTAGTCATGTTTTGAAAATGGTCACCGGTACCCAAATATGTCCCCTGTCATGGCATTTAAAAAGCTGCAAAGGTCATCAGCAGCCTCTTCTATCGTTGTAAATCCTACAGAATCGATACACCCTGATTTTCTGTCTTTAAGAAGGGCAATGAATGGTAGCGTTGGGTCTTGTCCAGTAAGGCTTCTGAATCTTACCGTATCTACACGCCATCGATACATAGTCCCGTATCGTTGTACTCCCCTGATCCCCGTACGCGTGTTGGTTGTTGCTTTGATAGAAATAGACATGACAGCTTACCTATGTGTGGACTTGAGTAGATAATGCCATAGGTGCGAGTGTTGTTAAAACTGTGAAATTGTCTACTGTATACGATGGTGTAAGGTAAACGCGAAACTGGTCTTTAGATCGCACCTCAAATGGTTCACAAGCCTGAAGAAGAAGAATATCTGAAGCCTCAATATCAGCACTGTGGTAAAAAGTAGCTTATACCGGTTAGTAGAGCGGACATATTTAACTATGAATGTTCAGAAAAAAGTAACTTTCGTAGGTCATGAGAGGGAGGTACGGTGTTTACACCAGAATTTGTAAATGAAGAACGAGGCGAGATTCTTCTGGTTGCTAACCACAGCCTGGAATCCAGCGAATCTATACAACTGAGTATTGCATTTAATCTTGGCAGAATCTCTTACGGGCTGTCACACCTTCCACCTAACATTCGAAGCTGTAGAGTTGTCTATGATATCAGAGGGCAATCAGTCTCTGACGCGGTTCTGACCCGGGTTAGCCAGGCGCTTCAGCAGGTAGCCATTGTTGAGTTTACACGCTGATGGGACTCCAGTTAATTGTAAAAGCAGATTATCAGAAGATAGAGAAAGAGCTGGGGGATCTGATATCAGAATGCGAAGTTTTCCCTGTGGCAGAAGGCCTTTTTGGTCTCGCAATTTCTGAGCACACCCTTTCATCTCAGGGGGAAGATGCCGTGCTAAGCTAACTCGAACGACTGAAGCGTTTTGACCTCTGGCAGGGTTCCTGGCAAACAGCCAGACGACGCTGGCTCTGGTGAGTTCATTACTGGGCTCTTACAAGCGCGGGTTCACTGTCTTAGCCTGCACTTTCCCTTAAGCCTTTTAAAGCCAGATTTACCGTTAGTTTCTCGTCATTCCTTTACAATTTTAACAATCCCTTTCGGCAGGGATTCTGCTTTCACCTCAGGTTTGAATATGGGGTTCCAGCCAGCAGGATGTTGTGTTAGTTGGGCAAATGAATACAGGCTGACCGAGAGAGTAGTGACGTCCGTTTCTTCCACATAGCAACCCACAGCAACGACTAAGGTCTGCAAAAAAGAGTGCGCAATTGCTCCCCTTGATGCCTGGTCCTAATCAATGGGGAGCAGTTCAGCGTGCTTGTATAGGCTTGATTAGTTTCGGTTATAGCCGAACTCCCGCGAGAGCAGTATTTGTTTCCAGTGAGTTTCGCGACGGTCAATTTCACCTTTTTCGGCATTAAGATCCATGACTTCAAGGATCGAGAAAGTAATATTCTGCAGTCGATTTTCATCGCATGTGCCGAAAGCTTCCTTAAGCACTACATTGCCGCCATGTCCGGAACCAAAATAATATTCCCATCGGCCCCATATCCCATCGATTCCATCGGCTTTTCCAACGTAAAGTTTTCCACCGTCCCGATCGGTTAATACATATATGCCTTTAACCACGGAAAGCGCGGTGCGCCAGGATTGGAGATTAAGTCTGAGGATAGCGCCGATGCTGTTCCGGTCCAGCACAACGTTGCGGTAGCCGGGAAACTCGCCGAAGGTCAGACGTACCGGGGTGATTGAGCTGATAACCAGTTCGCTCTGAATACTTTCACCGAGGCGAATGAAGTTGCGGGCCGTTTTTTCAAGCTGATATACATCCTTCCTGCGTATTCTTCAGTCTCAGGAATTTTCTCAAGGAGGTATTGATAATACAGTTCCTCACGACCAGGATAGGCTTTCTTTCCCGCATTGCCTGTCTGCTGAAATGCTCCCGCAAATAGCCAGGTTTCCGTCCCCGGGATCCTAATCAGTGAAACGACATATCTTCGGTTAAACTCCAGCCGCTTCTGCCAGCACTGCCATTCATCAAAAGTCTCTGCACGGAATTTAACCAACGGATCCTCTTTATAATCATTAATTTGTGCAAGGTGGACTTTGGTATCTTCAGGCGTAAGGCCAGGAAACTCCATCTTCAGATAATCAAAAAGCTTCATTTCCTCTCCTTAAAAATCAATTGAGTCTGTTAACTCTTTGCTGTGACTTCACGTTACACGTCAGCATTCTGGTACGCTGTTATCCCTAAATAAACTCGATTTGTTATCAGCTTCGTTGCCTTCCGGCCGTTAACTTACTCACGTCTAAAGAAGATCCCACCTTCACCTGCAACCTGTTTTCGTAACTGTGGTTGTATAGATTGTCAGCTATGAGCGAGAAGCGGGCATTTGGATACCTGCTTTATCATTTGTAGGTCCATGAAATCGTCCGGTCTCTTCAGGGCGACATTTTCACGATGGATAAAGAAAACGGCAGGCGTTAAGCCCACCGTAACTCACCGGAAAAAGTCATCCACCGAATCGCTCCACTCATGGCCGGACACAGACCAAACCTTGTTAATCGGGGGTGGGTATCCGCTTCTGCAGTACCCGTTTTTCCCCACGAAATCGAACGCTGCATGCGGATATCCGTTGATAAGGAGCACGCACTTCTGACTGTCTTCAGACCAGCCGATTTTAACGTCAGAAGGAATGTGGGCGTCTGATATATCCTCAACATTGTAGATATGCACTGCATCAAGAATCGGGTTTCCTTCTACGGACTCATCGAGGGCATAGAAATACCCGGTCCGGCCGTCGTCTTCAAATACAGCCGCCAGCATCCCCTCAGGTGCCAGGCTTTTTATCACCTGTGCTTCTCCCACAATGAGCTGAGCCTGTAGCGTCACTAAAATTGTCATACCGATTACACTCCTTTCCCTGATTGTTTGCACATTTTCATGTTTTGATCGGAAATAATAATGTCAGCGCATTGGCAATGGAGGGCTCGAATCCAAACTTTGTGAAAAATTCCCTAACTTCATCATTTAAGGCGTGAACAAGAAGCGCCCTAACACCAACCTGTATCGCAATATGTTCTGTTCGGTATATCGCATCCTTAAGCAGCGCAGCTCCTAGCCCTTTTCCTGCCCAGGCAGCGTCAACCGCAAGCCTTCCCAGAACAATGACCGGTAAAGCCTCTGGTGCATTACGACGGTATGCTCCAGGTACGGTGTTTCTGTGCACGCTTCCGGATGCCAAACAGTAGTACGCAATTACCCTATTCGTGTTTTCAGCACAGACGACGAAAACTCTTGAAATGCCCGTTCTGTGGTTCTTCAGCGCCTTTTTCTTCAACCACTCAGAAAGAACCTGATCCTGACAACAAAACTCAGCAATGTTGTGTTCAGGGGTAAGAGGTTCCGGAGGCCTCATTCCCATGGCGATTTGCGGCTCATCAGGTTATCAATACGCGCCTGACGCTCTGGGGTCATAGGGGCGTCAAGCTCTTCGACAAACGCGTTAAACTGTTTATCATCCAGCAGAAACAAGCGCTGATCCAACAAGATGTCCTGCGCTTCGCGGCAGGCCACTTCCAGCATAAAATCAGTACGTGATTTAGATACAAGATTTGCGGCCATGTCGATAAGATCGCGTTGAGATGTTTTCGCCCGGATGTTTATCGGAGCCTCACGAATGTCTGGTTTCATAAATACCTCACGTGTAGCAGTTGTATACACAATTATAGGCCGCATATGTAAAATTGCTACACTAGACTTACGATTATGGCACTAAGGGCTTTAACGGCGTCGATGATGTGTCAGGGTACTACACGCATCTGAAATGATTCGCCGGTCTGCTCACTTTACCGGGTAGTACAGGGTTCGTACTTCGGCATTAGTGTTCGGATGAGATTAACTTTCGAAGGTCATGGATGCATTTGCTGGTTAAATTTTACTGGATCGGTACACTGATTTGTGAGCTCAAGCCCAAGTAGAACCTGACAGAGATTAAGTCATGAGAAAACCACAGCAAACCTTCGACCTTGAAATTCCTGACGATTATAAATTGGCGTCAGTCCTGGAGCGTGATCGGGCGGACTTTGAATCGACAAATATCTGGTTTTACGTTGGTGCTGATTACCGGGATAGTCGTTTTGCAAAGGTCGGAAAATGGAGAGAGTTATGCGCTGTCATGGCTGTTCAATAACTGCTTACCATCTTCAGTGGTAAATCATTTCCTAAACGCTATTAGGCAGTTTAGCTAACAACTTCGTATAGAGCAGCATTCTTAGTCTTTCCTTCCTCCTGGGGGATACTGACCAATATAGCTCCCCCGTTTCTTAGTTAGTACCCTATCAAGGGGTTAGCCATCCATACCCTACATTATTACTTCCCCCTGCGGTCGATGATCCGGGGAGGATGTCACTGGTTCTGAATGCTGCGCGCCCGGGGGATGTCTACTGTATGCGATACCTCTGACCAGTCGGTGGGAAAGAATGCCGTCTTACCGTGTTGGCCATTCTCCTGATTCTGATCGCCGGCAAATGCTGCAGGCAGCAAAAAAGCGCACGTAAGACAACATACCCTTGAGGGTCCTGACCTTCAACGTGCCCGACCCGCCCCCCCGCCGCGCGGACGAAAAAAAGAGAAAAAATAAAAAAAAAGAAAAAAAGAATATGCCGAAAATGTGCACAGTCGCGACCCACGCAGAGCGTGGCGCTCCGGGGCAAAGGCTTTGCAGGGCTATAAGGCATGTTGTCTTACGTTTTGAGCGTGATGGTCCGATCCCACCAGCTTTCATGAATTGTCCCGCCGGGTGGACTGCTATAAAGTGCATACCAGCACTGCAGCCCCTGCCGGTGATGATGAATAATTCCGTCCGGCGAGTATTGAGCAAGACCTTCACTACGTATTAAAACCTGGAACTCCGGGATGACGATGCCTGAGGTGATTTACCACCGGGAGTAAAAATTCGTTTATGGCGCCAGCAGCTGGTACCTAGCAGAGTTAAGTTCTTATCGCAAAGGATGATAAAAATGAGCCATGGCAAATGTGAGCCGACAAACACGAATGCCGCCGATTACAAGCTGTACGCGCGATTCGATGCTGGTGAAACGCTTGAAAGCGTTTTAGCCTCTCCTCCGACCACGAAGCACAATAAAGTAACTTCTGAAGGAAACATCAGGACAGAACACAGAATGTGGATGGCGTGGAGAAAGAAGCATCCCAGACCACTCTGATTATCAGTGACGATTAATAAGGATAAAACATGCGAACGACAAGTATCACCCTGTGTCTGGTTTTGGCGAGTTTTGGTGTATCCGCGAAAATCCTTGCTGGGCCAGACCTTACTAACCAGGCAAATAAAACGTGTGCTAAACGAGATGTACTGGAACTGAAAGTCCCTTTAGAAGCCAATAATCCCTCCTCCCCCACATGGGGTTTGGACAAGGGCATGGTGCAGGCCACAATTGACGCACTGAAAGAAAATCCAGACATCGCCCCGGCTGACTCCGTAGCCTGCCAACAGGCTGCAATAAAACAGTATCGGGCTGGGCAAAAACACTACAGTAAGCTCAAGTAGCTGCCGTGATGCCCACCAGCTGAAACCTGTGTGTGGTATAAAAAACCCCGTAGCGCTGGTGCAAAACAGACCAGCGCATTCCAGTTCTCAATCCCGTTCTGTGCTGTAGGCCCCTGTCGCATTCAGACCTGAATTACCGTGCAAGGAAACATGTCAGTAAGCCATCTGGATACAAAAACTGGAGGTATAGCCATTTTATCTTAATGCTAATGTATGCGTACATTAGCTTTAAATTTATGTTATTTACCCTTCTCCCTTCCTGGATGCCTTAACCTGGGTCTGATAGTTGCGCTTTACCCGCTCAATTTCCGCCAGAGTTGCCGCCCAGTGCAGCCCTGCGGCGTGACGATATCTGGTTGCCATTTTTTCAACGGCCTCCGGAGTGCTGTCATCGCTGCGGTGCTGCCGTCCCTTCACCCCGAAAATTTCCACTATAAGCCACTGGCTACCGGTTCTGCCGAACAAGGCCTGACACAGCCGCCTCACGGCAAGCGGGGTCAGATCCGGGTCGGGATCATACGCGATGGTGGCAAAAATAAAACGCAGCATCTCAGAGGTTTTGTAGCGTTTTACCGCTGCCGCCAGCCGGGCAGCTCTTTGCGGCGCTTCCCAGCGGTCGTCGCTGTAACCTGCCACTTCAGAGAGATAGTCCTTCTCGAGTTGTTTAGCCGTGTAGCAACGTCCCCCCAAAAACATCCGCATAGCTTCTTTCGTTTCAGCTCTCACGAATCTTGTCCTCAGCCAAAGCTAATGTACGCATACATTAGCATTAATTATCAGGTTAAACAAAAATCAGGAAACCGATCTGATTCAGTGCATGTGGCTGTCTCTTTTGAATTATAGCTTTTGCGTTCTGGTATACAGGTTACCCCTCCCCCCTCTTTTCCCGCTGGTCTACTGTAGTCGACACAAAAGACAGGAACCTCGGTATGTCCTGATAATATTGTTTGAGTCTTAATCACGAAGCAGAGGGTATCGCATATAGTAGACACAACGCAGCCAGAATAACGCTCGATGCAAAATTTAGATCGTTGTCGCCTACAGTAGACATTTCTGGTATCGACGCTGGTGCTTCCAATACTGACCAGTTCCCGGGCCATGGCTTAGCATCCAATAGACATAGGGGTTTGAGGGCCAATGGAACGAAAACGTACGCTAAGAAGGTAATTCATTGTTTATATTGAAATTTAACGCTCTCAGTTCTCCCTTCAAAATATCCTCCGGTAGCGTGAACGTATAATGCCCCAGCATATTGATATGCCCGTGCATCAGTGGGGATAATCGGGCGATATCTTCAACCCCGGTTTCTTCTCCATTATTGCGCATCCAGCTCAGTGCTTCCTGCATATAAAGTGTGTTCCACAACACCACTGCGTTAGTGACCAGGCCCAGTGCGCCCAGTTGATCTTCCTGCCCTTCACGATAGCGCTTTCTGATCTCACCGCGCTGCCCGTAGCAGATCGCCCGCGCCACCGCATGGCGGCCTTCTCCCCGGTTGAGCTGCGTCAGGATCCTCCGACGATAATCTTCATCATCAATATAATTAAGAAGATACATCGTCTTGTTGACGCGTCCCACCTCTATGATCGCCTGTGCAAGCCCTGATGGGCGCGAGCTTTTCAGCAAAGAGCGAATGAGTTCTGAAGCATGAATGGTGCCCAGTTTCAGCGAACCGGCGGTTCGCATCATCTCATCCCACTGATCCTCGGCTTTTGACAGATCGGCACAACCCCGCGCCAGTTCATCCAGTGCACCGTAATTTGCCGATTTATCCACCCGCCAGAATACCGCTTCACCGGCATCGGCAAGGCGGGGGGAAAACTGGTATCCCAGCAGCCAGAACAGGCCAAAAATAATGTCACTGGTACCGGCTGTATCTGTCATGATCTCAACCGGATTCAGCCCTGTCTGCTGCTTCAGAAGGCCTTCCAGCACAAAAATGGAATCACGTAATGTGCCGGGGACAACGATGCCGTGGAATCCAGAGTACTGATCAGAGATGAAGTTGTACCAGGTGATGCCACGCCCGGAGCCAAAATATTTTCTGTTCGGCCCGGAATTGACGCTTTTAACCGGCGTGACAAAGCGCATACCGTCGGCTGACGCCACTTCGCCACCGCCCCAGTGACCTGCAAGCTCCAGCGTGGACTGAAAATCAACCAGACGGGCATTGGCGCTGACCAGCGTTTCTGCACGGAGGTAATTTTGTTTCACCCAACTGAGCCGATGGCGGGTCAGTGCCGGTATATTGTGCTTTATCAGCGGTTCCAGTCCGATATTGCAGGCCTCCGCCATCAGGCCCGCGCACAGGCTGATGTGCAGATCCTGCGCCCGGGCACCGAATTCACTGACATGCGTAAACTCACGTGTAAATCCTGTTCTGGCATCTATCTCAAGCAACAGTTCCGTCAAATCTACCGGCGGAAGCAGCTGCCTTACCCGACTGTTGAGACGATGCAACGATGGCGGCTCCTCCAGTTTCTCCAGACTACTGATGGTCAGGGAAGGATATTTACCGTCATTGCAGATATGAACCTCCGCATTTCCTTCAAAGCGGGATGCAACTGCTTTCCAGGTTTCATCCAGCAGGATCGCCAGCTGTTGCACGCCTTTATGTCCATCGGTGGGATGTCCCAGCGCCCGGCAGACGGGCACCCGCTGAGCCTGCCATTCTTCCCCCTGCAACAGCTTCTCGCGGGGATTTCCCCAGCGATCGCTGTTTTCGAGCCAGATGTCCCGTCGGCGCAGTGCATCCTGAAGGCGCTCCAGCAGACAAAGCGAGTAACCGGCACGTTGTATCCGGCCCTCCGCATCGTGTACCAGGCGTTTCCAGGGGCCGGTAATAATATGTTCAGGCGCATCGTCCAGGATGCGCTTTTTCGAGCCGTTCAGTTCGGTCAGATAATGAATGGCGGACAGCGTATGTTCTCCGGCTGGCGCTGCCTGGAAATGCAGGTCGCGCAATACCGCCGGAAGAAAACGCTTTACCCGCCCGTACTGCTCCACCATTTCGTCATGAAAATTGTTGTTCTGAGGGCGGGCCAGCTCATTTACCTTGCTGACGGATTCTGCCAGCCTGCTTTTCGGTATGCTGCTGAATATGGTCTCCCTCAGTTCAGCATCGTCAGCCTGCTCATCCAGCAACAGTGAACATGCCCGCGCCAACAACAGCGCTGCCCGGTCAAGATCTTTCAGCGTTCTGAGCCGCTTTTTCTGCCCCGTTTTCTTTGCCTCGCGGGTAATGTCCAGTATCAGCATATCGAGCACATCAACGGCTTCATCCAGCGCTATTATTTCCTGCGCTTTAACAAATGCGGTGAGTATGGCCAGTTTTCTTGGCACTGTTGCAAAGATCTGACGATGGTAAACTGATGCCACTGTTTAGTTGAAGGAGCAGCACATGAACCCATTCA
>OGTN01000237.1_pt1 | contig 30169 bp, 29 predicted proteins | sample 1574591 | NCBI WGS metagenome assembly OGTN01 (sample SAMN03295830, study PRJEB24534) | human gut metagenome | isolation source: fecal sample 5 from infant 4 | host: Homo sapiens | place: USA: Pittsburgh, PA | collected 2014-07
TTTTTACATAAAAATATCTGCTAGAGATTTACTCCCCAACAGATATTATAGAGCCAAAAAAATTAAGATTTCATAAAATTGTCACAAAGTTAATTTTAAAAATTTCTCATAAAAAAGGACTTAAGTTTAAACTTAAGTCCTTTAAAAAAACCCCTGCTTCATAAGAAGTTGAGGGGTTTATCTTAGGTGTTTTTATTTTTCCATTAATTTTTGTCCATTGATTTTAATTCCAGGACCCATTGTTGATGCAACTGTTACTGATTTTAAATAACGACCCTTTGCAGCTGCTGGTTTTGCTTTTATTATAGCCTCTGCAATTGTCTTAAAGTTTTCAGCAAGTTTTTCAACTCCGAAAGAAACTTTTCCGATTGGAACATTAATAATTGCAGCCTTGTCTACTCTGTATTCAACTTTACCTGCTTTAGTTTCTTTTACAGCTTGTTCTACATCAAATGTAACTGTACCTGATTTAGGGTTTGGCATAAGTCCCTTTGGTCCAAGAACTCTACCGATTTTACCAACTACGCCCATCATGTCTGGAGTTGCAATAATTACATCAAAATCAAACCAGTTTTCGTGTTGGATTTTTTCAACTAATTCTTCTCCACCTGCATAGTCAGCACCTGCTGCTTCAGCTTCTTTAATTTTTTCTCCCTTTGCAAGAACAAGAACTCTAATTTGTTTACCTGTTCCGTTAGGAAGTACTACAGTACCTCTTACTTGTTGGTCAGCGTGTCTTGGGTCAACACCAAGTCTTACTGCAAGTTCTACTGTTTCGTCAAAGTTTGCCTTAGCAGTCTTTATAACTAAGTCAAGAGCTTCATTTACATCATATAAATTTGATTTATCTACTAGCTTTGCGCTATCTTGATATTTTTTACCTCTTTTTGGCATATTTACCTCCTTCGTGGTACTTGCGGCCTAGCCTCCCACTTATCTTTCTACTTCTATACCCATACTTCTAGCTGTACCTGCGATCATTTCCATAGCAGCTTCAACGCTTGCTGCGTTAAGATCAGGCATCTTTGTTTTAGCTATTTCTTCTACTTGAGCCTTTGTCAATTTTCCAACTTTTTTCTTGTTAGGTTCACCACTTGCCTTAGCCATATTAAGAGCTTTCTTAATAAGAACTGCAGCTGGTGGAGTCTTTGTGATAAAAGTGAAAGAACGATCTTGATAAACTGTTAGAACAACAGGGATAATCATACCTGCTTGATCTTGAGTCTTTGCGTTAAATTCCTTTGTGAACTGCATGATGTTTACACCATGTGGTCCTAGTGCAGTACCAACTGGTGGAGCTGGTGTAGCTTTTCCTGCAGGAATTTGTAATTTTACTAATGCTATGACTTTTTTTGCCATTTTATTTCCTCCTTGTGGTAATGCGGGTTTACCCTCCCACACATTTCTTACTCTTTAATAATCTGATTGAAATCCAATTCAACAATTGTATCTCTTCCAAACATTGAGATACATACCTTAACCTTAGCTTTGTCGTAATTGAAGCTGTCGATTTTACCTACCAAATCTTTAAATGGTCCATTAATAACTTTGACAACTTCTCCCACCTCGAAATTATCGAATAACTCTTTGCTATCGGTAACTCCTAGTAGCAACACTTCTTCATCTGTTAGTGGCACAGGTTTTGAAGCTGGTCCAACGAAACCAGTTACTCCTCTTGTGTTTCTCACAAGATACCAAGTTTCGTCGTTCATAATCATGTTGACAAGGACATAAGATGGGAACATCTTTCTTTCCTTTGCCTTGGAAACTCCATCCTTAGTTTCAACATAGTCTTCCATAGGAATTCTAATGTCGAAGATAACATCTTCCATTCCACGATTGTGAACCATAGCTTCCATGTTTGCCTTTACCTTTTTTTCATAACCTGAATAAGTGTGAATTACATACCATTTTGAAGCTTCATTGCTATTAAGTTCTTGTGTATCCAACTAAAACACTCCAATCAATAAATAAAACCAAATAAAAACATTATGATTTTATCATATGCTAATAGTAGTAATGATGACAAAATAACTGCAACAATTACTATTATAGAATATTTGATTACAGTATCCTTAGTTGGCCATACAACCTTTTTGAATTCAGATTTCACACCTCTAAAGTATCTACCTAGACCACCTTTTTTTTCTTCAGTCTTAGGTGCTGTTTTAGTAGCCATAAATCCTCCTTACTTAGTTTCTTTGTGAGTCGTATGTTCTTTACAGAATTTACAATACTTCTTTAGTTCCAATCTTTCAGTAGTATTCTTCTTGTTTTTATATGTCACATAATTTCTGTTTTTACATTGTGTGCATTCAAGTACTACTCTATCTGCCATAAAAACACCTCCAGTGCTAAAAAAAAGAGCCGCCTTTGGCTCCTTCTAATTTACTAAGTAATACTACCACATAAGTCCCCTTTTGTAAAGCTATTTGTGATAAATTTTCTCTATTTTTTCTGCTTTTAATTATTTTTTTCTCCATGAAAATTTTTTAAGATTCCACTTATTTCAGCTGAGTCCATAAAATCATAAATTTTCCAGTGATTTGGTAGCAAAAATTTGTAGGGCTCAAGGGAAAATCTCTTGTCCATTAATAAAATTTTGCCCCTGTCATCTTCAGTCCTTATGACGCGTCCTGCCGCTTGCACAACCTTTATCATGCCTGGATAAATATAGGCGTACTCGTAACCTCTCTTGTACTTTTTTTGGAAGTGGCTCTTTAAAATATTTCTTTCATAAGATAGACCAGGTAGACCCACAGTTGTTATGGCGACCCCTCTCAGCCTCTCGCCAATTAAGTCTATGCCCTCAGAAAAAACTCCACCCATAACTGCAAAGGCTCTTGTGCTAGAAGAAAAGGTAAACTGGTTTAAAAATTCTTGGCGGTCAGCTTCTGTCATGTCCCTATCTTGCTTAACTGCCTCCTGGTCTATATCAAGGTATCTTTCGTAGACACTTTCCATAAAGGCATAGGATGGAAAAAAGAAAATATAATTGCCATCATCGTCAGAAAAATTTTTAAGATTTTCAATTATATCGTCAATAGAATCTTCCCTATCTCTATAAAGTGTGGAGATCTTATTATTTCTAAGGACCAGTAAATTTTCCGGGTCAAAGGGGGATTTTATCTTGTAATAGTTTGTCCCTTCATCTGCCCCTAAAAGTTTTCCATAATATTTTATGGGGCTTAAGGTTGCTGAGAAAAAGACAGAAGACCTCGGTGTCCTCAAAATATTTTCAAAAATTGGTGCAATGTCAAGGGACTTTATTTTTACAAAGTCTTCGCCTTTTATTGATACAAAATCTTTATTGTAGTATTCCAAAATTTTGATGTACTTAAAAAGTTTAAAATATATGTCAAGGGCATCTTCATAGCCCCGGGCTTCCTTGTCCTTGGTCAAGAAGTCATTCATGGAAAAAACTGTCTTTTCCACCTCTCCATTAAAGACTAAAAATTCATCATAGGAATAAAAAGTTTTTTGACCTAGTTTTTTAAACTCTTCTAGGGCATTTGAGAGATGCTTTCTGGCAGCTTTTCTCTTCTTGGGAAGAAGGTCTAAAAGTTTTTCCAAGTCGCCGATAAAAACTTCTGCCGAGTACATTTCTCTCCCCCTCTCCAAGAGGTTGTGGCTCTCATCAATGAGGAGGGCGAACCTGAGCATGGAGTTTTCAAAAAATCTTTTGAGATAAACTGTTGGATCAAAGATGTAATTGTAGTCGCAGACAATGAAGTCAGAGAAGTCCAATAAGTCCAATTGATATTCAAATGGGCAGACCATGTGAAGTCTTGCAAATTTTTCAATATTTTCCCTAGAAAAATTGTCGCAGGAGTCAAAAATATCTATTATGGCGTCGTTGACCCTGTCGAAGTGTCCCTTGGCATAGGGACAGTCCTTGGGATTGCAAGAAACTTTGTCATTTAAGCAAATTTTTTCCTTTGCCGTAACAATTGCTACCTTTAATTTTAATTTTTTATTTAAAAGTCTTTCCAGGGCATCCTTGGCAGCATTTTTCCCCGTAGACCTTGCCACTAGATAAAAGGCCTTGTCAATCTTATCTTCTCCCATGGCTTTGATTGTTGGGAAAATCGTAGAAATTGACTTGCCAATTCCCGTTGGCGCCTCGACAAATAATTTATTTTCCTCATCAATGGTGTTGTAAACTGCCACAGAAAGCTCCCTCTGTCCCTTTCTAAAGTTTTTAAAGGGAAAGATTAATTTTTTTATAGACTGGTCGCGAAGGTCCTTCCATTCAACAATTCTCTTGGAAAACTCCAAATATTCCATTAAAGTTCCCATAAAAAAGTCGCGAAGTTCTCCAAAGGAAAAAGTCTTTTTTATGTTTAAAGTTTCTTCTGTCTCAAGTTGAAAATATGTTAGCATTACATTTATTTCATCAAGTTCATGGTCCTTGGCATAGATATAGGCGTAGCACTTAGCCTGTGCCCAGTGCATAATATTTTCTTCCTTTTTAAGTTCTTCTAGGTCCCTTGTAGTTGATTTTATTTCATCAACTGTAACTTCCTCGGAAACTTCAATTCCATCGGCGCGACCTTCCACAGTGAAAATTATGTCCTCAATTTCTTCAGTGGTCCTCAAAAAAACTTCTGTCAAAAAATCTTTGGAGTATTCCCTTTGGACTTTTTGGTGTGCCTTTATGCCCTCTATTGCCCTCTTGTTGGAAAAAAATCTCCTGTCGATGTCGCCAGATCTTTTGACGAATTCTATTAAATTTCTTACGGAGATTTTTACTTCCTTCACTTTAACCCATCCTTATTTAAAATTTTTTCCCTAAAAATTATTCCAAATCTAAAAAATCAAGCTGTCTCAAAGCTTCAAATAAAATTATATTTGCAGAGTTTGACAAGTTTAAACTTCTCCCATAATCCTTTAACATGGGAATTCTTATAGCCATGTCATAATTTCCGAAGATCAAATCTTCTGGCAGCCCTCGAGTTTCTGGACCAAAGACTATGAAGTCGCCGTCCTTAAATTTCACATCAGAATATTTTTTCTTTGCCTTAGTAGAGGCAAGATAAAAATTGCTGTCTGGATATTTTTCCACAAGTTCATCATAGGAATCGTAATAATTTATGTCTACAAGATGCCAATAATCAAGCCCTGCCCTCTTTAGGTGTTTATCGTCAACAGAAAAACCAAGTGGCTTTATAAGGTGAAGCCTCGTCTTAGTAAGGCCGCAAGTTCTTGCAATTGCACCTGTGTTAAAGGGAATTTCTGGCTCATAAAATACTATATTTAACATTTTTTGTCTCCTTCTAAAATTTCTATGGCACATTTAAGTCCGTCAAGGGCAGAAGAAATTATTCCTCCAGAATAACCTGCGCCTTCTCCTATGGGAAATAAATTTTCCACTTTTATGCTTCTATAATTATCTCTAACAATCCTAACTGGCGAAGATGTCCTTGTCTCCACTCCCGTTAAGATTGCATCGTCACTTGAAAATCCGTGAACTCTTTTATCCATTACCCTTAGGGCATTTTTTATGGCGCGATTAATGGATTCTGGATAAATTTCATTTAAGTCGGCAAAAACATAAGCTGGCTTAAAAGTTGGTCTGACTTCTCCAAGTTCTTCTGTCACCCTATTTTCCATAAAGTCCTTCACTCTTTGGACAGGTGCCTTGCCCTGACCCATGTCATAGGCTTTCTTTTCGATTTCATTTTGAAAATCCATGCCAGCAAGATTTCCCTCGCCAAAAATCTTATCATCAATACTTGCAACTACGGCTGAATTTGAATTTTCGCCAGACCTATCGTGGTAGGACATGCCATTTACAACAAGCTTGCCTTCTATTGAAGATGAGTTTACCACATAGCCGCCTGGGCACATGCAGAAGGTGTAAACGGAGTGCGCCTGGTCTTTGTCTGTGACATTTAGCTGATAAGTTGCCGCTGGAAGTTTGTCGGAGACCATGCCATATTGGGCCATCTCAATATTTTTCCTTAAATGTTCAATTCTAAAGCCTACAGCAAAGGGCTTTTGCTCAAGTAAATTATATTTATCAAGCATAGAAAAAGTATCTCTCGCAGAATTTCCTATAGCTAAGATGTAGGCATCAGCAATATATTCTCCCTTGTCTGTTATTATTTTATTAATTTTTCCATGATCTATGTCAAGGTCAATAAGTTTTTCGCTAAATTTATATACTGCACCCTGACTTTCAATTTCACGCCTCATATTTTTTATCACGTCACGCAAAATATCTGTGCCAATGTGGGGCTTTTGCTCGTAGAGAATATCTTCTGGCGCTCCATTTTCCACAAAGATGTCAAAGACATGAGAGACCCTCTTGTCCTTTGATCTGGATGTTAGTTTGCCGTCAGAAAAAGTTCCTGCGCCGCCTTCTCCAAATTGCACATTGGAATTTTCGTCAAGCTTTCCAGTCTCGTGAAGTCTGTCAATGTCCTTCACCCTCTCATCAACTGCCTTGCCCCTTTCAATTAGGGTCACCTTTACGCCCTTCTTCGAAAACAAATAGGCAGCAAAAAGCCCTGCAGGTCCAGTCCCAACTATGACTGCAGTTTTAATCTTATTTATATTATTAACTTCAAGCTTTTCCTCATGAAAGTCGTCGATATTATTTTTAAGTCTCTTTAGAGTTTTCTTGTCAATGTCTTTTAAATCTAAGTCCACTAAAACTTGGTAGACATAATTAATTTCACGTCTTGCATCTAGGGATTTCTTGTAAATTTTGTAGTCAAAGTCCTTTTTATTTAATTCCTTTTCTATTTTCCCTCGCAAAAATTTTTCGTCCTTGTCGTAGGGAACTTTAATATTTCTTAAAATAATCATATTTTCACCAAAAACATTATAACACGAAAAAATCCCATTTTACCAAATTGTGATTAATGCTATAATAAAAAAGGAGGTTATAATGAAAAAAGATTTATCTTACATAAAAGTTATAGTTATTGCAGTTATACTTGCACTTTTTATGAGAACTTTTCTCTTTAATATAGTTAGAGTTCAGCAAACTTCAATGTATCCAACTGTAAAACCCAATGATATAATTTTGTCATCTTCCCTCTACAGGTTCAAAAAAGATTTTAAAAGAGGCGACATTGTTGTCTTTAAATCCCCTTCAGAAAACAAAATGCTAATCAAAAGAATTGTAGGACTCCCTGGAGAAAAAGTTGAAATTTATGATGGATCAATTTATATTGACGGGAAACTTTTAGAAGAAAAGTATTTTAAGGAAAAACCCTATACTCTATCTCCTACAAGTGAATTTGAAGTCCAAGCCGATGAATTATTTGTGCTTGGTGACAACAGAAGTCCTGACGGATCTGTGGACTCGAGAATCTTTGGTCCAATTAAAATAAAAAACATAAGATCTCATCCTTTTTATAGGATCTTTCCAATAAATTCAAAAAAATTTATAAATGAAATTAACTAAAATAGAGACTTCACTTAGTCTCTTCTTTTATTTTTGGCAAAATTATTTCAAATACTGTTCCTATAACTTCACCCTTTTCATTTTTGTTGTCTAAAATTTTTATGTCGCCCCTTAATTTTTCCATTATATTTTTCACAAGGTTTAAGCCAATGCCATAGCCGCCGCTCTTTCGGTTTCTGGACTCATCAACCCTATAAAACAAATCAAAAACTTTTTCTTTATCTTCGTCCCTGATGCCCACGCCAGTATCTATCACATCTATAAAATAATTTTCTTCATCTTCTCTAAGGTCAAAGGAAAGACTGCCCCCATCAATGTTATAAAGTATTCCATTTTTGCCAAGGTTAAAGAGGACCCTCTCCAGCAAAATGTCATTGGAATAAATTATTTTATCTTCAAGCTTGGAAATAATCTTCACATTTTTTTCTTCTGCCAAGTCCTCCAAGTCAAAGGCAACTTCTTCCACTAAGTCTCTTAGGTTAAAATTTCTTAAAACTGCATTTTCCCTGCGATTTAAAAATAAAAGGGACTCAATGATTTTTGAAATTCTGTCTATGTTTTCGTCAAAATTATCTAGTAGGTCCTTTAAGTCCCCATCAGAAACTTTATTTTTCATTAGATAAATTTCAAGTGAAGACTTCATTATGGAAATTGGAGTGTTTAACTCGTGAGCAATGGCAGATGAAAGGGCCTTTTCCCTGGCATAACTTGAATAAATTTTATTCAGAGACCTTTCAAAGGCAAGGGAAAGCTCCTCAATCTCTTGGGATTCTCCCGGCATATAAATATTTTCTTCACTTTTTATCTTGTCCACATCGATTTCTTGAACTTTTTCCTTTAAGTCCTTTAGGGGCTTCAAAAGTCTTGAAACCAGGACATAATAAACAAGAGACCCAAGGGCAATTGTCCCTGTAATTACAATTAAGGAAAAGTTTTTTATCTCTTTCGTTGATTTTAACTTTGAATCTTCAAGGACAATAAAATAATCATCGCCCTTGTTTTTTTCTTCCTGGACAATTTTTTCGCCAATATCTAAAATTCTCTTCTCTTGATACTTGCCAATGATGTAGTTTGAGGTCGCAGTCATTATTATAAAGATGAGAATTATGGAAAAAATCAGCTTGAAGACCAGGGTGTTCTTGGCATTTTTAATTTTCTTCATCAATAATGTAACCCTTTCCAATTTCATTTCTTATAATATTTTTCCCCAACCTTGCCTTTAATTTTTTCCTAAGGGCTGACATGTGAACCCTCACAACATTGGAAAACAAGTCTACCTCGTCATTCCAAACATGCTCCATGAGTTCTTCTGTTGTGACATACCTTCCCAAGTTGAAAAATAAAAATTCCAAGATCCCTGCTTCCTTGGCTGTGAGCCTTAAAATTTCACCATCAATGGTAAAAGTCCTCTTTGTCGTGTCAAAGCTTATGCCATTTGTTTCTATTACTGCATTTTTAATTGTCGTTTGTCTCCTAAGAAGGGACCTAATCCTTGCCTTTAACTCCTCAAAGTGGAAGGGCTTTAGGACATAGTCGTTGGCACCCAAGTCAAAGCCGCGAACCCTGTCGTCAACATCTGATAGAGCAGTGAGCATAATAATATTTACTTCCCTATCCTTTTCTCTAATTTCCCTTAAAATTTCAAAGCCGTCCTTTTTGGGGAGATTGATGTCTAAGATAATGAGGTCATAATCATTGGTAAAGGCCATAAAGGACCCTTCTTCGCCGTCAAGGGCTGTGTCAACTACATAGCCAGAGTGGGTCAAGCCCTCCCTTATGGATTCCAAAAGCCTTTCTTCATCTTCAACAACTAAAATTTTCATTTTATCCTCTTCCATCTTTCGTGGTAAACTTTATAAGTTGGATCTTTTATTTCGCTTTTATCAATTAATTCAAAATCATCAAAGACAGGAATAAAAGTATCTGCACCTTCAACTACTGTGTCAACTCTCGTCACGATTAACTCGTCAAGCCTATCCCACAAGAGCTTTACAATTTCTGCGCCGCCAATTACAAAAACTTCCTTGTCTGGATATTTTTTCATAATCTCTTCCAACTTTTCTATTGAATCAATATAAAACAAATCCTTCTTGTCTTCTCTATTAGACCTAGTGAAGACTACAGAAATTCTGTTGGGAAGCTGCCTGCCTATGGCGTCAAAGGTATGCCTGCCCATGACAATAATATTATTTGTTGTGTAATCCCTAAACATGTGAAGGTCATCATCTACGAACAAAATTTGTTCTCCATCCTTGGCAATGGCATTCTTGTTGTCAACTAATATCAATAATTTCATCTTATCACCTGTAAAAAATTTCTTAACCTAATAATAGCCTAGAGTCAAAATTATTCAAAGACTTTTGAGGCTTTTATTTCAAAAAAATTTTACACAAATAAATATATTGTAAAATTCATCTTGAAATTTTTATCTTTCTCTGCTATACTAATGTTGTTATGGCGACATAGCCAAGTGGTAAGGCACGGGTCTGCAACACCCTTATCACCGGTTCAAATCCGGTTGTCGCCTCCATATAATCTACTGATTTTTAGTCAGTAGATTTTTTTTTTTGCATTTTTTAACTAGTCTATGCTTTCTATTGCTTCTAAAATATTTCCATCGGGATCGTAAAAATAAATTGCCTTGCTCTTTCCAAATCCATAATCACTTGAGTCAAAGGCTTGTGGCTTTGACATAACTCTTACATCCTTCTCAAGTAAATAAGCATAAAATTCTTCTATATCTTCCACTGCAAAGCAAAGTTCTGAGATTGAAGTCTTAAAAAGTGAAGGAGTATCCCTTTTGATCTCTCCTCTTTCAAACTCTATTAGCTCCACATCGGGGCATCCAGCGCCTTCCTTTGGACTTAGGTAGGCAACACTTGCCCTTATGTCTTCTCCATTAAATAACTTGTCTGTGGACTCACCCTCCATGTACATGTAACCCTTGTAGGAAAGACCTAGAAGATCTCTATAAAATTTTATGGACCTCTCAAGATCTGTGACAGTAAGACCAATGTGTGCAATACTTTTTATCATAAAATCCCTCCAGTTTCTATCTTAAAACAAGAATATCAATAAAAAATTTTTTTGTAAAGTTTGACCGTCCTTAAAGTTTGAAAAAAATCCCATTAAAAAAGCAGCCCGAGAGCTGCTAATTTTATTTTTCATTTATAACTTCTATTGCCTTTTGAAGTTGAGTGTCTGTGTCCTTGTAGTCAATGCCTATTCCCTCTACATCATCTGGAAGGTCAACTTCAATGTCTGGCACTATGCCCTTTTTGTTAATGGACTTGCCACTTGGAGTAAAGTATTCTGAAGTGGTTAGTTTTAGTCCGTCGCCGCCAGGTAGAGACATTACATTTTGCACTACGCCCTTTCCATAAGTTTTCTTGCCAATAATTTTTGCCCTGTCAAGGTCTCTTATGGCTCCTGCCAAAATTTCTGATGCAGACGCAGAGCCTTCGTTAACTAGTACAACCATTTTGATGTCATTGTACTTGTCGTCTAATTTATAATCTTGAACCACTTCTCCCTTGTTGTCCTTTAGGGTAACAAAACTTGTCTTTGGAAGAATTGCATCGCCAATTTCAACTGCAGCGTCAACTACTCCGCCAGGGTTTCCCCTCATGTCAAGGATTATGCCCTTAACGCCTTCACTTGTAAGTTCATTTAAAGCCTTAACAAAGTCCTTGCCCGTTTCTTCATCAAACATAGTTATGCCAATGTAGCCAAGGTCTCCAATTTTATCTTTTATAATTGAATCGATTTTAATTTCTTCTCTTTTTATTTCAACTTCTTCAGTCTTTAAGTTTTTCTTTTTGAGAAGCAAAATCTTAACAGTGGTTCCCTTTTCGCCACGCATCTCCTTAGATGCCTCGTTAATTTTTTCAGCGCTAAAGTCCTTGCCATTGATCTTTAAAATTTTATCTCCCGATTCAACTCCAGCCCTATCAGCTGGTGAACCCTTTATAGGTGAAATTACTGTTACAGTTCCGTCTTCGTCAGGCGAAATTATAACTCCTATACCTTGAAATTTTCCCGTAGTTGTTTCAGATAGCTTTGCCATCTCTTCAGCAGTGAGATACTGTGAATAGGGGTCACCTAAGCCTGCAACAAGGCCCTTTAAAAGACCTGCTTCCAAATTTTCATCTTTAATATCTTTGTTGTAAAGATAATTTTCTCTCAAATATTTTTCTAAGACAATTACCTTGCCAAAATTTTCATTGGAAGATAGGACTTGTCTTACAGTTATCATTCTCGTAACAAAAGCAGTTGTAATTACTAAAAGTACAACTGCTATGATTTTTAAAAATTTATTATTTTTCATTAAACATATCCCAATGGATTTACAGGAGATCCATTAACCCTCACTTCAAAATGTAAATGTGCTCCAGTGGAAAGACCAGTTGAACCAACAAAGGCAATAACATCGCCTGCTTTTACAGATTCGCCTACACCTACATTTAGGGCTGAACAGTGAGCATACACTGTAACTGTGTCGCCATGATCAACCATTACTACATTTCCATAACCACTCATTAGCTGTGACATAATAACTGTACCAGACTTGGCAGCAACTATTGGCGTGCCACTTGGGGCAGGTATATCCACTCCTGAGTGAAACTTTGCGTATCCAAGTATTGGATGGACCCTATATCCAAAAGGAGAAGAAATAGAATAGTGACCAGGTAGTGGCCAAGTATAGCTTTGTCCATTTCTTGGTCCAGAAGATACAGTGATGTTGCTGTGAACTCTCGTTGCTCTTCTTGCTGCAGCTTCTTCAGCCTTCTTTTGTGCAGTAATTTCTTTTTGCAGCCTAGCAATTTCTGAATCTAAGGCATCCCAATTTGATTGGGCTTTTTCAAATTCAGCCTTGTATAGGTCTAAGTTTGACTCCAATACCTTCATGTAATTATTTTTGGCATCAACAGCTGCTTGATAGGATTGCCTTTCATTTTCAACGGCAGCCTTACTTGCAGATACCTTAGCCTTATCTATTTGAAGTGTCTCTTCAGTTTCCTTTATTGTGTCAATTTGTTCTTGTATAAACTCAATTAATTCTCTATCAGCTCTTGCTATAGATGAAATAATTTCGTTGTTTCTAAGTAGTTCTTCTATGTCTTTTGAATTTAAAATGACTTCAAGGTAATTTACATTGCCTCTCTTGTACATTTCTCTAAGTCTCATGCGAAGTGCATCAGTGTTTTCTGAAAGATTTACCTGAGCTTCTTGCAATTTTTCTTGATTTTCCGCTATGTCCTTGTTAAGTCTTACAATTTCACTTTCAAGAGTGGAAATCTTTGCAGAAGTAACTTGAATTTTTGCATCAAGATTTTCAATATCCGTGCTCACTGATTTTTTTTCATTTTCAGTATTTGAAATATTGCTCTTCTCTTTATTAATCTTATTTTTTATTTGCATTTGTTCTTGCTTTTTTTTGTTTTTCTCAATTGTCAGGCTCTTTGAGCTCTTAGCAAGGGCACCTGTTGGCACAGCCATAAGTGCTGCAAGACATAGAGCAAGAAATTTTTTCTTACTATACATTTTTCTCCTTCACCTACACATCTAAAAATTTCTTAGTTGAGAACAAACTTCCAAAGAAGCCTATTCCGACACCAATACATAAAAATATTATATACAAATCCAATCTAATAGACAAGGCGGACACCAAATCGACGCCAGTCATATCGTATAGTTGTGGATTTAATCTTTCAAATAAAATTTCATAAAGCTTTAAAGTTACAAAGCCAGCTATGCCTGCTCCCAAAGCTCCAAAAATTATCCCATCAATGAGGAAGGGTCCTCTAATGTAAGTGTTAGTGGCACCTACATACTTCATTATGTTAATTTCTTTTTTCCTGTTGGAAATGGCAATCTTAATTGTGTTGTGAATAATAAGTATAGACACAAGGACAAGTATGAGAACAATGCCTGCTCCAACTACTTTGACTCCATTTTGTACCTTCATCATTTGAGTGACAAAGTCGTAATAATAATTGTGGTCTTCAACTATGGGAAGGTCCTTGTACTTATCTTCAACTTCTTTTCCATAGGAAAGTTCCTTCATCTCAACAGTTACTGATGCAGGTAGGGGATTGCCGCCAGGAATATTTTCTAGAATTTTAGAATTTTCTCCAAAACCTTCCTTAAATTCCTTTAAGGCCTCATCTCTTGAAACATAGGAAACTTTTTTAACCTTGTCGTTGTCGTGAAGCTCATCAATAAAAGCATTTACATCGCTGGGATTAGCATCGTCCTTTAAGAAAAAGACAACCTTATCTAGCTTTTCACCAGTTTGGAAGACAATTCCATTAAGATTTAAGACCATAAGCATTACAACGCCAAAAAGTGTAAGCATTGCAGAAATGGAAATAATGGAAGTGAGAGCCATAGTCTTGTTTCTCCAAAGACCTGAAAAAGATTCTTTCACAACATTAAAGAACTGTCTTATTACTTTCATAATAACCTCCTTCTTTAACATCGGAAACAATTTGTCCCTGATCTAGAGTTACAACTCTCTTGTTAAATTTATCTACGATGTTGACTGCGTGAGTAGCCATGATGACAGTCTTGCCATCGTCGTTAATATTTTTTAGGGCACTCATAATATCCCAGGCAGTGGATTCATCAAGGTTACCCGTAGGTTCATCACAGACAAGATAGGGAGCCTTATTTACTATTGCCCTGGCAATAGAAACTCTTTGGGATTCACCACCAGAAAGTTCAGATGGATAGGCCTTCTTCTTGTCACTTAAGTTTACAAGATCAAGAGCGTAATCAACCTTTTCATTTATTTCTCTTTTTGACTCTCCAAGAATTTCTAGGGCAAAGGCCACATTTTCATAGACAGTCTTTTTTTCTAACAATCTGTAATCTTGGAATACTACAGAAATATTTCTCCTAAGTTTGGGTATCATGTATTTAGATAGTTTAGTTATGTCAGTGTCGCCCATGTAAATTTTGCCACGATTAACTTTTTCTTCTCTAATAAGAAGTTTTATCATAGTAGATTTACCGGCACCTGATGGACCAACTAAAAAAACAAAATCACCACGAGGTATTTCTATACTTACATTTGAAAGTGCAGTTACACCGTTGCTATATTCCTTAAATACATTTTCAAATTTAATCATAATTACACCTTTCTATAATCTCTAATAATTATATTACAAAGTGGTTACAAATGTACAGTGAATTTATTAATTTTCTGTAATTTTTCCAATAATCTGAATATTTTTAAAAGGTGAAAAAATATTTTTTAAAAAATTTTTAAAAATATTTTACATTTCATAGGACTTCGTGTATAATTTTGAAGTAAAAAAGTAATTTATTTATTTGTTTTTAAATGTAGGAGGAAATATGCAAAGATACATTGGAACAGTAGTGCGTGGAATTCGTACTCCGATTGTAAAAAGTGGAGACAATCTAGTAGATATTGTCGTTGATTCCCTAGGCAAGGCTCTTGAATCAGAAAATATTTCTATGAAAGATAGAGATGTAGTGGCAGTAACTGAATCCTTAGTTGCTAGAGCTCAAAATAATTATGTCTCTGTTGATGACATAGCTTGTGATATTAATAAAAAATATGACGGAGAAATTGGAATAGTATTCCCTATTCTTAGCCGTAACAGATTTTCAACTATCTTAAGAGGAATCGCAAAATCAGGAAAGAAAATCCATTTTCTATTCTCCTACCCTTCTGATGAAGTTGGAAACTCACTAATGGATCCAAACCTTCTTTACGAAACTAAGATCAATCCTTTCACAGATGTCTTAGAAGAAAAGGATTATAGAAGAATTTTTGGTGAAGTTGTTAAGCACGAATTTACAGGCATTGACTATGTTACTCTTTACAAGGAAATTTGTGGCGGCAACTGCGACATCCACTTCTCAAATGACCCTAAGACAATTTTAAAATATACAGATGAAGTTCTTGTTGGTTCAACTCACACAAGATTTTCCATCAAGAGACTTCTAAAGGACGAGGGAGCAAAAGTTGTGCTTGGTCTTGACGATATCCTAACTGAATCAATTAATGGCAGTGGTTACAATAAAGAATTTGGCCTTCTTGGCTCAAACTTTGCCTCTGAAAGCAAATTAAAATTATTCCCAAGAGATGGCGAAGAATTTGTAAATGCAGTTCAAAAGAAATTAATTGACAAGTACAACAAAGAAATCGAAGTAATGATTTACGGCGACGGTGCCTTCAAAGACCCAGTTGGAAAAATTTGGGAACTTGCTGACCCAGTAGTTTCACCTGCCCACACTAAGGGACTTGCTGGCACACCTAGCGAACTTAAAATAAAATACATTGCAGACACTGACCTTAAGGATATGGACACAGAACACGCAACTGCTGCAATGAAGGAAAAAATTTCTCACAAAAATAAAGATTTAGTGGGAACTGATGAAACTCTTGGCACAACTCCAAGAAGAATCACTGACCTACTTGGAAGTCTTTGCGACCTTACAAGTGGTTCTGGCGACAAGGGAACTCCAGTAGTTTTAATTCAAGGCTACTTTGACAACTTTGCTACTGAATAATAATTTTAAAAATATAAATTTTAAAGGAGCTTCGGCTCCTTTTTTTATTTGCACCTTTACATAAATTTTAAATATATTTTAAATAAATTTTTAAAAAGCGCCCCTTTTCTTTGATAAAACCTTTTCATTGTATTACAATGGAAAGAGAGGTGATAGTTATGAAGTTTAATACTATGGATCTAGACAATGCTCTTCTAAAGAGTTTAAAGGACTACATAGACACTTTCGATAATAAGGAAAACAATATTATAAGTATTCTTCACTACGCTCAAGATATTTTTGGCTACCTGCCAAAGGAACTTCAGGTTTACATAGCAAGGCTTACCGGTCTTCCTGCAAGCAGAATAAATGGAATTGTAACTTTTTATTCCTTCTTCAATGAAAAGAAGATGGGCAAGTTTAAAGTTGATGTCTGCCTTGGCACTGCTTGCTTTGTAAAGGGCTCAGAAGAAATTATGAAGGCCTTTAAGGATGAGCTTAGCGTTGATGGCGATGGACTTAGCGAAGACGGTCTTTTTAATGTAAATTCTATTAGGTGCGTGGGAGCTTGTGGCATTGGTCCCGTAGTCCGCGTCAACGACAAAATTTATGGTCATGTTGAAGTTAGTGATGTCAAGGAAATTATAAAGGCACACAGAAATGAATTAGCTACAGAAAAAAATTAAATTATAGATTTCAAAGGAGGTAATTATGGCAAAAATAGATTCCTTGGAAAAACTTATTTCTATAAAAGAATCGAGACATCACCAAACTATTTTAAGAGATATTGGCGACATGCCTGACGATGATGTTATAGAAATTTTTATAACTGGCAATGAAAGAGAAAAATATGCAGAGATAGAAAAAGTTTTTGACGACTTAAAGAGCTTTGTCCGCGAAAAGGGCATGCGAAACTGCAAATTTTTATTCAAGGACGACCCAAATCAAAAAGAAAAGTTTAACATTGAAATAAAATTTAATGTCTGCGCCAATGTTAAGAGCAACTCCCTTGACACTGAAGCCATAAAAGATTTTATTTTAAATGTTGCTTCTATGAAGAGTCAAACTCTTGAGTACGAAAAAGAGGTGACCCATGAATAATTTGAGATTACAAGTGCTTATTTGCAAGGGAACTGGCTGTGTCTCTGCAAGAAGTGATTTGATTAAAGAAAATTTTGATAAGGCAATTGAACATTACAAGATAAAAGATGTGGAAGCCATGATAACTGGTTGCTTTGGCTTTTGCGGCGAAGGTCCCATTGTAAAAGTTGAGCCTGACAATGTCTTTTACACTCATGTAAGACCAGAAGATGTAAATGAAATTGTGGCAGAACACATTCTTCACGGTAGACCTGTCAAGAGACTTCTCTACAAAAACCCAAAAAATAAGGAGCCAATTTACAATCAAAGGGAAATGAGTTTTTACGGCAAGCAAACTCGTGTTGCCTTAAAAAACTGCGGCAAAATTGACCCAGAAAATATTGAGGACTACATATCCTACGACGGCTACCAAGCTCTCTTTAAAGTTTTAACTGAAATGACTCCGCAAGAAGTCATAGACCTTATAAAAGCATCTGGACTTCGCGGTCGTGGCGGCGGAGGTTTTCCTACTGGAATTAAATGGCAAAATACATATAATTCTCCAGGTCATGAAAAATATATTTTCTGCAACGCTGACGAAGGCGACCCTGGTGCCTTTATGGATAGAAGTATTTTGGAAGGCGACCCCAACTCCGTTGTTGAGGCAATGACAATTGGCGGCTATGCAACTGGTGCAAACCACGGAGTAGTTTACATTAGGGCTGAATATCCCCTTGCCATTCATAGACTAAAGACAGCAATTTCTCAGGCAAGAGACTATGGCTTCTTGGGGAAAAATATTTTTAACTCAGGCTTTGACTTTGACATTGAAATTAGATACGGTGCAGGTGCCTTTGTCTGCGGCGAAGAAACTGCCCTCATTCACTCTGTGGAAGGCAAGAGAGGCGAGCCTACGAGAAAGCCTCCTTTCCCTAGCGTAAAGGGCTATATGGGTAAGCCTACAACTGTAAATAATGTTGAAACCTATGCAAATATTCCAAAGATTATTTTAAAGGGAACTGATTGGTTCACTTCCATGGGTACAGAAAAATCTAAGGGCACAAAGGTCTTTGCCCTAGCTGGCAAGGTAAACAATGTTGGACTTGTTGAAGTGCCTATGGGCATAACTATTCGTGAAATTGTCTACGACATCGGCGGCGGCATTCCTGATGGCAAAAAGTTTAAGGCTGTGCAAATTGGTGGACCTTCTGGAGGAATGATCACCAAGGAAAATATTGACACTCCAATAGATTATGAAAACTTAAAAGAAATTGGCGCCATGATGGGGTCTGGTGGACTAATTGTCATGGACGAAGACAACGACATGGTTGAGATTGCAAAATTTTATCTTGAATTTACCCAAGATGAATCCTGTGGCAAGTGCACACCTTGTCGACTTGGCACCAAGAGGCTTCTTGAAATGCTGACAAAACTTTTAGATGACAAGGGTTCAGAAGAAGACCTGCAAAAAATCGAAGACCTCTGTCACAACATAATAAACTCAGCTGCCTGTGGACTTGGACAAACTGCACCAAACCCAATTCTATCTACTATGAAATATTTCCCTGATGAATATCTAAAATATGCTAGACACGAAGTCAAGAGAGCCTACAAGATAAATAAGGACAAGTGCATTGGCTGTCACAGATGTGCAAGGGAATGCCCTGTCAAGTGCATATCAGGAAAGCCAAAGGAAAAACACGAAATTAATGAGGACAAGTGCATAGTCTGCGGAACTTGCTTTAAGACATGTCCTGTAGGTGCAGTTGTGGAACCTAAATAGAGGTGAATTATGATAAATTGTGTTATTAATGATAAAAAATTAAAAGTTAAGGAAGGCACGACAATCTTAGAAGCTGCAAAAGAAATTGGCATAGACATCCCTACACTTTGTCATATGAAGCTTCCTAACTTTAATTATGAAAATAAACCTTCAAGCTGTAGAATTTGTATGGTTGAAGTTGTGGGAAGACCAAAACTTTGCACAGCTTGCTCTGAAGAAATAACTGAAGGCATGGTAGTAAATACTGACACGCCAAGAGCAGTTGAAGCGAGAAAGATTAACCTAGAGCTTCTCCTCTCCAACCACCCAAAGGACTGCCTAGTATGTCCAAAAAATTTAAACTGCGAACTTCAAGCCTTGGCAGAAAAAATGGGCATAAGAGAAATTACCTACAAGGGCGAGAGAATGCAACACAAGGTGGACGCATCTTCCAACTCCATTTACAGAAATCCAAATAAGTGTGTCATGTGCAGAAGATGCGAAACAATGTGTAACGAAGTTCAAACTGTGGGAACACTTAGCGGCATAAATCGTGGCTTTGATGCCATAGTTGCCCCTGCCTTTAACATTCCTCTTGCAGAAAGTTCTTGTACCTTCTGCGGTCAATGTGTGGCAGTTTGCCCAACGGGTGCAATAGTAGAAATTGATGCAACGGCAAAAGTTTTTAATGCCATAAAAAATCCAAAGAAGCATGTAGTAGTGCAAGTTGCCCCATCAATTAGAGTTGCCATTGGAGAGCTCTTTGACATGGAGCCAGGCGAAGTTACAACAGGAAAACTTGTCACAGCTCTTAGAAAGCTCGGCTTTGATGTAGTCTTTGACACAGACTTTTCAGCAGACTTGACAGTTATGGAAGAAGCAAGCGAACTTGTGGATAGAATTAAAAACAACAAAACTCTTCCAATTTTGACTTCCTGCTGCCCTGCCTGGGTTAGATTTATAGAGATGAATTACCCTGACATGTTAGACATACCTTCAAGCTGTAAGTCCCCACAAATTATGATGGGCTCCATGGTAAAAACTTATTACTCAAATAAAACAGGAATCCCTGCCAAGGACATTGTCATGGTTTCAGTAATGCCTTGCACAGCAAAGAAGGCTGAAGCCGCAAGATCAGAACTTGGAACCAAGGATATTCGTGATGTGGACTATGTTCTTTCAACTAGAGAGCTTGGAAGAATGATAAAACTTTACGGCATAGACTTTAACGGACTTGAAGAAGGCAAATTCGATAAATTAATGGGCGAATCTTCTGGCGCAGGAACAATTTTTGGCACAACTGGCGGCGTAATTGAAGCAGCCATAAGAACTGCCAGCGAATGGATGACTGGAGAAGAGCTAGAAAAAAATGAATTTGAAGAACTAAGAGGTCTTAAGGGCATAAGAGGAGCCGATGTTAAAATTGGCGACTTGAACTTAAAAGTTGGCATAGCTCACGGACTTGGCAACGCCAGAAAATTATTAGACGGCATAAAAAGCAAGAAGTACGACTTCGATGCCATAGAAATTATGGCTTGCCCTGGCGGTTGCATTGGTGGCGGCGGTCAACCTTACCACCATGGTCACGAAGAAGTTCTTTTAAAGAGACAAAGGGCACTTTACGAAATTGACAAAAATAAAAAAATTAGAAAGTCTCATGAAAATCCAATGATAAAAGAAATTTACAAAAATTATCTAGGAAGGCCTTATGGCGAAAGAGCCCACGACCTGCTTCACACATCCTATATTCCTAGAGAAAAAATATAAAATAATTTAAAATGTCAAAAAAGGCGGAGACAACATTTTGTTCTCCACCTTTTTTTGAAATCATATATATCAAAACACAAAAAAACCGCAACATATGTTGCGGTTTTTAGTCATTTTATTAAGCTTGTCATTTAAGACTCTGGATTAATACCATCCTCTTAGCTTCATAGCTTTATCGATAGATTGGATAGCGTACATGTAAACTCCTTCTCTAGGAACTACATCATATTCATCACAAACTGCGAATACGCCTTCGATAGCTTTCATCATGTCAGCTTCTTGTTTTTCTTCAACTTCAGCTTCAGTCCAGTACATTCCGTATTGGTTTTGAACCCATTCGTAGTAAGAAACAAGAACTCCACCAGAGTTAGTTAAAATGTCTGGAGTAAGTTTAATTCCTCTTTCAGTAAGAACCTTGTCTCCTTCTGGAGTAGTAGGTCCGTTAGCTGCTTCACAAACTAATTTAACATTAAGTTTTGCTGCAACATCACCAGTGATTACATTTTCTAGAGCTGCTGGAATTAAGATATCCCATTCGCCTGTCCAGAAATCATCTGCAGAAATTTGTTTTGCATCTGGGTAACCAATTAGTGTGTGGTGTTCGTTCTTATAAGCAAGAAGTTTTTTGAAGTCTAGTCCATTTTCATTGTATAGAGCGTAGTTTCCTTCTTTTTTGTCCCATTCAGCTAGAGCGTAAACTTTTCCGCCTTGTCTTTCAATGTTTTTAACTGTGAAAGATCCAACGTTACCGAATCCTTGAACTGCAATCTTAGCGTGTTTGAAGTCAATTCCTTCACGTTTAGCAGCTTCTCTAGTTACTACAGCAACACCAAATCCTGTTGCTTCGTTTCTTCCTTCAGATCCACCAAGTCCAACTGGTTTACCTGTGAAAGTTCCAATATCTTGTCTGTCTCCGTTTAGTTTGATGTATTCATCAATAAACCAAGACATAATTTGTCCGTTAGTATTAACGTCTGGTGCTGGAATATCAATTCTTTCACCAAGATATTTATAAAGTCCTCTTACCCAACCTCTTGCAAGTTGTTCTAATTCTCTATCAGATAGTTCAGATGGGTCTACACAAATTCCACCTTTTCCTCCACCGTATGGAAGGCCAAGTGCTCCACCTTTGAAAGTCATCCAAAGAGAAAGAGCCTTAACTTCGTCAAGGTTTACATTTGGATGGAATCTAACTCCACCTTTTGCTGGACCAACTGCTGTTGAGTGAGCTGATCTCCAACCTTTGAAAGTTCTAACTGAACCGTCATCCATTTTTACTGGAATAGAAATTTCAATTACTCTTTCAGGTTCTTTTAGGATTTCATAAACTGCTGGGTCGCAACCTAGCTTGTCACATGCAGCCTTAACTTTTTGTTGAGCTGCTACTAACGGATTTAAAGTATCTGTCATTTTTAAACACTCTCCTTTATGTATATTCATGATAACCATTTCTTACAGTCATAATTATATCAAATAGAAATATTAAGTTCAAGTTGTGGAATTAACTTTAACGAATTGTTTATATTTGTACTTATAGCTTTAATTTTTAATTTTTTTTCGCAAATAATAATTCAAATCGTAAACAATGGTAAAATTTTTTTCTTTTGATTCTATCACCACAAGCTACTTCTTATTTCCATTTCTATCAATTATTTTAGCACTTTTTTAGGTAATCATTTTCATTAAATTTAAGTAAATTATTTAAAAAAAAATTCCTATACAATAAAAATTTTTTTAAAGTTTTTATTTTAATTTTCACTTAAATTTCTTCTGCATTTAGTGTATCATAGCTTATGAGGTGATTTTATGAACTCAAATGCATTGAGTTTAAGAAAATGGATTTTTTCAAAGACCTTTCAAAGAAAACTTCTGTCAGTAATTGTCTGCACTTTAATAGTTTCCTTTTCCATTGTTTACATAATAAAACCAAATTTATTGATATCAGGTGGCTTGACTGGTCTAAGTATTTTGACATCAAATGTCACAGGCATAAGTCTTCCCCTCTTAATATTTATACTTAATATACCTACATCTGTTTTGAGCTTTTTCTTTTTAGATAGGGATTTTACATTTTTCTCTACTCTATCGATTTTGCTCCTATCTGTCTTTTCATCCTTTTATCAAAAAATCTTGCCAGGTTTTTATCTCACAAAGGAACCCATCCTTGCCTGCATCTTTGGCGGTCTCTTAAATGGTCTTGGCATGGGCATCGCCTTTCGTAATGGAACATCAACGGGAGGCCTTGACATAGTAGCGGCAATTCTTAAAAAGAAATTTAACATCACTATAGGCAGTGTCCTCATGGGCATCAACTTTATTATCGTAAGTTCCCTTGGCTATTTCTTTTCCATAGACAAGGTCCTCTTTACTTTAATCTTGATGTTTATAAATTACAATGTTGTAGATAAAATTCAACTTGGCGTTGGCAAGCAAAAGCAAGTCCTCGCCATTTCCGAAAAAAACGAAGAGATTGCAAGAGAAATTTACAAGGAAGTTCACAGAGGTGCAACTTACATCAAGGGAGTCACTTCTTACAAAAAGAAGGATGTCTACATCCTCTATGTAGTCTGCTCTTCCAAGCAACTTGTTAAGATTAGACAAATTATAAAAGAGATCGACCCCGATGCCTTTGTAGCTGTATCTGACACTTCAGAAATTTTGGGCAATGGCTTTAAAGAACTTTCAGTTTAATCTTTAAGGGATTTAATTTTTAATTAACAGACAAAAACCACGAGCTTTTTGTAAATCAAAACTCGTGGTTTTATTTATTGTATCATTTGTCCTGCTGCCAGGTAAATTATAATCAAGCTCCAATCGTAAATTATGTGAATGATATAAGTTACGCTTAAATTTTTCGAAAGGACATAGGATAGGGATAGGCCTGTCCTTATTATTGAAATGATTAGGACTGCTTGAAGCAGGTTAAAGTCATAAGTTGAAAGGTGCATTGCCCCAAAGATTACAGAGGAAAGAAGAAGGGCAAAAATTGTCTTTAAAATATTATTTTCCGTCTTCATTTTATTTATGACAAACAAAAAGGGAATAATAAAAATTATTTCTTCTGCAATAAATTGAATTGTGGTTGAGACAAAAAAGCTCTTGAAATTATCTGGCGTTAGCACATCAAATATCGGGTTAGTTGCACCCTTTATGCCCAGTCTTTCCACTGCAATAGCTGAAATAATAACTGCCACTATGGAGAATCCAAGCCCAATAATTATATAGAGTATGTCCTTCATTTTTATGGGCAAAAATATTTTTTTGATGAATTTTTTGTCCACTACTAAAAGTGAAAGTAGGCATAAAATACTTATGGCAAGGGCATAGATAATTTCATTTTTTACCTTTAGTGCGTAAAATAAAAAGCTAACTCCATAAAAGGATCCAATGGCTAGGACAAGGGCGAGAATCCATCGCCAGGTCTTTGCTTCTATCTTTGGGTAGTGTCTTTTCATTTAGCACCAAACTCGATTAAACCCTCATCTGTCAAAAGATAAGATAACTTTTTGTCGTAATCTTCATGAGGGACTTCTTCTACAATTTGATCAGAATAGCCAATGCCCATTCTTATAGTGTCCACTTTGGCAAAAAATTTGTCATAGTAGCCTCCACCGTAGCCAAGTCTGTAACCCTCACTGTCAAAAGCAAGGCCTGGCGTAATAGTTAGGTCCACATCAAGGACTTCTTCGCCAGACTTTGGTTCAAGGATGCCCATTTTATTTGCCTCTAGGTCTTTTATTCCTTTAACTTCAACAGCAATCATGTCCTTGCCCTTTACCAGTGGCACCAAAAGTTTTTTGCCATCCTTAATTATGTCCTCAATGATTTTTTTTGTATCAACTTCACTTTTGTAAGAGATGAAGACAAAAACAGACTTTGCATCTTTATAAATCTCTAAATTTTTAAGATTTTCTCTAATTTTTTTATTTTTTTCATCTCTATTTTCAATATTTGCTCTAACTTTTGTATATTTTTTTCTAAGTTCTTTTTTATCCATTTAAATCTCCTTGTTCTCGCAAATTTCCCTGTAGTCGCAATTGTCGCAAGTGCTAGTGGAAGTGTAATCCCCTGCTCTTATGCTATTTGTCATTCTAATTATTTCCTTTTCCACATTTTCTAAAAGAAGGGACAAGTCTTCCTCAGTAAAATAATTTCTCTTCTTGTCGTCTCTTGGCAAGAGGTCAGAATTTTTTATGACAGTGGAAATCTCTGCCCTCTTAACAGAACCATAAGTGGCACTTGCTATTTTCTTACCCAGGTTTTTTCTCGCTATAGCATAAAGTGGCATTTGAAAAGATTTTAAATCTAGAATTTCCTGTTTCGTCCTGCCCTTGGACCTCTTGTAGTCAATTAAAATTTCCTGGTCTCCCAGGGCGTCAATCCTGTCGATTCTGCCCTTTACCCTTAGTCCACTGACATCTGTTACAAAACCCTCTTCAAAATATTTTGGCACATAGCCATATTTTTTTTGCTCCTCCAAGTCCTTTTCAAGGTAATTCTTTAAGATGTTAAAGGAATTTATGACGGAAATTTTTTCAAGGAAGTACAAATCGTGAAAGTCTCCCAAATTTTCTTCCTCTAGAATCAATCCTTTGAGAACTTCAACATTTAAATCTCTTTCCCTCTTAAAATATTTCTCCAAAATGTGGTGGAACTTGTCCCCTTCACTTAAATAATATTTTTCCTCATACTCCTTTTCCAATCTTTCAATTTTGTAAACTCTCTCAAAGAGAAATCTCCTTGGGCAGTCCTTTAAAATATCAAAATCTGTGACAGAATAATTTCTCTCCTTAATTTTTTTGTTGATTCCACTTAATTCAGTGGCAGAAACCTTGTAGTCTAGTTCTTGACTTTCATAGTCCAGGTCAAGCCTTGATGTGGCATAAATTTTCTCCTGATCTTGAATTTTTAAGTCCAAGTCATAAATCAAGCTGTTTAAAAGTTTTGAAAGTCCCTTGTCCTTGTCCTCTATTAAAATAAAAATTTCCTCTGATGAAAGCAAATCGTAGATTAGATAGATGTAGTCTCTCTGGAAATCCTCCCTTATGAGTCCAATTCTCTCCATATCCTTTTCTGTTTCCCTATTGTAAAGGAAGTTGTTCTTATTTTTTCTCTCAAAATTTTTGTCAAAGCCAATTAAAATTAAATTTTTAAAGTCCCTATAATAGTTTGCAGCATAAGATGCAATTTCTATGCCCTCTAGGTTTTGAACTTGGTCAAGCTTTGACTTTTCAAGGTACTTTTTCGTGATCAAGACAAATTCAAAAAGTGAAATCTCCTTGTAAAGTGAGGAGAGATTTTTCATCTTGGAAAAATTTTCTTCCATTTTGTCCAGAAATCTCAGGTCACGAAGTGCCAAAGTCTCTGGATTTTTTTCTACTTCTTCCCTTATTTTTTCTCGGGCAGACTCTAAATAATTTTCAAAAAATTCGGTGTAATAATCTAAAGTCCCCAGGTCATTTATGTCTTCTTTTTGCAAAAAATCCACGCCAGCAAAAAAATTCTCTGAAGAATCTGTATTTACTTCAAGGTTTTTTACTTTTGAAAAGTCTATGTCAGATAAATTCTTAAAATCGTAGGTCATCAGCGCCTTTTCCAGTGAAATTTCATCTACATCCAGAGGAAAATACATGAGTCTCACTCTTTTTAGGGTGTTTTCCTTGTTTTTATTTAAAAAATAGTCCATGAGGACCAAAAATTCGCTTTCAAGAAGAGATTTTTCACTACTTTTTACATTAAATTCAAGGCCTTCAAAATTTTCTCTCGATTTTATCTTTTCAGCAAGACTTTTTGACCCACTTAAGATGCCAAGGTCCCCCACCTCCCTGTCCTTTAACAAAAGTTTTAGCTGAGAGAAAAATAAATTGTAAAAATCCTTATCCGATGAAATAATTTTTATCTCCTTGTCCCTTAAGTCTTCTTTGTAGTCCAAAAATTCTGACTCTTCCAAGACAAAGCCAAGGTCCTCTAGGCTCCTTATAGTGGATGAGATCAAATCAGATTTTATAAAATTAAAGGGCAGGTCAAGGTAAATATTTTTGTCTGGCAAGTTAGCAAGTTTTTTTATAATTTCCTCTTCATTTTTTCTAAATTCCAAAAAGCCAGATATAATTATGCTGTCGTAGGGACTTTTTTCCAGAGAAGAATCCTTTAGCCTTCCATAAAGGTCGTAGCCCCTCTCCTCAAAATAAGCCTGGTATTTTTCAAAAACTTGTGAAAGGTTTTTAAAAATTTCTCCATCAATCTCTATAATATCCTCACAAGACAAATTGTTTTCGCAGATGTCGTCAAAAAAATCTAAAAGAATATCAACTGTCTCTGGAAAAATTTCCATGTCAAGAAAATTATCTTTTAAAATTTTTGACAGGATAATGTATTTTAAAACGGAGTCAGGCTTTTTCTTCCTATTCTTTTTGCCAATGCCGTCAAAAGTTTCGAAGTCTGTCTTTGTTATGTCAATGCCCCTTCTCAGCATGTCCCTTATGTAAAAATTTATGGCAGACTGAGAGGGCAAGATGACAAGAGTCTTCTCGCCCTTTAAATTTTCAAAATTTAATTTTTCCCTTGGGTTTCTAAAAATTATTTTTTTCATTTAACAAATCACCTAAATTTACGCCAAAAATTTCTTCAGCTATACTTGTCATCTTTTCTCCTGGCAGATAAATAAATTTTTTGCCCTTAACATTTTCAAGCCCATCACACTCAAAAACTATAGAATAATTGTGGAGGAATTGACTGTCCAGTCCCTTGTCCCTAAAAATTTTATTGACCCCTTCATGACCATACTTTCTGTCGCCAATGATGAAGAGGTTTTTTTCCTTTAAGGATGCCCTAATTTGGTGGGTCCTTCCCGTTATTAAGTCCACAGCAAGAAGGGAGTAGTCCCCCTTATTTTTTAGGAGGTGAAATTTTGTGATAGACCTCTTGCCCTCATCTTCCTTTGATTTTTTCATGACATTATTTGCAGTTTTTACTAAATTTATGTCCACATCAAAATCTTTTTTTACCCTGCCAGAAACAAGAGTCACATAATATTTTTTAATCTGACGATTTTTTATGGCTTCATTTAAAATTTGCAGTGTCTTTAAATTTTTTGCCCCAATTAAAATCCCAGAAGTGTTCCTGTCAAGCCTGTTGACAAAGGCAGGTCTAAAGGATTTTTCCAGCCTTGGACTGTAGTCACCCTTGGCTATTAAATAGTCCACCATCCTGTCAAGGGCATTGTCCTGGTAAGCCTTGCTGTCGTTGTGAGTGAGCATGTTAACTGGTTTTTTTACCAAAATAATATCCTGGTCTTCGTACAAAATATCTGGCATCTTAGAATTTTTTGACTTCTTAATATCTTTTTTAAATTTATTTATTGTTTCCTCTGACAAAAATAATTTAATTTCATCTCCCTCTGACAAAATATCTTCAGGCTTTGCCTTTTTGCCATTTAGGACAATATTTTTCTTCCTCAAATTTTTATATATGAATGACAGTGGCGCCTTCTCAAAATAAATTTTTAAGAACCTGTCCAGCCTTCTACCCTGGTCATTTTTATTTACAATAATTTCTCGCATAAGATCTCCAAACTTTTCATTTTTTAACTTTACTGATATAATTATATCAAAACAAGTTGAAAAGAGGTTTATTTTGAAAAATATTAACAGAGGCAAACTCTTTTTTATTAAATTTTTGCAAGTTTTCTTGTCAATATTATTTTTCCTCTTCTTGGTTTTCGTAATCAAGTGGAGAATGGACTGCCTTTATGTCAATTCAATTTCCCACCGCAATGTAAGTATTGGTATAGGTGACGAGCTTTCTAAGACTACCAACGAAATTTTAGTTGCCACTGGTCTTAGAGAAGAAGAATTCGTAAAGCCAATTGTGGTAATTGACAATGAAGAAGAAAAAGAAGAGACAGCAGAAGATATGGCTACAAGTAAAATAACAATTCCTGAAGGCACAAATGCCGATGGACTTGGCAAAATTTTAATGGAAAATGGGCTAATAAAAGATTTAAATGCCTACAAGGCACTAGTTGACGATATGCAAATTGGAGATAAAATTGTACCTGGCACTTATGACCTTAGCAAGGAGCTAACTGTGCGTGAAGTCCTAGCCATAGTTTCAAACACAAGTCTTCAATCTTACAAGGTAGACATTGCTGAAGGCGCAAGTCCAGCTGACCTTGCCAACACCCTAATGGAAATTGGTGTAATCAAATCACCTGATGACTTTATAGCTACTTGCAATAATCTTGGAGTGACAAAATTTGCTCCAGGAAGTCACGAAATACTCATGCCATCAAAGGTGGCAAATATAATTAAATCATTGGAAGCAAAATAATCTGTGGGAAACCGCAGATTTTTTTTTGAAAAATTTTATTCCTGGCTCTAGTCCATGGATATTATAAGCATTTTGTGATATATTTTAAAAAAGAATGGAGGATATTATGCACAAAAATAGAATTGATAGACTAATAAAAAAAATGGAAGAAAATAATTTGGCTCACATGATCATAAGCGATCCCTATGCAATTTTTTATCTACTTGATAGAAAAATTGAGCCAGGCGAAAGAGCCCTTGCCCTTTACCTTCACAAGGATGGCGACCTAAAACTTTTGATAAACGAACTCTTCCCCCAAGATGGCGAAGTTGGCGCCGACCTAATTTGGTACAACGATGTGGAAGATGGCATTGAAAAGTTGTCAAAATACATCAAGGAAGATGAAGTCATTGGCATTGACAAATTTTGGTCTGCAAAATTTTTGCTTCGCCTTCAAGAAATTTTCCCTGACAAAAAATATATAAACGGCTCAGATATAGTTGACGCTGTAAGACGAGTTAAGGACGAAGAAGAAAAACAACTTATGCGTGAATCTTCTGCCATAAACGACAAGGTCATGGAAGAGCTAATACCTTGGGTTGTCAAGGGACTAAATGAAAAGGAACTAAGTGCCAAGCTAAAAGAAATCTACAAGGCTCATGGAGTTGAAGAAGTTTCCTTTGAACCAATTACAGCCTACGGAAGATCAGCTGCTGACCCTCACCACTCCACAGACGATACTCTTGGCAAGCTCGGCGACTGCGTAGTCCTTGACATTGGCGGAATGTATAAAAATTACGCCTCAGACATGACTCGCACAGTTTTCATTGGCGAAGTAAGCGACAGGGCTCGTGAAATTTATGAAATCGTAAAGGAAGCCAACCTTCGCGGCATAAAAGCAGCAAGACCTGGCAACAAGATGTCTGATGTAGATAAGGCTGCAAGGTCCTACATCGAAGAAAGGGGCTACGGTAAATACTTCACTCACAGAACGGGCCACTCCATTGGGCTTGAAACACACGAAGCAGGCGATGTATCATCAGTAAACGACAGCATAATAGAAGTTGGACAAATCTTTTCCGTTGAGCCAGGCATTTATCTCTTAGATGAAGGCATTGGCGTCCGCATCGAAGACCTTGTCCTAATAACAGAAGATGGTCCAGAAGTATTAAACCATGTATCAAAGGACTTAAAAGTAGTTCCTGTAAAATAAGATTTTAAAGATAAACATCCAAAAAAGAACCACAAGCTATCTATGAACTGACCCCCAAAAGTTGGACTAACAAACCAATTTAAGGAGGTCAGTTTTT
>OGTN01000238.1_pt1 | contig 29503 bp, 29 predicted proteins | sample 1574591 | NCBI WGS metagenome assembly OGTN01 (sample SAMN03295830, study PRJEB24534) | human gut metagenome | isolation source: fecal sample 5 from infant 4 | host: Homo sapiens | place: USA: Pittsburgh, PA | collected 2014-07
AAGTTCTCCTATTCAATAAGCCAGTTCAAAAATGTCTACTGGTAGTAAGTAAGAAATCACAAAAATTCCAACTCAAAGGAAAAACATCTTCCTGCTTAAATGCTCTTTCATAAATTTCCTCTCTTCATTTTTTATTTTAGTTTATTGGGTCCTCTTTAGCTGATTATATATCCTCTGTATTTTCACTTCAGCTAACTTTTGTGAATAAAAAAGCACTAGAATTCTAAAATTCTAATGCTTGTCTCTAAAATGAATCAACATATCCTAATTCACGCACTTTATCGATCATTTCTTGGTAATTTCTAACGCCTAACTTTTGATATATTCTTGATAAGGATACTGCCAGGCTTCTTACATTTGTATTTAGTGCCTTAGCTAAGTCTTTCCTTGATAGTCCGTTTGAATATAGTTTAACTATATGAATTTCACTTTTCGTTAATGGCTCTAGCATATAATTTTCTTTTGGAAAGATAGTTTCTCCTTTAAGAGCTATGGATTTTATATCCTCTATTAGTTTAGCTGTCTCTTCTTCTTTGGAAATAAATCCTTTACATCCAATTCTTTTTGCTCTTTTAATATAAAAGTCTAATTTATACGCTGTTAATATTACTACTTTTAGATCTTCATACTTATTAATCAATTCTTCAGCCACATCTAAACCATTTATTGTTCCTTCTATTCCTGTCAAATTAATATCTATAAGTAACAAATCATAGTAAAGTACGGATTCATTTATACTAAGGTTTCTAACATTATTTACTATATCTACAGAAATAGATTCATCTGTTTCTAAGCTCATTTTTAAAGAAGTTGCGACCATTTTATGATCTTCTATTAATAAGATTTTCATTTACTACCCTCCTATCTACTGGAACTTCAATTTTAAATTCGACAAATGATTCATCTAATTCATTTTGATTTTTAGAAATATCAAAATCAAATTTCCCACCATATTCTCTTAAGTTTAACCTTAAAATGTTTAAGCCTATATTTCCCTCTACTATTTTTTCTTCATCTTCTAGATAATCTCCATAATTTTTTATTGTAAGATGAATTTTATCTTCTAAAGTCCTGAGAATAATATCCGTACTATAGCCTTTTGAATGTTTTAGTGCATTTATTAATAATTCATTGATACATTTATAGATTAACTCAGCGTAGGGATTCGGCAAGTCTATATTTCTATCACATTCAAATTCTATGAGCATATTATTATTTAAATACATGCTTTCTATATCTACTATAAGTCTATTGTATGCGTCATATAGGGAGCTATAGTCATTCAGCATTGGATTAAATGCATTTATTTCATGGCGAATCAATTCGTTCAACTTATCCAGATTTTCTATGATATATTGTTTACCAGATCCCGATAGATTATCTTCTATCCACCTTCGTATTGCTATTATTATCTGTAGAATGTCATCATGTAAAAATGTCTGTATCCTTAGAGTATTTAATTTTTCAATTTCTAAATTTCTATGTTTTTCCACATAATAGTTATCCAACATTTCCTCAAAAGTTATAGAGTTGGATTTTTTATGTTTTTCAAACAATCTAAATTCTACTAAAAATATGAAAAAGCTTAAAGAAAATAATATAACTCCTGAAAAAGATAATGATGTTAAATAGAGCATTAGAAACAAAATTAAAAATTCAGGAAATATTTTTCTCAAAGATTGGAAAAAATATATTAAACTACTTTTAATTTTCGTCTTACTAATCCTATACATCAATATAGATTCAAGGAATATAGATGTAAATAATTGATACTCACTTATTGAAACTAGAGCTAAACCTTCATACTTCTTATATATGAAGAAAATTATTATAAATAAAGTTTGCAATATTATAATTGTCTTGCTTTCATATTTTCGAATATTCTTATCATTTGAATATAATATTATTGGAGTCAATAATAAAATAATCACAACATAATTAAATATTGAAGATGCTAAATAAGTATTAAATTTCATCATTATTATTGATATAATAATCCCTACAGTTGTAATTAATGGCATGAACTTAATTCTATTTGATGAGCTTAAAAGATTGAAACTTGCAAATAGTATCAAGCTATATATTAATAGTTCGATGTGTTTACCTATTATTAAGTCTCTTAATATTGAGTCTTCTAGAAAATTAAAAATAATAAATAATTCAACTACTAGGCTATGGATTAAAATATATTTTTTTTCAGAATTTAATATGCATATAATATAGGATATGAAATTTATAATACTTAGTAAAAAAACTATTAAAATTCCTATATCTAGCCTCTGTTGATATCTTATAAATGGCGCTATAGGCATAAACAAAATAACTTGCAATAAAATATGTGTAATTAAAATCAAATCTTTTTTTTTCATCCTGCCCTCCTTTTATATTTTAAACCCTATAATCTTTATCTATATACAATCTGATTTTCTTAACTCCGAAAAGGATCTATTAAAATTATACATGAGATTCTATTATAAATTGCAAATTTAAATATATTGTAATATTTTTGTGTCTCTATTTTAACTTCAGCTTTTAATACTATTATAGGCGTATAAAGATATAATTACAGCTAACTTTTGTGTATCATACCTAACGTCACTATATAATCTGTTTAAATATGACAAAAAAATAAAGACAGTCCGAAGACTGCCGATATTTATCTCTCTGTATCTTTGCTATGGTCTTTCTTATTCTTCTTAGTTTTATCGTCTGTCTTAAAGCTTTTTATTTGCCCTAATATGGACTTTTTATCTTTATTTTGACTCTTTACCTGTTCTTTTGCTTTTAAGAGCTTAGAAGACAAAATACGAACATTTTTATGTTCTTTCCCGTTGTTATCAATGCTTGTTTTTACTTGTCCGAAGATTTTAACAAAATCTCCTTGCTTTAAGTTCTCTAAATCTTTTGTCTTATCCCCATAGGCTGAACAGTTGGTATAAACTTTATTTCCATCGTCATCTTTTGAAACAATTGAAAAGTTACTTACTTTGAACTTTTCTCCATTAGAATTTTCTCTTTCAAGATTTTCTACTTGACCTGATATATTACCCTCGAGATTTATAAGGTCGTCTTTTTCTTCAATATCACTGGCATTTTCAACAATCTTACCTTGTTCTTTCATATCATCAATCATATAGTCAAAGTCATCACTTAGTAGACCTGTTGTGTCATTGTTCATATATAAAACATAGACTTCTTCAAGTGCCTTTTCATCTTTAACACCTTTTTCTATGCTCACAAGTGCTTTTATAAAATCCTTATAGTTATCATTCATCATTTCTTCTAAGTTTTCTCTAATATCTTTGTATTCCATAATTTCCTCCTTGTATTAAATAAGGAGGAAATTCCTGGAAATCTAAACTGCAATTTGATATAGATAGAATGATTAATAAGTCTAAATCGTGGGAAGAGTTTTTAGAAAATATGAAGTCTCTTGATTATGAAATTAAGTTTGGTAAACACATTGATTTTCGTCATAAAGATAAGCAAAGATTTACAAGATCGAAGACTATCGGGGAAGACTATACTGAAAAGAAAATCAAAGATAGAATAGATTTAGCTATAAAAAATAAAGCTAATCCTACTAAAAAGCGAGTAGGAAATGTTATTGATATATCTACTAATAAAAAAGCTCAATCCTCTAAATTCAACAGCGCTTAGGTTTGTTTCGTTAAGAGGTTACATGTTTCAACGTGGCTTGAGTGGTCAGTATGGTCAACTTTAATTCCTTTCTAAAAGCCTCGTATGTGGGAATATGTACACTAATTGATTCATTATAAATCAACAGCATCCCGGAATTTGATCTTGAATAAAATTCCACATCTATAACCTCCTTAAATTTAAGATTCTTAATTTTCTAAAAATCAGTCTATTATATTGTTAGCAATATTTACTAAAAATAACATAACCGGTACTTCAGTAAGAACACTTACAATGCAAGCAGGGCCACCCTTTGTAAGAGTCGACCACGCAAAAACCATAGCGATACATGGCGCAACTCCAAGCAAAACAGCCCACGCTAAATAATTATTTGCCAAATCATTAGGAGCTCTTGGCAATCCTTCCACCTCTTAATGGGCATAAGAAAAGCCCCGAAGTTTTCCCTCCAAGGCTTATATTATATTTCTTGCTAATTATATAGTACCACAGACTATATGTGGACATTATATGCCATTTAGAGTATTCATGATCTAGCATTTTATAAATTAAAACTACTTAGTTGTTGTTAGCAGTTTTAACTCATATTCAGCGATTAAATTTATTTTCCATAGAATTGGCAATCTTTACCAAGGCTAACATAACAGGAACTTCAACCAGAACGCCTACTACAGTTGCTAAGGTAGCTCCTGATGATAGTCCAAATAGAGATATAGCAACTGCAACGGACAGCTCAAAAAAGTTAGATGCACCAATCATACCGCATGGAGCTGCTATTGAATACGGTAGCTTTGCTAAATATGCCATGAAAAATGTTATCCCAAATATAAAAAATGTTTGAATTATCAAAGGAATTGCAATAAGGACAATATTTAATGGCTGATCTAATATCTTCTGTCCTTGAAAAGAAAATATTATAATCAACGTCAACAATAGTCCCATCATGGTATATTTGTCAAATGCAGGTATAAACGTATTATTTAGGTAGTCCTCGCCTTTATTTTTAATGGTTATACTTCTAGTTATCATGCTTAAAATAAGAGGAACAACAATAAATAATACAATGGACAATAAAAGTGTTCCCCATGGAATATTTACATTCCCAACCCTTAATAAGAAGCTCACAATTGGTATATATGCAACCAAAATTATTAGGTCGTTACTAGCTACTTGTACTAAGGTATAGGCACTATCACCTCTTGTTAACTTACTCCACACAAATACCATTGCGGTACATGGTGCAGCTCCCAGTAAAACCGCTCCTGCTAAATATTCTGATGCCAATTCCTTATTAATAAATCCTTTATAAACAATAAAGAAAAATAAGGACGCGATTAAATACATAGTGAGTGGCTTAATGATCCAATTTACAAACCATGTAATAAATAGACCCTTAGGATTTTTTCCTATGTCTTTTATACTCTTAAAATCAATTTTCAACATCATTGGATAAATCATTATCCAAAGTAAAATTGTTGTCGGTATAGACACGTTGTAGAACTCAAATTTTCCTAACCACTCTGGAATATAAGGAAAATAGTTCCCAATAAGTACGCCTATTACCATACAAATTAACACCCAAAAAGTCAGGTTTTTCTCAAAAAAACCAATATCATTTGTTTTCTTCATTCTTAATTTGCCTCAACTTCCTCAATTAATTTATGAACCTTACTTTCAATCTCCTTAATAGTTTTTATAAACTCTTCATCATTTTTTCCACTAGGATCGTCAAGTCCCCAATCATCTTTTTTAACAGTGTAAGGTAGTATTGGACAAACAACATTACATCCCATTGTAATTAGGTAATCAACTTCAGGAATATCATTTAAAAGTTTTGGCTTTTGAGTCTCTTCCATATCAACTCCATACATTTCCTTGACAAGCCTTACTGCATCCTGATTAATTTGATCCTTTAATTCTGTCCCTGCAGAATATACCTCTATAGAATCTCCAGCGAATTTTTTTGTCAGTGCTTCAGCGATTTGACTTCTACATGAATTGTGAACACACACAAAGGCAACTTTAGTTTTCTTCATTTTTCCTCCTATATATCATAAAGTTTATCACCGCGAAGGTCTTCTTTTGTCCATTCAACGACGGCTAGTTTTCCTGAATTATGATCTAATATCTTGTTAATCCACTTAACTTCTTCATTTGCTTTAGCTGATAACATCTTGTTCTTAGGATTTGCTTTATATAAGGATGAATTAACAAGCCACCAATTTGTATGAATTGATGCCCTTTTCAGATCTTCTTCTAATCTATATGCTTCATAAAATGGGGTAGCTTCCGCCAAGCTAAGAATTAATACTTCTGTTTCCTCTCCCCTTAATCTAGGCAACAATTTTTTTACAGATTCAGGTATCTGTCCTTGAGTTCTTTCAACTTCTTGATGATAACTTTGAGTTGAATCTAAAAGTAACAAGGTATGACCGGTAGGAGCAGTATCAATTACCACTATTTCATCGTCGGCTTTTTCCACAAGCTCTGCAAAAGCTCTAAATACAGCTATTTCCTGTGTACATGGTGATCTTAAATCTTCCTCAATGTAAGCTACATCATCCTCACTCATTGTTTTCCTTGCATTTTCAAGTACTTCATCTTGATATTTTTTTAATTCTTCTTTTTCATCAATATGACTCATAGAAATTCCACTTGAACTATCTATCATATATTTTATATGGTCAGCAGGATCTGTTGTAGCTAGGTGTACCTTTTTACCCAGTTTGCTTAGCTTGAGGGCAACAGAAGATGCAATAGTAGTCTTTCCTACACCACCCTTTCCCATAGTAAAGATTACTTTTCTATTGTTTCTTACAAGATCATTAACAACATCATCTAAATTAAAGAGTTTGCCTTTTACTTCAACTTTTTGTTCATTTATTTGATCTTTCTTAAGAAGATTTCTTATGGAGTCAATTCCAGTAATGTTATATGATCTTAAGGCAATCGTATAGGTATCAAACTCAGTTAACATCTCTGGCATATTTTCAAGGGCTGATTGTTGTTTCTTATATATACTTTCAGATAAGTCATCATCATATTTTTCTAAAAGACCATTAATCACTAATATTTGATTTTTTACACCAATCTCAGATAGCTCTTTTGATGCTCTGGCTACCTCATTAAGTGGTGTTTTATCAGGCCTTGTAACCAATACTAGGGTTGTTAAACTCTCATCTGATAAATTTTCAACTGCCTTTTTATATATTTCTTTTTTAGCCTCTAATCCTGATAACTGTCCTAAACAGGATGCTCCATGTGTGCTTTCACTGATAAAATCAGTCCAGGCAGAAGGAAGCTGTAACATTCTAAGGGTATGACCTGTAGGTGCTGTATCAAATATAATATGGTCATAGTCTGTATTGAGCTTAGAATTTGTAATGAAATTAGAAAACTCATTAAAGGCAGCAATCTCTACTGTACAAGATCCAGATAGCTGTTCTTCCATATTCTCAATAACAGAATCAGGCAATTTGCCCCTAAAAGGTCCTACTACACTTTCTTTATAGTTATGTGCTGCTTCCAATGGATCTAGATTGATTACTTCTAGATTATCTACTCCTTTAATTGGTTTTGCATTACCGTCTAATTCTGTTTCAAAAACATCTTGCAGATTTGAAGCAGGGTCTGTACTAATAAGTAGTACTTTCTTTCCTTCATCTGCTAAATTAACTGCCGTTGCACAAGCTGTAGATGTTTTACCAACACCACCCTTGCCTGTGAAAAATAGATATTTAGTTAGTTTTATATCTTCAATATTAAATTCTTTCATAATAAATCTCCCTTAGCAACAAGAGCTGTTACTTCCACAACACCCTTGATTTGCTTCTTTATCCTCACTACTTTCAAGATAATCTTTAGAAATTTGTAAAAGTTCCATTATTTCTTCATTTTTTGGATATCTTCCTTCTATGACGATATCGTCGTCCACAAGGATTAAGGGCAGATTATCGGCTCCATTTTTATCCAAAGCATCTTTTACCTTCTTATTATTGACAAATGCCATTGGCTCACTAGATAAATTGTATCTTTCAATAGTGATACCATTTTTCTTTAAGTTGTTAATTACTGTAGAAATACGCACTAGTTCAGGATCTACATTAACTCCGCAAACACCTGTATCACAACACATAGCTGGTTCATAAATTGACATTCTTTTCATTTTTTTACACCCTTTCTTCAATCTCTAAATTAAACTTTTTAAATTAAACTTTATTAATATATCAATTTTTTTTGATATGAGGAGCCTTTTTTTAGTTACCCCTAAAGGTAACTAATTTCTTGTTGTAGCTTCTATAAACATCTCTATTATTTTTTGTCTTCCTTGCTCAGATATAGTGTAGTAAACCCATTTGCCATCTTCTCTTGCTGTAACAATTCCTGACTCTATCAATATTTTCATATGGTATGACAAGCCTGATTGTGTTAAATCTAGTTTTTCTAGTAAATCACAGGCACATTCTTCTCCATTTTTTAATAAATCTAATATCTCTAGGCGAATCGCCACTGAGAAGGCTTTAAATATCTTTGCAGTTTTTACTAAATCTCTGTTCATAAAAGTTCCTCACATCAAATTTCCTTGATATGTTTATAGTATTACTATTTATTTTTCTTGTCAAGTCTATTTTCGTGAAATATCAAAAATACTTCTGATAATCTTATCATCTATATTATTGTTATTAATGTTAGTTTCTTCTTTTCTGATTCCTTGATGGAATTTCCTTTTTTCTTTTTGTATCTGAACCTTAAGAGATGAATATGTCATTCCTTGTGTTCCATCAAGTCATAGTGCATCCTTTTCAAATATTACAATAAATATCGTTCCTCCCTTCGCTCCATTTCCATTACAGAAACTTCTTCGCTACTATGGATTCTGCTGACTTCTCACTATTCGTTGTTACTACTATTTCGCTATTGCTTTCTCTCTCCTAGATGTCACCATCTAAAACTTGCAAGTCGCTATTAGATTCGTTGGTAACTACGCTCTGTAGGGATTTTCACCCCAGCATTAAAACATACCCGTCATAACAAAAAAAATAAAGGCAGTCCTAAGACTGCCGGTATTTACCTCTCTGCACCTTTGCTATGATCTTTCTTATTAGATTTAGTTTTATCGTCTGTCTTAAAGCTTTTTATTTGCCCTAATATGGACTTTTTATCTTTATCTTGACTCTTTACTTGTTCTTTTGCTTTTAAGAGCTTAGAAGATAAAATACGGACATTCTTATGTTCCTTTCCGTCGCTGTCAATGCTTGTTTTTACTTGTCCAAATATTTTAACAAAATCTCCTTGCTTTAAGTTCTCTAAATCTTTTGTCTTATCTCCATAGGCTGAACAATTGGTATAAACTTTATTTCCATCGTCATCTTTTGAAACAATTGAAAAGTTACTTACTTTGAACTTTTCTCCATTAGAATTTTCTCTTTCAAGATTTTCTACTTGACCTGATATATTACCCTCGAGATTTATAAGGTCGTCTTTTTCTTCAATATCACTGGCATTTTCAACAATCTTACCTTGTTCTTTCATATCATCAATCATATAGTCAAAGTCATCACTTAGTAGACCTGTTGTGTCATTGTTCATATATAAAACATAGACTTCTTCAAGTGCCTTTTCATCTTTAACACCTTTTTCTATGCTCACAAGTGCTTTTATAAAATCCTTATAGTTATCATTCATCATTTCTTCTAAGTTTTCTCTAATATCTTTGTATTCCATAATTTCCTCCTTGTATTAAATAAGGAGGAAATTCCTGGAAATCTAAACTGCAATTTGATATAGATAGAATGATTAATAAGTCTAAATCGTGGGAAGAGTTTTTAGAAAATATGAAGTCTCTTGATTATGAAATTAAGTTTGGTAAACACATTGATTTTCGTCATAAAGATAAGCAAAGATTTACAAGATCGAAGACTATCGGGGAAGACTATACTGAAAAGAAAATCAAAGATAGAATAGATTTAGCTATAAAAAATAAAGCTAATCCTACTAAAAAGCGAGTAGGAAATGTTATTGATATATCTACTAATAAAAAAGCTCAATCCTCTAAATTCAACAGCGCTTAGGTTTGTTTCGTTAAGAGGTTACATGTTTCAACGTGGCTTAAGTGGTCAGTATGGATAAAATTTGAAACTTCTCAAAAGCCTCGTATGTGGAAATATGTCCACTAATTAATTATAAACCTTTCTAGATATCTTTATAGTTTCCATGCATACAAATTTTATTTCTGTAAGACCTTGAATTAATAGAACTTTCTGCTATAATATAAGTAAGGAACAAGCCCTTGCCATACGTGGCGGGGCGTTTTTTTATGAGGTGCGCATATGAGTAAACCGTTTAAAACTTATGATGAACAAATTGAAATACTCTCAAATAGAGGTTTAGACATTAATAATCCAGAATATGCTAAGATTATTTTATCACAAGTTAATTATTATAACCTTATCAATGGCTATAAAACTCCATTTTTAGACAATAAATCTTCTAATGAGGTAGAAGATGAATATAAATCTGGTAGTAGTTTTGAAGAAATTTATGCTCTTCATGAAATGGATCGTGAATTAAAAGAAGTGATTTTTTCTTCTCTTCTCCGTTTTGAGAAACTTCTAAAAACATCCTGTGCTTATCATTTTTCAGACTTATACAGAGATGGACTGTATCCTTACTTACAAATTGAAAATTATTCTGCATCAAAACACCAATTAAATTATACCTTAAAAACAATAGGAACATTATCTAACGCTATAAGTAGAGAGAATAAGAATTCAAATGGCAAGAAACCTATTAAGCATTATATAAAAAAGCATGACCACATCCCTCTTTGGGTTCTTGTAAATTTCCTTACTTTAGGAAATATATCTTATTTTTATAATTCCCTAGATGAATCTCTTCAAAATAAAATTGCTAAAGATTTTGGCGAGAGATATAAAGAGAGTTACCAGTCTAAAGAAAAAATTAGTAAGACTGAACTTATAGATATAATTAAAATCTGTAATTTTTTCAGAAATGTTTGTGCCCATGATGAAGTCATGTATTCATTCTCATTGAATAAAGCTGGTCAAACTGCTATTTTTGAAAAGTTTTTCAATGAAAATTATACTGGCAAAAATTTACATGATTTAATACTGGTCCTTAAACTAGTTATTCCCGAAAAAGAATACCAGTCTTTAATCTCATCAATTAGCTCCATCAAAAATAAATATGAGGGCAAATTTACTAGCATCTCAATTGATGATATATTTGAAATTTCAGGATTTTCTAATAAGTAGTTATTAACCTAGCTACTTATTTTTTATTTAATTACGATTATTTTCAATCGGTCATTGTAGTATTACACCAAATATATTGAGACTATAAGTTTAAGCGATTTTAAAATCAAAAGACCCGACTTGGTCCGCTTTATACTAAGAGGAGTGTCGGGTACTGTTAGCTTTATTTTATATTTCAACTTCAAGTCCAGATTTAAATATTACTTTCAGTTTCTCTTCATAAACCACTATCTTATCCACTAGTTTCCTTACCAATTCTTCATCATAGTTTTCTATTTCTAATTCTTGATTATCTAGGAACTCTTCTAATTCTATTAGTCTGCTTTGTTCATTCTTCTCTTCCGCTAAATCTAGAAGTATCTTTTCTTTTTCATTCCTTAATTCTTCCACTCTGTCTGCAAGCTCTGTATAATCTTTCTTGGCATTGGCGACTTTTAAAAGTTCTTCTTGAACTTTTAGCATTTCTTTGTCTATTTCTTCTATCTGACCGCTTTCATCACCTGTGATAACTTTTTCTATATTCTCTTTTATTATTTCTTTTAATTCACTGCTTTCAGATATAAGTTGATTGATGACTTCCACAACTGCTTCTTGTAGGTCTTCTTCTTTAATAGTCCTAGCATGGCAGGCATCTGGCCCATGGGTTACTCTTGTACAGCATCTCCAAACAGTATATTTCTTTCCTCTGTTGTTCCAAGCAATTCTCCTGTAAATATCCCCGCATTTAGAGCAATAGACAATACTTGGAATTGCTCTGATACTTTCATGATGAAATCAAATAGATAAGTCTCATCCTTAATATGCTTATCATAACCCAGATAGTATAAATACTTTATAATCGCTTTTTTATTCATCAAAAGACAAGAAGCAAATGTATTCGCCTGCCATTCTATTGTATCCATAAATCCCCAGCGTTTATTTTTCTTCTTATTAACATCGCCAGTTCGACAAGCTAGTGACGCAGGCTTTTCTTCTTCATTAAAAAAAGTTAGTTGGTTTGGATCTCTATAGAATACACACGGATGAATTACACCATGGCCACATTCATGAGCTAGGGTAAATCTTCTAAATCCTTTATCTCTTGGATTGTCCAATTGCTTATCTATTAGAATAGTATTGGCTCTATCTGTAAGATATTCTAGTTCCCATTGCCCAGTTTCAACATTTGGTATTAGGCTTTTCATTGTTCGTATTACTTGGTCATCATTAAAGACCATCATCCCTGCATAGCATCCGTTATGAGATAAGTAGGCATATTCAACATTAAACCCTAAATCAAATTCTGCCAGTCCCTCAATATCTACTGCTTCAAAATTCTCGATTGCAGAAGGACAATATTTATTGAGAATTTGCTCGGTCAGTGATTCAATTTGATCTAAAGTGATAAATGGAGCACCTGTACTTGATTTGTTGAAGTTATATTGATACATGCCTACCTCTCTTTTTCAATTTCTTCAATGAATTTTATCCACTCTTCTTCTTTAACATCTAAGTCTCTAGCCTTTCTCAAAGCTACGCTTAAGCCTTTAGTCTTTAAAATATACTCTGGCAAATCAGGTGCCACCGTATTTCTTTGCTTTCCAGCTAAATCCATCATAATGGATGATTCTTCTTCATCCAAGTTTAATATTTTAGCAATTTGGTTCAACCTATCTAAGTCAAAAGAATCTCTCTTTCCTTTCTCTACATCGCTTAGATACGGTGAGGAAATATTAAGCCTGTCCGCCATATCCTTTAAGGTGATTCTTAAATCCTTTCTCTTCTGAGAAATAAAATCCCCAAAAGTCAGTTCGTGATTGTTCATGATTACCTCCTATTACTTTATTAGCTAATATGCTAACTTGTTTATATTTTACAACTTATTAATTGATGTGTCAAGTCCTAATATCTATTCTGTTCACTCTCCCTATAAATATCTATCCTGCCTACACACCCCTACGATTTTTACTATTGATATGTTCCCACAAGGTGTTTTCCAAATAAAAAAATGGCTTTTAAGATTTCTTCTAAAATCCTAAAAGCCATTGATTTCAACAGTTTTATAGCTTGTTATCCTATTTTCTTGACATCAATACTACAGTCTCAACGTGAGAGGTTTTTGGAAATTGGTCGACTATTTCTATTTCTTCTATGCTATAGCCTCTATCACCAAAGACGCCAAGGTCACGGACAAAGGTTACGGGGTTGCAGGATATATAGAGAAATTTTTCTGGATCGAAGTCTATTATTTTTTCGATTGCCTTTGGATTTATTCCCTCTCTCGGTGGGTCAAGGACTATTAGGTCTGGGTTCTTGTCAAGGTCATCTAATACTTTTAAGACATCTGATGCTATGAAGTCAACATTGTCGATCCCGTTAAGCTTAGCATTTTCTCTCGCAGCCTTAACTGCTTCTTCCACTATTTCCACTCCAATGACCTTCTTGGCTGATGCTGCCAAGACCTGACTTATGGTTCCCGTTCCTGAATAGAGGTCGAAGACTAGTTTATCTTTTGCGTCAATTTTTTCTCTCGCCATTTTGTAGAGGACTTCAGCTGATCTTGTGTTGGTTTGAAAAAATGAGAAGGGACTTATTTTAAATTTGAGCCCAAGGACTTCTTCTTCTATGTGATCCTTGCCGTAAATTAAATCTATTTCTTCTGGGACAATTGCATCAGATAGGGCGTCGTTTTTTACATGAAAAATGCTGACGATTTCGCCTTCAATGTCTAAGTTCAAAAGAAATTTTACAAAGGCTTCTCTATCAAGCTCACTTTGTGTTGATGTGGCAAGTAAAATCATTATCTCAGAAGTTCTCGTCGCCTTTCTTATTAAGAGATGGCGCAAAAATCCCTCGTGTCTCATTCTGTTGTAGTGGACTTCTCCTATTTTTTCGAAATAGTTTCGGACCTGGCTTCTTATTTTATTGAAGTCACCGTCTACAATATTGCAATCAGTGGTGTTTACTATCTCGTGGAATCTGTTTTTTACATGAAGTCCTAGGGCAAGGGGGCCATCTTTGTACTCGTCGCCAAAGGTGTACTCCATTTTATTTCTGTAAAACTCGTGTACTGGCGAAGCTATTATTTCAAGTTCTCTCTCCATGCCATGTTCTTTAAATAATTTTTCGATTAAGTCTTTTTTATACTTAAGTTCATCTTCGTAAGTTAGGGTTTGGTAGCTGCAGCCGCCACATTTTTCAAAGTGAGGGCAAGGAGATCTTTTTTCAAGACCTGATCTTTCGATTACATTTAATAGTTTTGCCTTTTTAGATCTTCTGCCTCTAGCTTTTATCTCCACAGTCTGACCAAGGATGCCGCCCTTAAATTCATATTTTTTACCTTCGAAGCTTCCCCTTCCTAGGTTGGGAAATCTTGCTTCATCTATTTTAACAATTATACTCATTTCTTCACTCCTTAAAAAAATTATATCAAATTGTCACAATTTAATAAATTAAGAAAATTTCCTTAAAATTTTTACTTTTTTACACTGCTTTGATATTTATTATTCTTTTTTTTGGTATAATTAACTTGATAAGACATTCTTAATGGGGAAACCCAATTTTATTTATGGAGGTATTGTATGAGAAAAACATGGTTAGTATTACTCCTTGCAATGCTAATGACTCTTACTGCTTGTGGCGGTAACAAAAAGGAAGAGGCAAAGGCTGAGGGAGAAGCAAATGTAATTGAAGATTTAAAGATTCAATTTGTTCCATCAAGGGAACCTGAAGAAATTGTTACGCAAACTGAACCTTTAAAGGACATCTTAAAGGCTAAGCTTGCTGAAAAAGGTTACGATGTTAAAAACATTGACATCACTGTTGGTACAAACTACGAAGCTACTGGCGAAGCTCTAAGTGCAGGTAGCGTTGATGTTGGATTTATCCCTGGCGGAACTTATGCTATCTACGACGATGGTGCTGAAGTTCTTCTTACTGCAACTAGAAAGGGACTTTCTGTTGACTCTGAAAATCCTAAGGATTGGAACGACAAAAAACCAACTGAAAAATCTGAAGATCAAGTAAACTTCTACAGAGCTCTTGTAATTGCTGGTCCTTCTGAAAAGGGTAAGGAACTTGCCGCAAAGGTAAATAATGGCGAAGAATTAACTTGGGAAGACCTTGCAAGTGCTAAATGGTCTGTAATGGGTTCATCTTCTTCTGCTGGCTACATCTATCCATACCTTTGGTTGCAAAAAAATTACGAAAAGGGTCTAACTGATCTTCCTTCTATCGTTCAAGCTGATTCTTATCCATCTTCTATGGCAAGACTTGCTTCTGGTCAAGTTGATGTTATGGTTGGCTTTGCCGATGTTAGAATGGACAATGCTGAAAAATGGCAAAATGAATTTAAAAAATCTGCATCTATTTGGGACGAAACTAATGTAATTGGCGTTACTGATAAGATATTTAACGACACAATTTCTGTTTCTAAAAACTCTGAAATTATGACAGATGAATTTAAAAAAGCTCTTTCTGATTCTTTCATCGAAATTGCAAATACTGATGAAGGTAAAGAAATAATTTCAATTTATAGCCACGAAGGTTATCAAGTTGCAAAGGATTCTGATTATGATAGCGAAAGAGAAGCACAAAAACTTTTAAAAGAACTTAAAAACTAATAAGCTTATTGTGTTTTTATAAATAAAAGTTGTTAAAACTTTTAAGAGAATTTTAAAATTAAGAAAGGGCTTCAAGAGAAGCTCTTTTTTATAAGGAGTATTATGATTGAATTTAAGAATGTGGATAAGGTATATCCCGGTGGATTTAAGGCCCTAAAAAATATTAATTTGACCATAGAAGATGGCGAGTTCGTTGCCATAATAGGTCGCTCTGGTGCCGGAAAGTCCACTCTCATTAGAACTATAAATAAAATGCACGACATTAATTCTGGGACTTTAACTGTAGATGGAGTTGATGTAAAGAGTTTAAAGGGCAAGGAACTTAGAAAGTTTAGGCGAAATATTGGAATGATCTTCCAATCTTTTAACTTAGTTGAAAGAATCTCCGTCATAAAAAATGTCATGTCTTCCTTTGTGCCTGATTTAAATCCCATCCAGTCAATCCTTGGCATTTATCCAAGGGAGTGCAAGTTAAAGGCTCTTGAAGCTCTTGAACAAGTGGACATCTTGGATAAGGCCTTTGAAAGGGCAGATAATTTATCTGGTGGACAACAACAGAGAGTGGCCCTAGCAAGGACTCTTGTGCAAAACCCAAGCATTATCTTGGCAGACGAACCTGTTGCCAGCCTTGACCCTGTTACGGCAAGGCAAGTAATGGACTATTTTAAAAAGATTAACGAAAATCTTGGCATAACTATTCTCTTAAACATCCACCATGTTGAGCTTGCCCTTGAATATGCAACAAAGGTCCTTGGCGTTCGCGATGGAGAAATAATTTACTATGGACCTGCCAAGGATGTTGACGAAAAAGTTTTAAAGTCTATTTACGGAGATTCCTTTGAAGAATTAAAATTGGAGGAAGTATGAACCTCTACTACAAAATTTTTAAACCAAAAAAATATATAACAGAATCTGGAAAGGAAGTAGTGGAATACCCTGGCTTTACTATACCAGTAATTATTCTCCTCCTTTTATTTACAGCAATTTCTGTTAGAGTCACTGGCTTTTCTTTAAACACCTTGGTAAAAAATTCTCACAAACTTTCTGCAATACTTGTGCCAATGTTTAAGCCAAACTTTTCCTACTTCTCATCAGTTGTAGGACCACTTTTAGACACAATAAAGATGTCTTTCTTGGGGTCTTTCTTGGGTGCAGTGGTATCTGTTCCCTTTGCCTTTTTGGCATCCCACAATATGGTGAAGAGCAAAATAATCAATTGGATTGTAAAATTAATTTTTTCAGTTCTTCGTACAATTCCAACTCTCGTGTCTGCACTTATAGCCACTTATGTCTTTGGACTTGGAGCCTTTGCAGGTACTGTTGCAATTTTTATTTTTTCCTTCTCCTATGTAGGAAAGCTAACTTACGAGCAAATCGAAACAGTTAACATGGGAGCCTTTGAGGCCATGATCTCCATGGGCTTTACAAGGACAATGGCATTTTTCAAATCCATTGTGCCAGAAATTCTGCCCTTCTACCTTTCAACAGCCCTTTACAACTTTGAAGGTAATGTCAGATACGCTGCCATCCTTGGTTATGTAGGAGCAGGAGGACTTGGTCTACTCATTAACGAAAACATTAACTGGAGAGATTACAACCGTGTGGGCATGATATTATTGACACTACTTGTGACAGTCTTTGTCATAGAAAATATCTCTGCACACTTTAGAAGAAAGTTGAATTGATATGTCAGAAAAAGTAATAGAAAAACTAAAATCAGAACCAAAAAATCACGGCTACATTTTAATGATTCTTGCCATAGTTTTATTTATGATAATTTGGTCTTCGACAGTAATAAATTTTGAATCGGCAACTGAAGAGGGAATGACCGTTGCAAAAAATATAATAAAAGGAATTTTAAATCCCAAGAAAGATATGCTCTTTAACTTGACAAAAAAGGGCGTGCCCTATCTTCTCCTTGAGACAATGTGTATAGCCTTCTTGGGCACACTGGTAGGCTCAATAATTGCAATACCTCTTAGCTTTTTGGCTTCATCAAATATTGTGGCAGCTCCCATAGCTTATATGGTGAGACTTCTCATAATCCTAATAAGGACAATACCTTCCATAGTCTATGGGCTTATGTTTATAAGAGTTACAGGTCCTGGACCCTTTGCGGGCCTTATGACTATGAGCTTTACCTCAATAGGCATGCTGACAAAATTATTTTCCGACAACATAATGAATTTAAACAAATCAATTTTGGAGTCCTTCTCATCAATAGGTGCCACAACTTTTCAAAAAATTCGCTTTGGAATAATTCCACAGCTTTGGGCGAACTTTGCCTCTACAACAATTTATCGCTTTGACATAAACCTTAGAGACGCAGCAGTCCTTGGACTAGTTGGTGCAGGCGGCATTGGCTCTCCACTTATGTTTGCCATAAATTCCTACAAGTGGCAAGAAGTTGGCGCAATCCTTTTGGGACTTATAATTCTAGTATTATTTATAGAATTTTTCTCAACAAAAATTAGAGCAAGACTAGTAGGTGAAAAATGAAAATAAAAGTAATTCACACATCAGATTTACACGGATATTTTTTCCCCACAGACTATTTAGATAGAGAGAGAAAAGCCACTGGCTATCTCTCTCTTTTAAACAATATAAAAAAAGACGACTTCACTATCTTAACTGACGGCGGCGACACCCTCCAAGGCTCATCCTTTGCCTACTATGTAAAGGAATTTTTGGACTCAGATATTATTGCAGACCTCATGCAAAATGTTGACTACTACACCCTTGGCAATCACGACTTTAATTATGGCTACGACTATTTGAAATCCTATGTAGAAAACATGAAGGGGAAACTTCTTTGTGCCAATGTCACTGACAAGACTTCTGGCATAGAAATTTCTCCCTATGCCGTAAAAGAAATGGGCGGCTATAAAATTGGCATAGCCGGCATTGTCACAGACTGGGTAAATCTTTGGGAAAGAAAAGAAAATTTAGAAAACTTTGAAATAAGAGATGCCTTTACTTCTGCCAAGGAAGTTTTAGAAAAATTAAAAAAAGAAAAAACCGATTTTAATATTTTGATTTATCACGGCGGCTACGAAATAGATTTAAAAACTGGCGAAAAATTATCAGACACTAGTGAAAATGTGGGCGGAAAAATTGCAAGTGAGCTTGACTACGACTTAATACTTGCAGGTCACCAACACATGGAATTATCTGGCGAGATCAATAAGACCTTTGCAGTGGAAAGTCCCGCCAATGGAATGAAGGCTGCCATGATAGAAATAGATCCTGGCGAGGGAAAAGTTTCTGCATCCTTTATAGAACCAAGCCTTCAAGAAAATTACTTGGAAGAAAAATATAAGTATATAGAAGAAAATGTGCAAGACTACTTAGACGAACCTATAGCAAGGCTGTCTCGCGACTATCTCCCTGATGACAAGATAAAAATGGCAGTAAAAGGGTCAGACCTTGCAGACCTAATAAATAAAATTCAGCTTGACTACACTGGCGCCGACATCTCAATTACATCCTTTGCCAATGTCATAACTGGCCTTAAAAAAGATCTAACAACAAGAGATGTCTTAAACACTTACAGGTTCCCAAACACAGCTCTTGTCCTTGAAATTGATGGCAAGACCCTAAGAGAAGCCCTTGAAGAGGACTACACCTATATAGTCTATGATGGAGATTACAAAATCGCCAAAAAATTCCTTGAGCCCAAGGAAGAACACTACAACTTCGATTTCTTTTATGGCATAGACTTTGACCTGGACTTAAAAAAAGAAGTGGGCAAAAGAATTGGCAAGATTTACTTTAAGGGAAAAGAAGTAAAAGACAGTGACAAATTTTCCATAGTCATGAATAATTACAGGGCAACGGGAGCTGGCGGCTTTGATATGTATAAAAATCTCAAGGTGCTAAAAAATTACGACAAGGAAATATCAGAAATACTATTAGACTATTTTAGAAATTTATAAAATATAATTTTTGAGGCTTGGCATGACCAGGTCTCTTTTTTTGAAAATTTTATAAGCCTATCTTAAATTAAAAAAATTGTAAAAATTTTCTCAATAAATCAAAAAATAAATTTAGGCAAAAAAATAAGACAGTCGCCTGTCTTATTCGTAGAGATTTCTGCTTCCAAATTTAATTTTACTATTATTTAGAGCCTTTTTTTGTGGATAGTTGTAATTAGAAATCATCGACCTGAAAAGCGTAGCAGCTTCTGATCTCCTAATTGATCTTGTTGGATAGAAGTTTCCATCAGAGTATCCTCGTAGTATTCCTGCATCGACTAGGGCGCCTACATAACCCCTTGCCGATTCACTAATCTTATTCTTGTCGCCAAATTCATTAGTTGCACTTGCCTTAGTAGGTAATGAATAAACATAACCAAGGATTTCTGCAACCTCTTCCCTTGTAATATCTCTCTCTGGATTTAACTTTCCCGTAGTTGGTGTGATGTATCCTGCCTTTATGCCCTTAGCTACATCGCTATAATACCAGTCAGAAGTGTTTACATCAGAAAAAGTGACAGTGTAAGTTTTGTCGAAGCCAATTAAACTATTTACTGTGGCATAAAACTCAACTCTCGTCATGTTTTCGTTGGGTTTAAATGTGTTGTCATCATAGCCAGACATTATTCCCTTGTCTGTAATAAAGTCAATAGATGATTCTGCCCAGTGCCCTCTTGTGTCTCTAAAGGATTTTGCAAATACAGTGCTTGTTAAAATCAATGCTGTGGAGATAATGATCAATGAAGTCTTTTTCAAAATCTTCATTTTTATCACCTTCATTATTATTATAACTTAATAATTATCTTTTGAAACAATTTCTATTTTAAGTTTGTGTTACAAAGAGCCTATCTTGTAACATTAATGAAACATATACGGTTTTTATACTTTATCTAGTGTCTTTATAAAGATTTAGAAATTTTGTCCCTGTAATAAAAGTGAAATCTTTTGAAATAATTTTAAAAAATTTGTGGGAATTGCAAAAATATTTATTGCAAAAATATTTAAGGATTGCAAAAAATTTTCTATGTAAAAATTCTTGGAGATTACAAAAAAATTATGTAAAAAAATTAGGCAAAATAAAAGAGAACAGATTATGTAAAAAGATAACTGTTCTCTAAGGGAAGAAAAAAGATGATGAAGTTTTCACTTCTCCTATATTGTACTGTAGTAAAATATTTTTGTCAAGCCTTTATGAAAATATTTTCAAAGAAATTTTGTCCCCCAAAAATCGCTCTTATCCTTTTAAATTACAAGGATTCCTATAAAATTTAAAAATATTATGAATATATTTGCACAGCTTACTTTAATTAGAATTTGTGGTAGAATGTAGGTGAGGTGATATTTTGTTAAAAGAATTAATTTTAAAAAGAAGAACAGTTAGAAAATATAAAGATAAAGAAGTTGACAGAGAAAAATTGGAAGAACTTTTGATGTACGCATCAATGGGACCATCAAATGGCAACTCTCACCCCGTTGAATTTATAATAGTAGACGACAAAGAAAAAATCGAAGAACTATCCAATATGGACTCTTTCGCAACTCTCTACCTAAAGGATGCACCAGTGATTGTAATAGTAATTGCAAACACAGACATCTGCAAGACTTGGGTGGAAGAAGCATCACTTACAGCAGCCTACCTACAACTTCTCCTTGAAGAAGAAGGCCTTTCATCTTCATGGATCAATGTCAAAGAAGGTAACACTGCAGGAAAGATTTCTTATGAAGAATACTTCCAAGAAAACTTTGGCGTGAAAAAACCTTATAGAGCACAATGTTTGATTCCAATTGGCTACAAAAAATCAGGCACAAAGGACCACGAAGAATTCGATATATCATCAAAAGTCCACTACAATAAGTTCTAAAAATTTTTATTTGAAGGTTGAATTTTATTAGCAGATAAAAATATTGTTAGCATGCAAAATAACTAAATCCGGTTCGCCGGATTTTTTTATTTCCCAAATCTTTCTCAGAAAAAACACCTATCCTTTTGATAGATGCGTTTCCTCTTTTAATCTATAAATTTTTATGAGTTTAATTAATCAATTCTTTCAAACACCATGGTTGCTTGTATCTTATCTCCACCAAGAAATCCTTTTGAACCAGATGATGAAGTAGTAATAGTATGTAGTCTATACCCTAAGGCAGCTTGCTTGTTTATTGCTGCTTGAAGATTTGTTAAACTTGTAGCTCCCGAACCAGTACCTAAAAATTTTTCTGTAAGAACAACTTGAAGAACAACATACTTATCTCCACTTTCTCCAATGGCTTTACCTGTTTGATCATCCCATGCCATAATAAAATCCCCCTATATAGTAATTTTACTTCATTATACATTATAAAAAATAAAAATAAAACCTAAGGATAGTACATAAAAAGATTCACCTTAATATCATCATGGTGAATCTTTTTTCTTAATTTATTTAAATAGTGAAACTATAAAGTCGATAAGTTTTTCTAAAAAGTTTTTTGTATTTTTTACTGCCTTTTCCCCTTCAGGTGAGTTTAAAAATTTTTAAATCAAATACTCTTGATAAAATATTTTATACTACTCTTAAAAAATTTTTTCAATTAATTTTATAAAATAAATTAGATAAGGGGTTTTCCACTTTTCTTTATTTATATATCCATTAACTTTAACAGTTAGTCGTTCTAAATCTGTATCTATTATGGAAATTTCTTTATTTTTAATATAACTAGTAGCTACATAAGTTGGAAGAAAAGATATAACATCGTTTTCTTTTATTATATTCAAAATCGCACTAATATTTTGAATATGAATAAATTTTTTTATTTTTAAATTTTTTTCATTAAATATTTGCATCAGTTTTTGATTATAATAACTTTCATTCTCTGTCAAAACAAAAAGTTTATCTTCCATTTCTTTTAAAGTCATTTTTTTTAGATTTTTAGAATATCTTGTCATAAATGACATTTCTATTGTTTTAAATTTTATTTTTTCGAATTTATTTTGAGAAATCTCATTTTCTATTCCAAATACAATATCGAAATTATTCTTAGACAATTCATCATATAGCTCCATAGTGCTCCCTGTTCTAATATCTAATGTTATATTTGGATAATTTTCAGCAAATTTTATCAATACTTCATCCATTTTAGATAGAAGGAAGGATTCTATTGTGCCAATTCTTAGCGTACCATGAATCATTGTTGGCTCACTATTTAGATATTTCATTTCAAGTGATAAATTATACATCTCTCTTGCTAAAACAAGGAAATTTTCACCAAAATCAGTTAGATATACAGAACGACCAATTCTATCAAACAACTTAGCATTTAGTTCTTCTTCCAACTGCTGTATTTGCATTGTTATTGTTGACTGAGCATATCCTAATTCTTCAGCTGCTTTTGTAAAAGTTTTATGCTGAACAATACTCAAAAAACTTTCAATATTTCTTATTTCCATTTTAAAATCACCTATCAAAAAAAATGAACATTATAATCAAAACTATGAATTAGATTAATTAATTATATCATGTTATTATTAATTTGTAAAAAGATAGTACGTTACATAGATAAAAAACGAAAGGAGAAAACACTATGAAAGACATGAGTTATTTAAAAACTAAACCTATTGCAGTTCTAGGAGGAGGTGCAGTTGGAAAAACAATTGCTGCAGACAGCAAATTGGGCGGAGCAGAAGTAAGATTATTTGATTTACCAGACTTTGCCAAAAAATCATTAAAAGGTCTTAAGAAAACAGGAATTTTACTTGATGGTATTCAAAGAAATAGAGATGGTTTTGAAAGATCTGGTAGAGCTCACCTTGATTTATACACTGACAATATTGCTGAAGCAGTTAAGGGAGCAGGAATAATAGTTGTAGCTTGCGGATCATGGGGACATGAACCTATTTTTAAAGAACTAATTCCTCATCTTGAAGATGGACAAGTTATTATGATTTTTGCTGATAACTTTGGCTGTCTATTATTAAGAAAAATGATGAGAGACATGAAGTCTGATAAGAAAGTTATTATTGGTGGATGGTCAAGTGCACCTTATGGAACAAGGATTGAATCAGTTAATGGATTCCAATTCCCTCACGTTGGTGTTAAGTACCGTGCTATTACACTTAGAGGAGCTGCTTTACCTATGTCAGATACAGAGGCTTTTCTTGAAGCAGGAAAATATCTACCAGCTATGGATGCAGTATATCAAGGCGATGGACCACAAAAAGGTGAAACTATTTTGGATATAGATTTTGCAAATGTTAATCCTGTCATTCACGTTCCTGCAACAGTTCTTGGAGTTTCAACAATGGAAAACTGGGGAGTAATTTTCTGTGGTCACGATAAAACAACATATTCAATGTACAGTCATGGATTATGCCCATCAATTTGTGAAGTTCAATATAAATTCTATAACGAAGAAATACAATTAGCTGAAAAAATTGACGTTGGTATTCCTAAGTATAAAAAAGACATGTTTTTCTCAAGAAGAAGTGTATTGACACAAGAATATATGGGTCTAGATGAAAATGGAAATGATAATGTTGTATTTCCATTAGATCAACCTTCAACTGAAGGCAACACAGGTCCAAACAGTATTCACCACAGATATATGACAGAAGATGTTCCTATTGGATGTAAAATATACCACGATTTAGGAGTTCAATACGGAGTAAAGACACCAATTATAGATTCCATGATAGTTTTGTCAGGAGCAATGCATAATAAAAACTTTTTTGAAGAAAGCAAATATAATTTAGAGTATCTCGGAATAAAAGACATGAGTAAAGAAGATCTTTTAGATTACCTAAATAATGGAGTTTATAACATCTAATAAGTAATATCATAAGGCTTTCATCTTAAATTTAGTATGAAAGCCTTATTTTTAAAATGGAGTTTGATTATGAATTTTGATTTTAAAAAAAATTATAAAGTTGAAGACTTTATTTTTAACACAAAATGGGAAAATCTACCTGAAAAGATAAAAAAGCAAGCGATTATTTGCGGAATTGATTTAATAAATGCCTTGATTTTAGGCAGTAAAGGTAATCAATATAAAATAGGTGTGAATTTTGCGAAAAAATATTATAAAGAAGGAGATATTGAGCTTATAGGAAAAGAAGAAAGTTTAAATCTTCCAGGTGCAGTTGTTGCATACTCCCATGCTTCAAATTCTTTCGACATTGATGACGGATTTAATTTAGTAAAAGGTCATCCAGGAACATCTTTTATAGCAGGAGTAATTTCTTCAGCAATTCAAGAAAATATAACATATAAAGAATTTCTTGAAGCCTTAGTTGTTTGTTATGAACTTTCTATTAGAGAAGGACTTGCTTTACAAGATCACTATGATTATTTACACAGTACAGGAACATATGGAGCGTTTGGTACAGCTGCTGGAATGTGTAAGATATTGAATCTTGATAAAGAAAAGGCTAACAACGCTTTATCAATTGCTGATTTTCATGCACCTTTAACACCTGTAATGAGGTCAGTGCAAAACCCATCTATGAATAAAGACGGAGTACCTTTCGGTGCTTTAGTTGGTATGCAAGCAGTTTTAGAAACTTTAGAAGGTTCACAAGGTGGTGGCTACCTATTAGAGTTACCAGAATATGAGGAGTATGTAAATAATTTAGACAAATTATATATGATGGTTGACCTCTATTTTAAACCATATACATGTTGTCGATGGGCACATCAACCGATCGAAGCAAGTATAGATTTAATAAAAGATAACAATTTGGATTTTAATAATTTTAAAGAAGTTAAAATTTTTACATTTGATTCAGCTGCGCAACTAAGCAAAATAAAACCAAAAACAACTGATGAGGCACAATATAATATTGCTTGGCCAGTCGCATCTGCAATAGTTCATGGGGATGTTGGAATTGAACAAGTCATTGAAGAAGCTTTAGATGATAAGGATGTCTTAAAAATTATGGACATATTAAAATTTGAAGTGGATGAAGAACTTGATTCAGCTTTCCCTGAAAAAAGATTAGCGAAAGTTCAAATTATTACAAAGGATGACAAAGTATATACTTCTGATATCTATCAAGCAAGCGGTGAAAGCACAGATAATGTAGATATAAATTGGATAAAAAATAAGTTTATTAAAAGAACTAAATCAATTTTAAAAGAAGACGGACAAAAAGAAATACTTAATAATCTGGAAAATAATTTAAATATTAAGATGAAGGATCTTATAAAAATAATAAACAATGAGATAAAATGAAAGGTGGGTGTTATATATGACTCCTTATGATTTTTTAATGGATTTTGCGTTAATGTCTATTTTACTTTTTATAGCTCAGCTAATGAGAGCAAAATTAAAAATAGTACAAAAATTTTTATTACCAAGTTCATTGTTAGCGGGATTTATGGGACTATTTTTTGGAAAACAGTTCTTAAATATTATTCCTTTCTCTGATTCTGTAGGATCTTATCCTTACATGTTAGTTGTTTTCTTATTCGCTTCGCTCTTCATAGGCAATGAAGGCGGTGGATCATTTAAACAAACTATGGATGATGTAGGTGATACATTTTTTGTAAACTCTTCAGTTTATTTTCTTCAATACGGAGCAGCATTAGTTATAGGAGGATTAATACTGAAAGTATTTTATCCTAATGTTTCTGAAGCTTTTTCAGTATTAATGCCTGGCGGATTTATTGGTGGTCATGGAGCAGCGGCAGCTTTTGGAGGAGCATTCGAAGAATTAATCGGTTGGGATGAAGCTTTACCAATTGCACAGACTTTTGCAACAATAGGTTTGGTTTTTGGAGTGTTAGGAGGAATTGTTTTAATTAATATCGCAACCAGAAAAAAATGGACTAGATTTATTAAAACAATGCAAGAACTACCTGTAGGAATGAGAACAGGTATGAATCCTTCTGAAGAACAAGATGTTTTGGGTATAGAAACAGTTAATAACATGTCACTTGATACATTAACTTGGCATTTCATGCTTGTTTTAATAGCCACTTGTGGTGGATATTTTACAACTAATTATTTACAAGGTTTGTTCCCTAAATTAAGTATTCCGATGTTCTCTGTTTCAATGCTATATGGTGTGCTTGTACAATTTATTTTAAAGAAAATAAATTTTTCAAAATATGTTGACAGAAGAATTATAAGTCATGTTGGTAGTTTTGCTACAGACTATTTAGTATCATTTGGTATAGCAACAATAAAAATTTCAGTTGTAATAAAATATGCAATGCCAATACTAATACTAACATTAATCGGTGCTGTTTTTTGTGTTTCTTATCTTTTGCTTGTTTCTAGAAAGCTATATCAAAAATATTGGTTTGAAAAGGGAATATTTATATTTGGTTGGTCAACAGGTGTAGTTGCAATAGGAGTAACATTATTAAGAATAGTCGATCCTAAATATCAAAGTAAAACACTAGAAGATTATGGAATGGCTTATGTGTTTATGTCTTTTATTGAGATTGGTCTTATCGCTACACTTCCTTCACTAATTGTTAATGGATATTCATTGATTAGTGGTATTGCTTGCTTCATAGTAGGCTTTATCCTATTAGGACTATGTGCAAAAAAATATGGCATTTACAAAGGTCCAGATGATCAATTACGACCAGGTGAAATCGATGTGAATTTTAATTAAATATAAATACATTTAATTAAATTTTAATTTAGAATAAATAAATAATATCATATGACTTTCATCTTAAATTTAGTATGAAAGCCTTGTTTTTAAAATAGAGTTTTATTATAAGTTTTGATTTTAATAGGAGGCATTATGAAATCAGTTATTTTAAATCTTATAAAACTGGCTAACAGTTTTTTATGGGGACCAGCTGCATTAATATTTTTAGGAGTAATCGGCATATATTTAACAATTGGAACAAAAGGTGTTCATATAAGGAAATTTAAACTAATAATGTCAAAAACAATAGGGAGTATATCAAAAAAAGGAGAAAATGATGGTGATGGAGTTTTAAGCTCTGCTCAGTCTATGTTTACTTCTTTGGCTTCTGTTATAGGAATGGGCAGTATTGTAGGTGTCGCATCAGCATTAATTTATGGAGGCCCAGGTGCTATTATTTGGATGTGGATAGCCGCCTTCATAGGAATGATAATAAAATATTCTGAGATAATAATTATTATTAAGTACAGAAGAAAAGCAGAAGACGGTACTTATGTAGGAGGTCCAGGATTATATGTAAAAAATGGATTAAATATTCCATTTATTGGAGAAATATTAGTATTTTTAATGGTAATAGTATGTCTATTAAGTACAGCAATTCAATCAAATGTGATTATAGAAAATGTTATTAATATGATACCAATTGCTAGAAATTATAAAATAATTGTAACGGTATTGAATATGATTATAGCTGGTATTGTAGTAGTTGGAGGTATAAGAAGAATAGGTGAAGTTGCCGAAAAATTAGTTCCATTTATGTCTATCTTTTATTTAATAGCCTCAATAATTGTTATTGTTTCTAATTATAATAATATAATTCCTGTTATTATTTCAATGTTTAAAGGTTCAGTAAGCAAGGTTGCCATAACAGGAGGTGCACTGGGCTATGGTATAATGAAAGCCATGCAATATGGTATAGCTAGGGGATTTTTTGTATCAGGTGCTGGACAAGCGGTATTTACCGTATCACATGCTCCAGCAAAAGTAAATAACCCAGTTGAACAAGCAATTTATGGAGTTACAGAAATATTTTTGGTTACAATTATATGTACAGCAACTGGTTTAGCAGTTCTAACAAGCGGTATATTTAGCCCAGATGGAAATTCTTCTATAATGGTAACTCAGGCTTTTGCTCAAACATCAAAAATATTTGGTTATGCAGTAAGTATAGCAACTATTTTATTTGCGTATACAACTGTGATAGGATTTGGATACATAGGAGAGTCTCAACTTTCAACTATAATATCCTCAAATAATGCAAAATTTTTTAAAATATTTTATTTAATTGCAGCGTTTATAGGTGGAATTACAGTCTTAGACTCTATATGGGATGTAACAGATTTCTTCTTAGCTTTAATTATGGTTATAAATTTGATCGTGATATTATTAAAGAGTAAAGAAATATTTGATATAAGCAATGATTACTGGAAACAGAATGGTGAATAAGGAGAACTTAAATATGAAGAAAATTTTAATTATTAATAATGAAAAGGATGCTGAAGATTATGGTTGGATACCAACTATTAAAGAGGCTATATTAAATATCGGGAATTTTAATTTTTTTGTTTTACATCATAAAGAAATAAATAGTGAGATTATTAAAAAGATAAGCCCAGATTTTATTTATTTAACTGGAAGAGTTACTTTTGACTGGGACATTGAGGAAATAACTAGAGATTATCAAAAAGAATTAGAGTTAATTAGAGAAACTACCATCCCTACACTAGGAGTATGTGCAGGTCATCAACTAATTGCCATAGCATATGGTGCTTCTTTCGGAAAAATGATAGAAGTAGAACCTGGCGAAAAAGATATAAGAGAAGAAGGTTTTATAACTTTAGACATTATTAAAAAAGACAAATTATTTAAAAGACTTGAAAAAATAATTACAGCATACGAACTTCATAGAGATGAAGTTAAAAGTATTCCAAAGGAATTTGAACTGCTAACATCATCCAAAATGTGTAAAATACAAGCTATGAAACACAAGGAGAAAGAAATTTATTCTTTACAATTTCATCCAGAAAAATATAATGAAAAATATATAGATGGAAAAGTTATTTTAGAAAACTTTTTAAGTATATAGTATTTAAAAATAAACTTTAAAAATACAATAAGAACCCTACAACTAGATAATATCTGGGATTTCTTTAAGGCTTATTTCAAATATTTATAAGACCCGTTAATTCAAGTATTATTCTTTATGTAATCATGAAAAAGATTCATCTTCTATGAGGTGAATCTTTTTCATGTTTTTAATTTTATTTCGCAAATCTATAAATCTTTATTTTCAAACTAGCAAGGCTTCCATTACAGCTTCGTAAGAATCTACAACTTTTTCAAGTTCAGAAATTTCTA
>OGTN01000239.1_pt1 | contig 29469 bp, 30 predicted proteins | sample 1574591 | NCBI WGS metagenome assembly OGTN01 (sample SAMN03295830, study PRJEB24534) | human gut metagenome | isolation source: fecal sample 5 from infant 4 | host: Homo sapiens | place: USA: Pittsburgh, PA | collected 2014-07
GAAAAATATTATGCAGAATATAGTGGCACAATAAAACCAGAAGGATTTACTTTTAAATAAAATTAACAAAAATAGCCAATAGATGAAAGTATAAAAATTAAGATTAATGAGTTATTTTAAAAGGGGTAAGTTATGAAAAAATATTTTGTTATTTTCTTAAGTTTTTTTGTATTATTTTTAAGTGTTATTTCTACAGTATCTGCAAATAATGAAAAATTAGGGTTCGACGATGATACAATTTTTGTGAAGATAGTTAAATATAGATATGATAGAGATTTTCCTTCTTTTATTTTATATACAGATTTTAGAGCAGGAAAAAAATTCAGAGGTAATTTAAAAATCGATAGGAATTCTATTCAAAAAGAAAGCGATAATATATATCGTGCAATTTATGAAGGAACATTATATGATGTGGGGTATGCAAGCTATGCGTTGGTTTACTAAAAATAAAAAAACAATAATTTTTGTAATATTTATTATGTTGGGCATATTATTTTTATTTAACGGCTTTAAAAGTGAAATGGAGATTACAAGTGTAAAGAGGAGATACGATGCCTACAGCTTTCCTGAATACATAACTTACACGACAAATAAGGGCTTGGTAAGATACAGGGGAGACTTAAAATTCAATCCAGACTCAGTTAAAATGGACAAAAATATTTATTACGGAGAATATTTTGGCACAGTAAAAAAAGATGGATATACTTTTTTTAAATAATTAAATTTTCAAAAGGTTCTATTAATTTAGGACCTTTTAAATTTAAAAATAATATATAATAAAATCAGGCTTAAGTAAAATTGGATAGGGAGGGAAATATGACTAGGGACAAAAAATTTTTGAGGGCAAGTATTTTAATAGCCTATGTTTTTATAGGGCTTTACATATTATTTTATTCTGCAAAAATTTATAAGCTTAGAGATTTTAGTGGAATGTACTTTTTATTTTCCCTAAGCCTTTTAAATAACATTTCTCTTTTAACTTTTTTATTAGCTGATGACAGAAAAATTATCCTGGACCATAGCTCTCTAGTGGTTTTATTTTCTCTGTGGATTTTGTTGGACTATATTTTTCTCTACAAATACAAAATAAATTTTAAATATAATTCTGAAGTCAGTCTGTCCTTTATTTATCTTTTAATTTTTTATAATTTTTATATATTTTTAAGCAGGGTTAAGGAGATAAAGTGGAAATATTTTAATTATTTTGCCCTTATTATTTTGTTATTGGTCTTTATTTTTAATTATTTTAACGGTACTTTTTACATGGGCTTAGTAAAATTTTCTAGGATTTTTATTGCAGTTTTTCCTCTACTTTTTGTCCTTACATACAGAAAAGAAAAAAAAAAATACAGTCATAAACTTCTTTCAAATGTCTGGCTTATAAGCCTTATATACTTGTTTTTATTTCTATTAATGAATTTCTTAAAAGTCTTAACTTATGTTTACCTTAGGGAACTTATAATTTTATTTGTGGCGGAAATTTCAATTTTAATCTTTGTAGTTTCCATGGATAAAAACTTGAAAAAAGTAATTTTAGATTTCTATTGGAATCCCACAAATTTTATTTTCATTTTTATTTTCACACTATTTTTTGAAAGTTTTGTAAAAAATTATAGGTTAGCCTTGCTCTATGCCATGATGATTTCCTTAAATATGGCAAATATTAAGATGATAATGAAATTTAGGAAGATAACAAATAATAAGTCAGCCTACGAAAAATTTTTATACAATAATAAATTGGCAAAAAATTTGTCAGAAAATTTTGAGAGAAGAAGTCTGAGCTTTCTCCACGATGACATTTTGCAAGATATAATTTTGTCGAAAAAGTTTTTAGAAGATGAAAAAGATATGAGCAAGTCCCTAGAAATTCACAAGGGTCTCATTAAAAAGATTAGGCTTAAAATCAATTTAATAGAGCCAGTCTTTAGAGAGGGAATAAGTCACTACGAAATTTATAGAGAGCTCATAAATTCTTTAAAGGAAATGTATCAAGATGACAAACTCCTTGAATTTTACTGCGACAAAAATATTTTTCTGCCCAGTCCCTACGACAAGGTAATTTATAAGTTTATTCATGAGATGGTCACCAACTTTTACAAACATTCCAAGGGCTATTTTTCTGAATTAAGGCTGGAAATTGAGGATGGAATAATATTTTTGACTATTAAAAACTTTGAGGATTACCTTGATGAAGATTTTAATAGGAAAAATCACTCTGGCATCACTTTTATTGAGGAGACCTTAAAAATTTACGGGGGAGACTTAATACTTAAAGATAAGACAGAAAAAGATTCAAAAGACCAAGCCTATGTGGAATTTATTATCAAGCTGCCAATTCAAGAGGAGATTGTAAATGAAAATTTTATTAATAGAAGATCATAAGATGATGGCAAGTTCTTTAAAGGAAATTTTGGAAAAAGATAAATTTTTTGAAATTGATTTGTTAGAGGATTTGAAAAATTTAGAAGACATAAACTTTTTAAGCTCCTATGATATTTTGCTTGTGGACATAAACTTAAGGGGCTTTGAAGAATCTTTAAACGGATTAGACTTGGCAGAAAAAATTTTAAATAAAGATAAAAATATAAAAATAGTGATTTTATCTGGCTATGATCTATTTTTTTATGGTGAAAGAGCAAAAAGCCTTGGAGCCTATGCCTTCATCTCCAAGGAAGAGGACATGGAAAGCCTTAGGAATAAACTAAGAGAAGTCTACCTTAATGATAAAAAATTTTTTAAGGAAAAGGAAATTATAGAAAATTTGACAGAAAAGGAAGTTGAAATAGTGAAGCTCTATTGCTCAGGCTTAAAGAGAAGTCAGGTTGCCAAGGAACTTTTTATCTCCGAGAGGTCTCTTGCAGTTATGTTAAATCGCATTTATCAAAAGCTTTACATCAACAACTACCAAGAACTTATGAAAAAAGCTATGGATCTTGGAATAATTGATTCCTTTTAAAAATTTTTGATGTAAGGATAGGATAATAGCTTGACTTAAATTTTGCACAAAAGTTAATTGACAAAATTCTAACTACTTATATAATTAAGGCAAAGAAGCCTTAAAATATTTTGATATTAAAAGTTAGATATGGGAGGAAATATGAATAAAACTAAAATAAATAAAATCGTCTTATCATCAGCCTATGGACTTTTGCTTTTACTAATTGCCTTTAATTTTTACTTAAATGGCTATTTAAGAGACTACTCAATTTACGACTACAACTTTCTCTATGCTTTAAATCTATTAATAATACCTTCTCTGGCTTTATTATATTTTTATTTAAAGAAAGAATCAGGAAAGTTAAAGCTTCCACTTTACTTTTTATTGGCAGCCCTCTTCTTTATAAATATTTTTATTTTTAGCCAGGCAAATAAAAGTATAAATGACTACCAAGAGGGAGCCCTTAGTTTTTTTGAAATCACTCATATAAATAATAATTTTAGGGGATAGGCCTACAAAGCATTATCCCTTAGTAAAATCTAAAGATTTGTCTAAAAGTAAATAAAAATTTGTATAATTTATCACTTAGCACCTATTAATTTAGGTGCTTTTTTTAATTTTTTATTAAAAACCCACATAAATTCTAGACAATTTTTCTTTAAAACAAGCCATTCTTTAGCTACTATCTATAATTAATCTAATGAACATATTTAAAATTTAAACTATTTATAAAAAAGGCTTTAAAATTTATTTGAAATGTAGTAAAATATAAATAAGAAATTGAACAATGTTCAGATAAAATATTTTAATGTATTTTATTAATTAAGATTATCACTTTATAAATATACGGGAGGTTTTTAGATGAATACTGCAATTAAAGACAAAACAAAAGAAAAAGTTTTCGAAACGGCTGTAAATCTAGCCTACAAGAGATTAAAGAAGGACCCTCAAAAGGGAATGATGGAGATAGTTGATGTCTTCGATGAATATTTGATGCCTGAATCAAGTGAAGTTAACACTGCGAAAAATGGCTTAGAGAGAGTTAGAAATGAGCTTAACGACCCTAACTCTAAGTGGGTATCCTTTGGTACTGACATTGTTAATGGAATCGACGAAAATATTGTCAAGACTTCTGTCAAAACTATTGGCTACAATGCTGCCTATAAGGGAAATGCCCTTAGAAACAAATTGCAAAAGGAATATAATTGCAACATTCCTTGGGTAATTTTATTTGACCCAACATCTGCCTGCAACTTAAAGTGCACTGGCTGCTGGGCTGCCGAATATGGCCACAAAAATAATTTAACTTACGATGAAATGGCAAGCATTGTCAGACAAGGCAATGAACTTGGAACTTATTTCTTCATTTTAACTGGTGGAGAACCACTTGTTAGAAAGGATGATGTCATTAGACTTGCAAAGGAATTTAATGACTCTGCCTTCCATATCTTTACTAATGGAACTTTAATCGACGATGAATTTTGCCAACAAGTTGTTGAAGCTGGAAATATTTCCTTTGCCCTAAGTATTGAAGGAACAGAAGAATCCACAGATCTTAGAAGAGGCGACGGAGTTTTCCAAAAGGTTATGAAGGCAATGGACTTAATGAAAGAGCACAAACTTTTATACGGAGCTTCTATTTGCTACACAAGCCAAAATTATAAATATGTAACTGACGATGATTTCATAAAAATGCTAGTAGACCATGGATGCAAGCTTGCTTGGTTCTTCCACTACATGCCAGTTGGAAAGGATGCAGATGTAAGTCTACTTCTTTCTCCAGAAGAAAGAGAGCACGTTTACCACAAGGTTAGGGAGATAAGATCTGCTGAATATCCTCAAAATATTTTTACAATTGATTTTCAAAATGACGGTGAATTTATTAATGGTTGCATAGCTGGCGGCAAGAATTATTTCCACATCAATTCTCTTGGCGACATGGAACCATGTGTATTCATTCACTATTCTGATTCAAATATTAGAGAAAACACTATTAAGGAATGTCTAATGAGTCCACTATTTATGGGCTTCCACGACAACCAACCTTTTAACAAAAACTTGTTAAAGCCATGTCCAATGTTGGAAAACCCAGGAAGACTTACTAAAATTGTAAATGATTCTGGTGCAAGAAACACTGATATGATTGCTCCTGAAAGTGCAGAAGAGTTGCAAGTTAAGACAACACCTTATGCAATGGCTTGGAATAAAAAGGCAAATGAACTTTGGGATGAAAGTAGAAAGAAGAGAGAAGAAGCATAAAGCTAAATAAAGATAAAAAATTGGAGGACGCTGAGTCCTCCTTTTTGTTAGGGTTTTTTCTTATAAAATTTTTCGCTTAAATTTTTAAATAATTTAAAATTTTGTTTCAAATTATTTATAACAAGAGCTCTAAAAGTTCTCCAAGTGAAGAAATTTTGTAACTTGCATCTTTTCCTTCTTCCTTGCTGCCAAAGCCGTAGCTGCAAAAAATGCTCTTTAAATTATTAATTCTTGCTGCTTCCATGTCATGGTGCCTGTCGCCCACAAAGATGATCTCTTCTTTTATATTCTGTCTTTCTTTTTTTATAATGTCCTCCTTTGGAAGGAAGTCATAAGTTTCTGCGGCAAAATATTTTTTGAAATATTTTTTTATGCCGTAGACATCAAGGGCAGTGTCCAGATAAGATTCTCGGCAGTTGGAGAGAATGTAGAGGTCATAATTCTTGGAAAGCTCTTCTAAAACTTTTAAAGTGCCCTCATAAAGTTCTCCAAGCCCATTTTTTATGTTTTCATCCATTTTTTTACCTACAAGAGCCATAACTTCACTTTTTAAGGAGTCTTCTGCTCCCTTTGCAATGAGGTCGTAGGCAAAGTTTGGTTTCTCCCCTAAAAATCTTGCCACATTTTTTTCTGAAAGTTCAAAGTCCCTTGCAAAGCCATGTTCTCGCAAAAATTCTACGCCAGAAGAAAAGGCAGGATAATAAATTTTTATGGTCTTGTGTAGGGTGCCATCAAAGTCAAAAATTATGGACTTCACATTTTTAAGGTCATCATTTTTATTTTGCAAATTTTCTTTTGCCAGCTTAGCCACGAATTTCACCTAATAGGTTTGCCATTTCAATTGCAGCTGTGGCAGCATCAAAGCCTTTGTTGCCAGCCTTTGTGCCTGCTCTTTCAATGGCCTGTTCAATATTTTCTGTTGTGATTACACCGAAAATTATTGGCACGCCAGTTTCAAGAGATGAAGCTGCAATTCCCTTGGCAACTTCTGCTGATACAAGTTCGTAGTGAGTAGTTGCGCCACGAATAACTGCTCCAAGGGCAATTACTGCGTCATATCTTTTTGTCATGGCAAGAGATTTTGCTGCTAGGGGAATTTCAAAAGACCCTGGCACCCAAATTACTTCGATTTCCTCGTCCTTAACTCCATGTCTTTTTAGTCCGTCTATACATCCGTCTAGGAGTTTTGAAACTATAAACTCGTTAAATCTTGCCAAAACTATGGCGTATTTTTTTCCTTCAGATTTTAAATTTGCACTGTAAATTTTCATAATTCCTCCATTTATTTTTTCTTAATTTTTTTCTTAATGATTTTAAAATTATTTGCTAAATTCAGATAAGATGTGGTTCATCTTTTCTGCCTTAGTCCTCAAATAAAATTCGTCGTGTTTAGTTGAGTGAATTTCAATTGGCACTCTTTCCTTTATAATCATGCCAAATTCTTGAAGAGAGTAGACCTTGTCTGGGTTATTTGTAAGAAGGCGAAGTTCCTTTACTCCCAAATCTTGCAAGATTTGTGCACCAGTGGAATAGTCTCTGGCATCTTCAGGAAAGCCAAGAGCCAAGTTAGCCTCAACTGTATCCATGCCCTGGTCTTGTAGGGCATAGGCACGAATTTTATTTACAAGGCCAATGCCACGACCTTCTTGACGCATGTAAAGCAAAATTCCTCTGCCTTCCTCGTCAATTTTTTTCATGGCAAGGTGAAGTTGGTTGCCACAGTCGCATCTTGATGATCCAAAGCAGTCGCCAGTTAGACATTCAGAGTGAACTCTTGTGAGGACATCCATGCCGTCACCAATTTCGCCTTTAACAAGGGCAATGTGGTGTTCGCCCGTAACCTTGTCGATGTAGGCGTGAGCCCTAAAGTCGCCAAACTTTGTTGGAAGTTTTGCCTCTGCAACTTTTTCTATGATTTTTTCATGTCTCTTTCTGTAAAGCAAAAGTTCTTCAGTTGTAGTAATTTTCATATCTAACTTTTTTGCCAACTTAAATAAATCTTCGCCACGCATCATGTGTCCATCATCTTGCATAATTTCGCAGCAGAGTCCAACTTCTTTAAGTCCAGCAATTTTTAATAAATCAACTGTCGCTTCAGTGTGTCCTCGTCTTACAAAAATTCCATCTTTTTTTGCAACTAGAGGAAACATATGACCAGGTCTTCTAAAGTCTTCTGGCTTTGCGTCGTCTTCTGTAAGTTTATTTGCAGTTAAGGCTCTTTCCCAAGCAGAAATTCCTGTAGTTGTGTCAACATGGTCAACGGAAACTGTAAAGGCAGTTTCGTGGTTGTCAGTGTTGTCGGCAACCATTTGATCTAGCTTAAGTTTTTCTGCGTAAGACTTTGACATTGGCATGCAGATTAGTCCCTTGGCAAGAGATGCCATGGTGTTTAGGCTTTCACCAGTGGCAAATTCTGCAGCTTGAATCATATCGCCTTCATTTTCTCTGTCAGGTTCATCTGTTACTATTATTATTTCGCCTTTTTTTAAGGCTTCAACAACTTCTTCGATTGTGTTAACTTTCATGTCTTCTCCTCTCGATTTTATCTATAAAATTTACTTAAAATCCATTTTCTAATAAAAAGTTCTTTGTTATTTTGCTTGCTTCTTTTGTATTGACAAAATTGTAGACATAGCGGCCAATAATATCTGTCTCAATATTTATTTTTTCGCCAAGCTTTTTACTTGCTAGATTGGTGTCAGCTATTGTGGTTGGAATTATTGAAACTTCAAAATAATTTTCGCCCACCTTTGATACAGTGAGGCTAATGCCGTCAAGGGCGATAGACCCCTTCTCGGCAATGTATTTAAAATTATCTGAGTCAAATTTTATCCTGTAGACAATTTCGTGACCCCTCTTTAAAATATTTATGATTTCGCCAACTCCATCCACATGACCTTGGACTATGTGACCGTCAAGTCTTTTGGCTGGGCTAAGGGCTCGCTCTAGGTTCAAGGCTTCGTCGCCACTTAAAGTCTTAAAGTTAGTTGAATTTATAGTTTCAACCATGACTTCAGCCTTGTAATAATCATCGCCAAGCTCTGTCACAGTTAGGCAGACGCCATTTGTTGCAATGGAGTCGCCCTTTTTTGTCCCTTCCAAAACTTTTTTGCAGGAAACTTTTAGGGTGTAGAGGTCCTTTTCCTTTTTTATGTCAGCAAGTCTTCCGATTTCTTCTATTATTCCCGTAAAAATTTCAATCACACCTTCCAGTGACAAGTATGTCGTCAAATAATTTTTCGCACTTCATGTCCTTTATTTTTATGGCGTCCTTTAAGGTATCTATTTCCAAATCGCCAAGGGCAGGAATGCCCTTTGAGCCAAGCAAGATTGGAGCCATGAAAAAATAAAACTTGTCCACTAAATTATTTTTTAGCATCTCAGCGTTGAGAGTCCTTCCACCTTCAAGTAGGATGGAGGAAATGTCGTAGGCCTTTAATTTTTCCATTAAGTCCTTTAAATCAACCTTGCCATTTTTTTCGCCAAATATTAAAACTTCAACATTTTTCATTTTTTTAAGCTTTTCAAGTTTTTCCTTGTCACAATTTTTTGTAGTGGCAATTATTGCTATTGAATCCAAATCTTCTGCAAGAAGCTTGGCATCAAGGGGAATCCTAAGCTTAGAATCCGTTACAATTCTTATGGGATTGACCCTGTATTTGCCGTGACGAACATTTAAAGTTGGATTATCAGCAAGAACTGTTCCTATGCCAACCATAATTGCGTCAAGTTTGCCGCGAAGCTCATGAGAATAAGCCCTAGAAAATTCTGATGTTATCCACTTGGACTCGCCACTTGCTGTTGCAATTTTTCCATCAAGGGACATGCCAGCCTTTAGGACAACAAAGGGTCTCTTATTTTTTACATAGGTAAAAAATCTCTCGTTTAACTTCAAACATTCTTCTTGGCAGACACCTTCTGTTATAGAAATCCCAGCATCTTCCAAAATTTTTATGCCGCCGCCAGCAACTTTAGGGAAGGGGTCAGTGGTTCCGATTACAACCCTTGTTATGCCTTCTTCCACAATTCTATTGGCGCAGGGTGGAGTCTTGCCATAGTGAGAGCAAGGTTCCAAGTTTACATAGAGACTTGCACCCTTAAGGTCATTCCCTCGATTTTTTGCATCTTCAATTGCATTTACCTCTGCGTGATTTTCTCCAAATTTTAAATGGGCGCCTTCGCCAATTATTTCTTCATCTTTTACAATAACGCAGCCCACAAGGGGATTAGTCTTTGTGTGACCAATGCCCTTTTCTGCAAGTTCTAGGGCACGAAGCATATAAAAGCTGTCGTTAAAATTTTCTACATACATTAAATCACCTATAAAAAAAGAGCCCAGGCAGGGCTCAAAAATTAAAATTTATCTTCTTTCATCCAGACTATACTGTCGGTATTGGAATTGCACCAATTCAGCTTGCGCTCGCGGACTTTACCGCCGGTGAGGAATTGCACCTCGCCCTGAAGAATTTTATTTACTTATAAGTTTATGATATCACTAGATTATAAATTGTCAAGAAAAGAAAAATCATTTTCCTGACTTGTGGCTCTTAATAATTTTTAGGACATCACTTAAGACTTGGTCCATTTCTCTGTCGCTGTCGATGATATAATCTGCATAAGAGTCTAAATTTTCGAGGACAGAAAGTCTTTTTTCTATGACGCTTTCATCTTCAGCTCTCTTAATCATTCTCTTTTTCAAAACTTCCTTGGAGCATTTTAAATAAATACAAATAGAATTTTTAAATTCTTTTTTTATGGCAAGGACGCCCTCCTTATCCACTATAATTACGCAGTCTCTCTTGTTATTATTATTTAATTCAAGATCTTCTTTTAAAGTTGAATAATAATTTCCTGCATAGCAAGTGGAGCCAATAAATAAATTATCCTCTTCCATTTTTTTAAAGTCAGAAATATTTATAAAATTGTAATCAAGACCGTCAACTTCCTTGGGACGAGGAGGTCTCGTTGTATAAGTTATTATTTTATTTAAACCCTCTTTTGCAAGTTCATCTCTAAGTGTGGTCTTGCCAGAGCCAGAGTGTCCAAGTATTAAGTAAATCATAGTCTCTCCTTTAAATTTATTATTACAAGTATAACACATATATCAAATTACTTTACAAATTTTAATTTTTGAAGTAATATAAAAAAGATAAAATATTAGATGGAGGTCAAGATGAAACATTTAATAGAGCCACTAGATTTTACAACTGAAGAATACGAAGAAATTTTTAGTCTGGTTGATGACATTATCGCAAATCCTATTCACTATTCTCATTTTTGCGAAAATAAGTTATTGGCCAGTCTTTTTTTTGAACCATCAACGAGAACAAGATTATCCTTTGAAACAGCTATGCTAAGACTTGGAGGAAGGGTAATTGGTTTTTCTGATGCAGGAGTTAGCTCCTCAACTAAGGGCGAAACTCTTTTAGATACAATTAGAGTAATAGAAAACTACGCAGACATTTGTGCCATGCGTCATCCCAAGGAAGGGGCAGCCCTTCTTGCTTCAAAGGTAGTTACCAAGATGCCTATAATAAATGCAGGAGACGGAGGACACTTTCACCCAACACAAACTCTTGCCGACTTAATAACAATTAGGCACTACAAAAAATCCTTTGACAACTTGACAGTTGGCCTTTGCGGAGACTTAAAATTTGGAAGGACAATTCACTCCCTAGTGAGAGCCCTAAACCGATACGAAAATGTTAAATTTGTATTTATTTCTCCTGAAGAATTAAAGATGCCAGAGCCCTTTAAAAACTTCATTGACAAGGAAAATTACACTGAGACCAGAGACCTCATGAGCGCCATAAGTGACTTAGACATACTTTATATGTCAAGAGTCCAAAAGGAAAGATTTGTATCATCTGACGAGTACGAAAGATTAAAGGACTACTACATCTTAACAGAAGAAAAGTTAAAGGCAGCCAAGGATGACATGTACATCCTCCATCCACTTCCAAGAGTAAATGAAATTGCACCAGAAGTGGACAAGGACCCTCGTGCAGTTTATTTTGAACAGACAAAGTTTGGCATGTATGGCAGAATGGCACTTATTATAAAACTTTTGGAGGCTAACAAATGATAAATGTTTCAAAAATAAAAAAGGGGATTGTCCTAGACCACATCGAGGCAGGCCGTGCTCATGTCCTTTATAAGGCACTGGAGCTGGAAAAAGTTACTGACGCAGTTGTTCTTATGCAAAATATTTTTTCTACTTCCATGGGCAAAAAGGATTTAATAAAAATAGAAACAGACTACAACTTGGACTTCACAGTCTTGGGACTAATTGCTCCACATACAACAGTGAACTTTATTGAAGATGGGGAGAGAGTGAAAAAAATTCGCATGGAACTTCCTGAAGTAGTTGAAGGTGTTTTGAAGTGTAAGAACCCTAGGTGCATAACAAATAGCGAAAGGGAAATTTCAGGTCATAAATTTTATCTCTACGACAGAGACAAAAAGGAATATAAGTGCGAATACTGCGACACAGTTACCACTTATGGAGAGTAAAATGGCAAAGATTTTAGAAAATATTGATGTATGCAAAGATTATTTTATACTTAGAACGGATTTTAAGACAAAGATTTATCCAGGGCAATTTTTTATGCTAAGAGCTTGGGAAAATTATCCAACACTTTCAAGACCAATTTCAGTTTATGATGTAACAGAGGGTGTGGACTTCTTAGTGGAAAGAAGAGGAATAGGAACAGAAATCCTTGAAAAGTTAGAAGCAGGCGACGAGGTAAAACTATACGGTCCCTTTGGAAATACTTTTTACGCCAATGTTGACGAAGTTGCCCTAGTTGGTGGTGGAGTTGGCGTGGCACCCTTCCACTATTTAATTAAGGAAATTCAAAAGTTAAAGCCCGAGTCAAAAATCACCCTCTACATTGGAGAGAGGGAAGAGCTTGAACTTGAAAAGGCCTTTGAAGATGTATCCTGCCATATAAAAATAAAAAAGGGCGGCTTTATAACAGACATAATTGATTTTGAAAAGCATGAGCTCATTTATGCCTGTGGACCAGAAATTATGATGAAAAAAGTTGTGGAACTTGCAAAGGCTCGTGACATAAAAACTTATGTGTCTCTTGAAAAGAGAATGGGCTGCGGCGTGGGAGCTTGCCTATCTTGCTCTTGCGACACAAGGGGCGGCAGGAAAAGATCTTGCAAGGAAGGACCAATTTTTAAGGGGAGTGATTTACTTGACTTCTAGGACTGAAATAGATTTAGCAGGCATAAAATTAAAAAATCCAATAATTATGGCAAGTGGAACCTATGGCTACGGGGAAGAATTTAAAAACTTCTACGACCCAAAAATTCTCGGGGGAATTTCTTCCAAGGGCATTACTAGGCATCCAAAAAAAGGAAATGAAGGCATAAGGATTTGGGAGACACCATCAGGAATTTTGAACTCCATTGGACTTGAAAATCCAGGCGTGGAAGAATTTGTAAAAGAAAAAATCCTTTCAATGCAAGGCCTTGGCACAGAAATTTTTGTAAATCTTGGCGGCAATACCATTGAAGAATATGTTGAATCCACAAAAATTTTAAATGACTATGATTTTGCTGCTATTGAATTAAATATTTCCTGCCCCAATGTAAAAGAAGGTGGCATGGCTTTTGGCATGGACAAGGATTCTGCAGCAAGAGTTGCCCGTGAGGTCATGAAAGTTACAAACAAAAAAGTTTTTGTGAAGCTTTCTCCCAATGCAGGGGACATTGTGGGCATAGCCAAGGCAGTTGAAGCAGAAGGCGCCACAGGACTTTCACTAATAAATACAATTCTCGGCATGGCAATTGATTTTGATAGAGAAGAAATTGTCTTTAATAACACCTACGCAGGACTATCAGGACCAGCAGTAAAGCCAATTGCTCTAAGGATCCTTCATCAAGTGGCAAAAGCAGTTGACATACCAATAATCGGCATGGGAGGCATTACATCTTATAAGGATGTCCTTGAATTTTTAATGGCAGGAGCCACTGCAGTTGAAGTTGGAACCTATAATTTTATGAATCCCAAGGCAGGAGCAGAAATCATCTCTGACCTTGAAAAGTATTTAGAAGAGAAGAATAAAAATATAAAGGACTATATCAAAAAATTAGTATAAAATATTTAAGACTTTCTAGCGTTTAGAAAGTCTTTTTTTGTGGTAATAATTTAGTACACTAAAAGGAGGTACCAATATGTTTGATTTATACAAGGATATATACGATGCCCAAATGAATTTATTAAAATCTTTTAATCAGGGAACAGAAAAGAATGAAAAAGAAAATTTAAGCTTAGAAGATTATTTCAGAGAGATGGCAAGAATAAATGAAAAAATGGTGGGAAATGTTTATGAAATGCCCAAAAATTACATGGATACAATGAGTAAATACAGTCCTTTCAATAGCGATTTTAATGAAAAAATGAAGGGACTTTTTGAAGTAAACCCTTACTTCGAAAATTTTATGAATTTTCAAAAATTTTTTGCCGACAATTTAAAGGAGCCTAATAAAGTTTATGGTGACTTTATGAATAATTTTAAAAATTATTTTCCAATGTTAAGTGCCAATGGAAAGTTTGTAGAAGATTACAGTATTGCTGCCAAGGACCTCTTTAATTCTTACAAAAAATATCAAGAAAACTACATGAATATTTTTATGCCAGAACAAGTGAGAGACAAGGCAAAGGAAATTTTGAACTTCAACCAAAAAGTTTTTGGCAATTTTAACTTCATGATTCCTAATTTTGGAAATATGCCTTTTATGACAGATAATTTCTTTGGCAAAATGGATTATTTCAAAAACATGGAAAAATTTTCACATCAAATGCTAAGTAACTTAGAAGAATACGAAAAATTATTTGGTGGAAATGAATACTTTGCCAGCACTTCAAAGGTTTTAAAATTCCAAAAAACTTTTATCGAAAAATCAATGAAGTATTTTGAAGTTTATGTAAACTATTACAAGGAAATTTATGGTGAAATTGCAAAAATTTCTGAGTTTACCTTTGAAAAGTACAGGACTGACTTAGAAGAATTAGCAAAGAAGAAGGACCCACAAGAGGTTTATGACTTCTTTGAAGAAAAAACCAAGGAACAATACAAAAAACTATTTGATGTAGACAAATTCAAGGAAATTTACAAGAAGGCAGAAGAAGAAACTAAGTCTTTGAGAGAAGAATTATTTAAACTAAACATGGACTACATGAATTTTGTGGAGCCATCAAGCAAGGAAGATGTGAAGGATCTTAACGCAGAGATCATAAAGATGTCCAATAAAATCGACAGCCTAAATAAAGAAATAGAAAGACTAAAGAGCAGATAAAAATAAATTACAAAATCTCGGTTTTTTCCGAGATTTTTTTACTTATTGTGTTAATAAAAAACAAAATTAGTACAATTAATCAAAATAGTGCTCTACTAGTTCATTTTGATAAAATATTACTTTATTTATGCTCGAAATTAGATATAATATTTATATATCTATTTTGTAAATTGCTCCTTACATAAGTAGGTAAATAAAAAAAGAGGAGATGATTTTATGGATTTATTAAGTATTTTAAATTCAAAACCACTTTATTTATTAGTAGGCGTATCACTAGCAATTATTTTTGTTATGTGTATCTTTTTTTGCAGAAGAGCAATTAAGAGAGCAAGAGAACTAGACATTTCAGATGACAAGATCAAGTCAGTAATAAGGGCTTCTGTAGTCTTTTCAATAGTACCATCAGTTTCTGTTATTATTGGACTTATTACACTTGCACCAATCCTTGGAGTGCCTTGGCCATGGTTTAGACTTTCAGTAGTAGGTTCTTTACCTTATGAACTAATGGCAGCCGACCTTTCTGTTAAGGGAGCAGGATTCACAGGCTTTGAAGACTTCTTGGCAAATGGAACACCAACTGTTATTGGAGCAATAATGTTTGTCATGAGTATTTCTATTATGGCAGGAATGGTATTCAATATCTTTGCACTTAAGAGGGTACATACGGGCGTACTAAAGGCAGGAGAAAAGGACACTCCTTTTGTTGACTTAGCTCTATCTGTTCTTGTAATAGGAATGATGTCAGTATTTGTTCCTGTACAATCTGTTAAGTCAACTATCCACTTGTTGACAATTCTTGTCAGCATGGCAATAACTTTAATTTGTCAAAAAATTGCAACTAAGTACAAGGTAACTTGGTTAAATGATTTTACTATGTCCTTTGCACTTATAGGCGCAATGGCAGCATCAGTCATATTTACTAACATGGGAATAGGAGGTTAATTATGCAAATGTCAAATTATATGAAGAATACTTATAGGTATGGTATTATCGCAACGCTACTTGCCATGGCACTAATGCTTGGCATACCAGCTATTATGTGTACGATTTATGGAATGTGGCCTGAATGGTCTTTAATTGGATCAGTTGCAGGACCTTTACTTGCACTTTTCGTGCCAACAGCACTTGCAGAACAACTTACAATGATTCCTATTGGTGGAACAACATGTTATCTAAATTCAATTTTAGGAAATGTAATGAATATTAAATTTCCTTGCTACTTATCAGCAATAGCAACAGTTGACGCAACTCCTGGTACAGAAGAAGCCGATGTTATGGGAATGATAGCAGTAACAGTTTCAGGAATGGTTTCTATGATTACTATAGTTATTGGAGTAGTTTTACTTACACCACTTAAGCCAATCCTTCAAACAGAATCAGTTGCAACAGCGACGATGTATATCCTACCAGCACTTTACGGATCTATGGGAATTTCTGCTTTTGTTTCAACTAGTGCAGGTGCAAAATACAAGGCTCCAAAAAAACCACTTATAGCAATTGTTGCATTAGCAATAGTTTATGCCTTTAACTTTTTAGTAATGCCAATAGCAGGAAAAGAAGGATATGCAATGTTAATTATGTTAGTTGTAACGCTTTTAATTTCATACGCTTTTTTTAAGTCAGGTATTGTTAAATTAGAAAAGAAGGAAAAATAATTATGGATAATTTTTTAAATTCAGTAATAGAATATGGAAAAAATTTCGTTGATGAAGGAAAATTGGTGGACTACATTCCAATATTAAAAGACGCAGATAAGACTGCTATGGGAGTGTGCCTTATTGACAAAGACGGAAGAGTTTATGAAGCAGGAAAATCTCGAGAAAAATTTGCAATAATGTCCATTGTAAAAGTAATACTTTTCGAAATTGTCCTTGAAAATTATGAAATCGAAGAAATAAAAAAATATATTGGCTTTAAGGGTTCTTCAAAACCCTATGATTCAATTTTAGACCTGGAAATGGAAAATGGAAAGCCAGTAAATCCTTTTATAAATTCAGGGGCAATAATGTCTTCTTATTTAATTTTCAAAAAATTTAAAGAAAAATCTATAGATGTTCTCTTTGAAAAGGCAAAAATTTTAACAGGAAATGAAGATATTGATTATGCTAGAGAGCTATTTAAAATAGCAGGCAATGGTGGAGATAATAATTTAGCTCTCACTTATATATTAAAGAAGCATGGTAGTATTGATAAAGAAACAAAAATAGAAGACGTTCTTTATATTTACAACTTAGCATGTTGCCTCATGGTGAACACAAGAGACTTAGCTGTTTTAGCATCTATTATTTCTAGAAATGGAATAGGACTTGATGGTAAAAGAGTAATGGAGGAAGACCATGCGAGAATTTTAAGGACACTTATGTCAATTTGTGGAACTTATGACTATTCAGGAGATTTTGCAATTAATATTGGTATTCCAGCAAAAAGTGGAGTTGGCGGAGGCATAATGGCAGCTACTAATAAAGATATTGGTCTATGCACCTTCTGCCCAGGATTAGACAGCTCAGGAAATTCAGTTGCTGGAGTTAAGATGTTAGAGATGATTTCAAGAGAATTAAAATTGGGTTATTATTAAAGAGAGATTTATGAAATAAAAAAGAAAGAGAGATGATTATATGACAGGCGCAATGTTAACTACTTTATTTCAGAGTGTTTGCTTTCTAGCACTATTTTTATTAATAGGATTTTTCTTGAGGGCGAAAATTAAAGCTTTTCAAGAAACTTTTATACCAGCCAGTGTAATTGGAGGATTTATTCTTTTATTACTTGGACCAATAGGTTTTGGTATTCTTCCAATTCCAGAAGAATGGATTAAAATCTGGTCACTTATACCAGGTATTTTAATCGTACCAGTTGTTACAGCTACACCACTTGGTCTTGATTTAGGTGGAAAAAATGGAATGAAGAAGTTTAAGCCAGCAGTTCCACTATTTTTTATAATGTTTGCAGCTTATTATCTTCAAAATGCTATTGGTTTTGGTACTAACGAGCTATTTAGATCAATGGGTCAAGATTTATATGATACTTTTGGATGGGAACTTTGTATTGGTTATACTGGTGGTCACGGTACTGCAGGTATTCTCGGAAATATGCTTAGTGAACTTAATATTCCTTATTGGGAAACTGCACAAGGTGTTGCGGTTACAATGGCTACTTTTGGTCTAGTTGGTGGTATCTTAATTGGTATGGTATTGATTAACTGGGCTGCAAGAAAGGGCGAAACAGCTATACTTAAAGAACCTGGAGACATTCCGAAAGATGTTAAAATCGGTTATGAAAAGGATGTTACTAAACAAGCTTCTCTTGGTAGAGAAACAACAAAGTCTGCATCTATGGATACAGTTACATTTCACGCAGCAGTAATATTTTTAGGATGTCTTATTGCCTATGGGATTTTAGCAGTTTCTAAGAAATACAATATTCCAGGACTTAAATCAATATCAGTTTGGGCTTATGGTATCTTAGTAATGTTTGTTATTTGGGCAGTTATTAAAAAGCTAAATCTAGACTTCTTAATTGACTCAAATGTAAAAGGGAAAATAACAGGATCTCTAACTGAATTTGCAGTTATTGGTGCTGTTGCATCACTTCCTCTAAAAACGGTATTTACTTATTTTGTGCCTATTATGGTAATGGTTATATTGGGGTATATTGGAACTGTAGGAATTCTTTTATTCCTATGCAAGAGATACCTAAAAGTAGACTGGTTTGAACACATGATAGCAACTCTTGGTATGTCTACTGGAGTATTTTTAACTGGTCTTTTGCTATTAAAGATTTGCGATCCAGATTCAGAAAGTACAGCACTAGGAAATTATTCAATTTCCTTCTCAATAATATCTGCTGTAACCTTTGCCATTATGCCGTTAATTTTAAATATTATTTTGGCAAAGGGTCCAGGTACTGCTTTTATTTTGACAAGTGGACTTACAGTAATTGGAATAATTGCAACAATTATTTCATCTAAGCTACTTTTAAAAGATTGAGATATTGGAAAATGATTTTTAAGGAGAGTAATATGGACAAATATAATGATGAACTTATGCAACTTGCTAAAAATATTTGGGGATTTGCGGAAATTAAGTGGAAGGAATATAAATCCGTTGAAGCCCAAAAAGAAATTTTAAAAAAGCATGGTTTTAAAATAAATGACAACTTGGCAGATTTGCCAACTGCCTTTAGTGCAGAATATGGAGATTCCAAGGGATCTACAATTGGATTTTTAGGTGAATTTGACGCCCTATCTGGACTTTCTCAAGTTGAAGACTTAGCTGAGAGAAAGGAAAAGATTGAGGGTGCATGTGGTCATGGTTGTGGTCACCACCTCTTGGGGACAGCATCTATTGGTGCAGCTCTTAAACTAAAAGATTATATTGATGAAAATAATCTTAAGGCAAGAGTAATTTACTTTGGCTGTCCAGCAGAAGAAGGGGGAAGTGGAAAGGCCTTTATGGCAAAGGAAGGTTGCTTTGATGATTTAGATATTGCAATAACTTGGCACCCTTTTAATGGAAACGCAATCTTCACAGGTTCTCTTCTAGCTAATAAGCAAGTTTATGTAAAATTTAGGGGCAAGGGAGCCCATGCTGCAGGGTCACCACACCTAGGAAGGTCTGCTCTTGATGGTCTTGAACTTGTAAACATTGGCGTTCAATTTTTGAGAGAACACATGCAAGACTTCGAAAGGATACACTACTCAATAATAGATCCTGGTTCTGCATCTCCAAATGTTGTTCAGCCTTATGCTGAAGGAATATATTTGTTGAGGTCAAAGGATACTGAACATGTAAATAGACTTTATGAAAGATTTGAAAAAATAGTTGAGGGCGCAGGTCTTATGACTGAAACTGAACCAGAAATTATTTTTGACAAGGCTTGTTCCAATGTAATTCCTAACCCTGTAATCGAAGAAGAACTTTACAAGGCCTTCTTGGAAGAGGGACCAATAGAATTTACAGAAGAAGAAATAGAATATGCTAAAAAGTTTAGAGAAACTTATCCAATTGAAAATATTGAAAGCGAAACTACAATAGGATTTTCAGAAGATAAAAATGCAGAATTAAGTTATTTGAAAGAAAATATTTTGTATGACAAAATTTTAGATTACAAACATTCAAATGATATAATGATGGGTTCATCTGATGTCGGTGATTGTTCTAATGTTGTGCCAACAGCTCAAATAATAACAGCATGCTATGCCATAGGAACAACTGCACACTCTTGGCAAGAAGTTGCTCAAGGCAAATCTTCAATTGCAATGAAGGGAATGCTAAAGGCATCTGATGTAATGGCAAGGGCAGCTATGAGCTTCCTTGATAATCCTGAACTCATCGAGAAGGCTCGTGAAGAATTTATTAAGGTTCGTGGAGAAAAATTCATTTCACCAATTCCAGACGGAGTAAGGCCAAGGATGAATTGATATGAGTGGCATTTTACAAGAGTCAAAAAACAACCAAGAGCTTTTAGTTAAAATAAGAAGAGAACTCCACATGAATGCAGAAACTTCACAAAATGAAGTTGAAACATCAAAGATAATAATGAAATATCTTGACGAGTTTAATATTCCATATAAAAGTGAAGTTGGCGGTCATGGAATTGTGGCTGAAATTGTTGGAGATGAGGCAGGAAAAACTGTTGCATTAAGAGCTGACATGGATGCACTTGAAATGGAGGAAGAGAATGACATTGATTTTAAATCTAAGAATAAAAATGTAATGCATTCTTGTGGGCATGACTCCCATATGACTTTTCTTCTTGGGGCAGCTAAGCTTTTAAATTACAACAAGGACAAAATAAAAGGCAAAGTAAAACTTGTATTTCAACCAGCGGAGGAGCTTTCGCCAATTGGTGGAGCACCTAAAATCTTAGAGTCAGGGCTTCTTGATGATGTAGATGCAATTTTTGGCTCACATGTATGGCCAGATCTTCCTTTTGGAAAGATTGCTATAAAAGAAGGTCCTATGATGGCTAACTCTGATCATTTCACTATAAAATTTATTGGCGCATCGTCTCACGCAGCTAAACCTCACGAAGGTGTTGATGCCATTGTTATGGGTTCACAATTTGTAAATGGAATGCAAACATTAATATCCAGAAATACTGATCCAATGAATTCTGCAGTTTTAACTGTTGGAAGATTTATATCAGGGACAAGGTATAATGTTATGGCAGAAGAAGCCCTAATTGATGGAACTTGCAGAACTTTTTCACATGATGATAGGATGAGAATTTTTAAAGATATGGGAAATCTTGCAAAAGCAATTGCAGAAGTGAATCATGGTGATTGTGAGTATAATTATGGTTTTGGATATCCAGCAGTAATGAATGAGAAAGATTCAGTAAAAATAGTTAAGAAGAGCGTAGCTGAGCTATTTGGAGAAGATTCAATTTTAGAAATAGAAAAGCCCGCTATGACAGCTGAAGACTTCGCCTTCTATCTTCAAAAAATAAAAGGAGCTTTTTACTGGGTTGGAATTGGCAAAGAAGGAGAGAAAAATTATCCTCTTCATAGTAATAAATTTTATTTAAATGAAGATATTCTATATAGGGGAGCTGCCCTTATGTACGAAATTGCCTTAAATTTTTTAAATGAAGTTAAATAATTTTAAAAACTTAAAATTTTAGGAGTCCTTAAGATGGATTCACTATCTAAAAAATTATTCGGCATGAAGTAATCTTTGTGCCGATTTTTTCTTGCCTTGTAACTTGAAAAATATTATATAATATTTTTGTAGATATAATAATTTGCGGAAATTTTTCTTGGATATAATAATGTGCAGAAATTTTTGTTATATAATTATTGGCAAAAAATTTATTTACAAAATTTTAAAAGCTACATAAAAAGGAGGGTTCTATGAAAAAATATTTTTTACTTTTAATGGCGTGCCTAATGTTTGTACTTCCTGCTTGCAATAAGACAGGTCCAAGTGAAAATAAAGCTGAAAGCACTTATCCGCCTATGGTTAAGGTTAAGGGCAAAACCTATGTTGACACAGGCTATGAAAATGCTATGGTCACATGCGGCACAGCAGACGGTCAAATAAAAACTACTGTTGATGGGCGAGAGATGCCTAGTAAGGACGATGAATCTAATTTTGGCAAGGGCTATGGCTACCAAACTTGGGAGGAGGGCTATATAAATGTTCAAATTGACAATAGGTGGATTTTATTTAGGGACCTTGACCTAAAAGATGAAAGCAGAGAAATTCCTGAGTGGGTTGCTCACTTTACAGGTAAGGTCATAAAGGCAGAAGAAGACTCACTTATGGTCGAAGCGACTCAAATTGATGACAGATTTTATTTTAAAGAAATAATGACAAAGCCCATCTCTCTATCAATAGATAATTTAGATAATTCTAAAGATGGAAAAGTTACTACAGAAGGTCTTGAAGGTAAAACTGTTGAAGTTTATTTTGGCGGAGAAATTAAAAATATTGAGCCAGAAAATTCTGTTCCAATTTTTCTTGAAAAAATTTATAGGATTGATGTGAAATAAAAAAATAATACTTAAAGTTTGGATAGCTTTTTAATAAGAAGGGGCAAATATATTTTACAAATTCACTTTAGCATATTATAATCTTAATAATTAGTATTTAATTTAGTGAATTTTTAAGGAGAAATAAATGGATTATAGAAATGGATACAAGGACACAATAAAGGCGAGAGAGAGAATTAGGGATTATGTTTATGACACACCTCTTATTAGGCTTGACTATATTTCCGAAGCCTTAGGTACTTCTGTCTACGCCAAAATGGAAAATATGCAAAGGACAAATTCTTTTAAAATTAGGGGAGCTCTAAATAAGGTTAGAAAGCTTTCCACTGAAGAGCTAGAAAAGGGTGTCGTAACTGCTTCTTCTGGCAATCACGGCAAGGCAATTGCTACTTGTGCTAAGATGCTTGGAATTCCCGCAAAGATTGTCCTGTCAGATACTTCTACTGAATTAAAGAGGCAGATGATAAGGGATCTTGGTGCTGAAGTTGTAATTACAACAGTGGAAAAAAGATTTGAAGTTGCAAAAGAAATTTCTGAAAAAGAAGGCATGACTTTTATTCATCCCTTTGACGATTTAGATGTGTCTGAAGGTCAAGGCACTATAGCTGTTGAAATTTTAAATAAGATGGATCACTTGAAGATGATTGTGCCCATTGGTGGCGGCGGACTTATTTCTGGCATTGCCATGTACACTAAGGGTGTAACTAGATGGGCTGAGGTAATTGGTGTTGAGCCAGAAAATGTGGCAAGATTCACTGCTTCTTTAAAGGAAGGAAGACCAATTGATGTCGAAAGAGGAGAAACCCTTGCTGATGGACTTCTTTCTGTTAAGCCTGGTGATCATGTATTTCCAATTGTTAGAGATATTGTTGATCATGTGGTAACTTGCCAAGATAAATATATTAAAAAAGCACTTGATTTGTTGTATAATAAAGAGAAATTAATTGTTGAGCCATCTTCTGCTATTGGTCTTGGAGCAATCCTTGAGGGCAAAATAAAATATGATGACAGGGACAAGCTGGTTCTAATCATCACAGGGGGCAATGTGGAAGCCAGCTCAATTGAAAAAATAATTAATTCATGAGGGAGGAAGCTATGAGGGATTTTATTTGTAGTAAATTTAATAAGGTAGCACCATCAGGCATAAGAAAGATCAACGAAAAAACTATTGAAATGGAAAGAGCTGGCAAGAAAATCTACCATTTTGAAGTTGGCAGACCTGATTTTGATACTCCAAAGGTGATAAAGGATGCAACTATAAAAAGCATTGAGGCAGGCGATGTTTTTTACACTTCAAACTTTGGCATTATGCCACTAAGAGAGGCTGTGGCTGAAAAACTTAGAGATGAAAATAATTTAGACTATTCTGCCAAAGAAATTTTAATAACTGCAGGGGCAAGCGAGGCAATTTACGATACTTATTCTGTAATTTTAGAAGAAGGCGACGAGATCCTTCTTCCAAATCCATGCTGGCCAAATTATGTCAACATTGCCCACATTATGAAGGCAAATCCTATTAGATACAGCTTAGCAGAAGAAAATGATTTTCAAATTGACTTTAATGAGCTAGAAAAACTTGTCACAGAAAAAACTAAGGCTATGGTAATTATCACTCCATCAAACCCAATTGGTTCAATGCTTTCTGAGGAAACTCTTGAAAAACTATCTGACTTTGCCAAGAAAAAGGACATACTTATAATTGCCGATGAAATTTATGAACAAATTGTATATGGAAACAAGGAACATATCTCTATGGCTTCAATTGATGGAATGAAGGAAAGAACTATTACCATTAATGGTTTTTCCAAAACTTATTCAATGACTGGCTTTAGACTTGCTTATATTGCAGCGCCAGAAGAATTTATTAGAGTTTTAAATATTGTCCACCAACACAACACTTCTTGTGCAACTTCTTTTGTACAACACGCAGGCATTACTGCCTTAAAAGAAGGAAGAGAAGGCGCAGAAGAAATGGTGAAGGAATATAAGAGAAGACGCGACTATATTGTAGAAAGAGTAAATTCTATTGAAGGACTTAGCTTAAATGCTCCTGACGGTGCTTTTTATGCCTTTATTAACATCAAGGGCCTTGGAGTTTCTTCAGAAGAATTTTGCCAGTATCTTCTCGACGAAGAGTGCGTTGCCATAGTTCCAGGCACTGTTTTCGGAAGTGCAGGAGAAGGCTTTGTAAGATTTTCCTACGCATCTTCCTATGAAGACATTGTTGAAGGTCTAAACAGGGTGGAAAAAGCCTGCAAGCACTTCATGAATAAATAATATTTTTGAGAATGAGAAAATTTTTAATAATATTTTTAAATATTCTTATTTTTGCAGCGGCGTCAATTTTACTTTCACGGACTCAAAAAAGTGGCGATTTGATTTTAAGAATAATTTATTCTGTGGCTCTCGTGAAGGCAGGATTTAATATAACAAAAGCATTAAAAAATGAGTAGGTTCAAAGAGGACCTACTCTATTTTATTTGCATAAGTTTTTAAAAATATTCCAACCACCTTGTGAAATCTTGCTATGTCTGTGATATAGGCATAGTCGTTGCCATAAATCTTTTTGATGTTTGTGCTTTCTGATTCTTCGCCAGTGAAGACTCCAAAGCTGTTGATGCCCTTGAGTCTCGTGAGGAGCACTTCCTTTGATGTGTCCATTACTGCCTCATCCTCTTTATAATTTTCTCCAGGAATTTTTGAGGCGCCAACTATTCCAATGTCGATTTCGTCAAAGGGAAGGCCGTCTGTTAAAACTATTAAAAATCTTCTTGCGTCCTGATTTTTAGAAACTAGGTGGCGCATAAATTTTATGGCAAGTCCATCTCTATTAGACCCGCTTGGGGAATACTTGAAGATGTCCTTGTTCTTGGAAGATGGGTCTTTGTAGTCCCTGTATTTTTTTATGACCAGATAATTGTAAAAATTATTGTAGGAAAAAATTCTAGTTTTTATATTAAGGCTTGTGAGAGCCTCTGCTATGATGTAGCTTTCTGTTGCCACAATTTCCTTTCTGTCATTTTGCGATGCAGAGGAGTCAAGGAGGATGTCCACGAAAATTTCGTTGGAGTCCTTTCTATTTATTTTTCTAAAAATTCTGTCTTCATTTAATTCCTTTGACTTCCAAATTTCTGATGGAATAATTTTTCCCGAATTTGATTTTACTATTTCGTCTTCAGATTCCTTTAAGAGGGAATTTTTTATGACGCCGGCAAGCTCGCGAATGGCTCGCTGATTTTGAAGCTTGTTGTCCTGGTAAAATTTTAGATTTTCCTCATAATTATTTTTTTCTTCCTGGGCAAAGTAGGAATTTTTATTTTTAAATTCGCCGCTAGGGAAATAAAGTTTGATGTCTCTGTGTATGCCTGTGGAAATTTCCCCAGCAATTTTATCAGACACATACCTCTTTACTTTTTCTATGCCGTAGTGTTTTTCCAGGGCTTCATAAATATTTTGGTCTCCAAAATTATTTTTTAAGCTATCTTCCCTTACATTGATGTCCCTGTAATCATCGTTAAAAAAAGTAAATTCTGCAGATTCAATGTTGTACCTCTCCAGGAAGGTATTGTCTACAAAATTTTTTCTCTTGTAGGGGGCACTTTTTTTGGAAGATGAATTGGACTTGGCTTCCTTTTTAAATTCCTCATAGGTCTCATCAAGGTCCTTGGGAAGATCTTTATTAATGTGAAAGTATTTTTTGAAGAGATATTTTAAGAAGTCGAGATACATAAAGGTGTCTTTATCCTTAAAATTATAAATTTCATCTAACATCTCTTCTAAAACTCTTTGAACTTTTGGATACTTGCCTCTTTCTTTTCTGATGTAGCCAATTTTAAGCTCCACTGTTAAAATAATTTCTCGTCTATTTAAATTTTTTAAAATTTCTTCGTCATGGGACTTTTTAAAATCAAGGGTGCCAGGTCTTTCCAAAATCATTTCTTTTGAAAAAATATTTTCCATTATGAGTTTTGAAATTTCCCACAGGTCTTTTTTGTTGTTTAAATTATTTACATATTTTTTGAAAAAATCATCAATAAGATAAACATCAAAGTGCCTTGAAGCATAGCCAAGTATGGAAGCCTCGTAGGCGTCCACTGGTTTTAGAGAAAAATTAAAAATATCAAAATCGTAAAAATCTGAAAGAGTCCAAAAAATATTTTTTAGTCTATTTTCATCCCTCAAATAAATCAGCTCTCTTAGTGTCCCTTGCAAAGAGGGTGTCAATTACATCTGTGACAATTTCTCTCTCATAGGAGTCAAAAGTCTTATCCACAATGCCAAGCTCAAGGGAATCTCTTATACCTAGGCCCCTATTCATGAGCTCAATAGAAGAAAGAAGTCCACGAAGGTCAATTGCCTTGGAAGAAATTTCTGAATTTAGAGATTTTTCTTGCAAGTCTAAAAATAATTTTGTGAAAATTTTTATGGCGTTATCCTTTAAATTTGTATTTTCTTTAAATAATTTTGCCAAGTCACTTTCTGCAATTGTTGGCATATCAATTACCAAAAATCTTGAGACAAGAGCCTCGTTAAGATCACGAGTGCCAATGTAGCCGTAGTTCATTGTGGCAATAAATCTTGTTGCGTCATGAAGATTTAACCTATCGTAGCCAGAAATATCTAGGACTCTTCTGTAATCAAGAGTTGAATGGACCACAGATAGGGCTTCGTTTTTTGCCATATTTATTTCGTCAAAAACTGCAAAGCCGCCTTGCTCTGCTGCCTCATATACGGGACCCTTCTTAAGAGTTACTTCGTTGTTCTTAAAGGTATCAGAGCCAATTAAACTTGATGGGTCTGATGCAATGTTAAGAGAAACTGTCCAAAGGGGTCTCTTAAAGAGGTAGGCAAGATTTTCTGCCAATACATTTTTGCCTGTCGCCTTTGGTCCAGATAGAAGGATGTTGTCGCCAGATAAAATGGCAGCAATAGCCTTCTCCCATGTTTTTTTGCCATAATATTTATATTTTATATTTGGAATTCTATATTCATATTCTTTATTTAAATCATGTTTTTCTATAAATTTGTCTACTCCCTTAAGTAGATCTTCTGAAACGCCTTGTGAAAGTAAAAACTCTCTCATTTCATCACCTCAAATGTATTATAACAAAAAGGTGGATTATGTGTGGACAATAAATTTTGTAAAAGGAAGATGTTATTGTTATAATGTAGTAAAGAAGGAAGGAGAATACTTATGGCTTTTACATCTAAATCACTTATTGCTTTAATTTTAGGCTTTGGGGTCTATGCAGGAATTATTGTACTTATAATTTTGGCCATCCTTGCCCTTATAAAATACTTAAAAAAATAAAACCCAGGAAGGGTTTAAAAATAAAAAGGATATGGTATAATATTGATAAAGAGGACACCATAAAGATGGTCGCCATATAGTTAGTTTTATTTTAACCACTTGTACTGCGATACAGGTGGTTTTGTCATTTTAACTACTTTTTATTGTTAAGCGTTAAGATGATGACTATTAGTGTTGAAAATTCTAAAATTATTGATAGAATTTCATAGTCACTCATAGTCGTCCCTCCTAATAAGATTATTAGGCAACCATCTGTATGTCCTCAATTACATTATACATATTTTATATAACCTCATCAATGAAATAATTAATGAACTCAAAAAGCTTGAACTTATTTTTCCTTATGGTATAATAAAAAAAACTAAAAAAGACAATAATTGAGAATAGTAATTTTAGAAAGTTTTTTAGAGAGCAGGTGGCTGGTGCAAATCTGTAAACTCATAAAATGAATCCACCTCATAGTCTATGTATTTTTAAGTGAACCATTTGGTTAATTAGGGTGGCAACGCGGGTCTCTCGTCCCTTTAGGGATGAGGGGCTTTTTTTAATTTAAGGGAGGATTTATGTTAGACATTAAATTTGTAAGAGAAAACCCAGAAGCAGTAAAGGAAAATATTAAAAAGAAATTCCAAGATGACAAACTTCCACTAGTTGACGAAGTTATAAAAATCGACGAAGAACTTAGGGAAGCTAAGACTAAGGGCGACAAGCTTCGTGCAGAAAAAAATCAAACTTCAAAAGAAATTGGTGGCTTTATGCAAAAGGGCGAAAAGGACAAAGCCGAAGAAGCAAAAAAAAGAGTTGCTGAAATAAATGAAGAAATAACAGAACTTGAAGCAGCTGAGAGAGATCTTGCAGAAGAACTTAAAAAGAGAATGCAAGTTATCCCACAAATGATTGACGAATCAGTGCCAATAGGAAAGGACGACAGCGAAAATGTTGAGCTTGAAAGATTTGGAGAACCAGTAATTCCAGATTACGAAGTGCCTTATCATGTTGACATCATGGAAACTTTTGATGGAATTGATTTGGATTCTGCAAGAAATACTTCTGGCGCAGGTTTCTATTATTTAAAGGGCGACATTGCAAGACTTCACTCTGCAATTTTATCTTATGCAAGAGATTTTATGATAGATCGTGGCTTTGAATATCACATTCCACCATTTATGATTAGATCAGATGTTGTTACTGGCGTAATGAGTTTTGCTGAAATGGAAAATATGATGTATAAAATTGAAGGAGAAGACCTTTATTTAATTGGTACATCTGAACACTCAATGATTGGTAAATTTATAAATACAATAACTCCTGAAGAAGAAATGCCTCTTGCACTTACATCTTATTCTCCTTGCTTTAGAAAGGAAGTTGGAGCTCACGGCATCGAAGAAAGAGGAGTTTACAGAATTCACCAATTTGAAAAACAAGAAATGGTTGTAATTTGTAAACCAGAAGATTCCAAGGAATGGTTTGTAAAATTGTGGAAGAACACAGTTGACTTCTTCCGTTCACTAGAAATCCCTGTAAGAACACTTGAATGTTGCTCTGGCGACTTGGCAGACTTAAAGGTTAAGTCCCTTGATGTTGAAGCCTTTTCTCCAAGACAAAATAAATATTTTGAAGTTGGCTCTTGCTCAAACCTTGGCGATGCACAAGCAAGAAGACTTAACATAAAACTTCGTGGCAAGGATGGCACATATCTTGCTCACACACTTAACAACACTGTAGTTGCACCACCAAGAATGTTAATTGCCTTCTTAGAAAATCTTCTACAAGAAGATGGCAGCGTAAAAATTCCTAAGCCACTACAAATGTATATGGGCGGCATGGAAAAAATTGTGCCAAAAAATAAATAAAATTTGCTAAAAGACTCTTGAATTAAAAATTTTTGGGTAAAATAAACATAGATTGTTTTAGGCAAAATAATTTGATATAATTTATTAGCTTTGGGGAGTAACTTTTAAATTTTCAGTCGTCATTACGGCATAGCCCGGCTGGAAAGCTTATTATTAAGTTTGTGAGACCGATGTAACAATCGGTCTCTTTTTTATTGTACGCTTTAGCATGAATAAACCACCAGCTATGCTGGTGGTAGGAATACTAGCTTTAGCTTCAAGCAAAAAACCTCCCGTGATAAACTATATATGTTACTGGCAG
>OGTN01000259.1_pt1 | contig 27593 bp, 22 predicted proteins | sample 1574591 | NCBI WGS metagenome assembly OGTN01 (sample SAMN03295830, study PRJEB24534) | human gut metagenome | isolation source: fecal sample 5 from infant 4 | host: Homo sapiens | place: USA: Pittsburgh, PA | collected 2014-07
TAAATGAAAAGAGAGACTCGAGCTAACGAGCCTCCCCAATATTTGACATAGAGCCAAAATTTATAAAACTTATAAGGTTTCTATGTCTTCTCCTATTTCACCATAAATGCCTTCGATATTATCTAAGTAAATATCAGAAAGCCTTGCAATATAGTTTGGTCCCACTATAACAGCTGCAATTGCTGCAACTATTAGGGCAATAAAGGATACTGTCAAAATCTCTGGCATAGACTTTGCAGGAATTATCATGGCAAGTGCAAGAAGTAAAGAAATAATTGTAACTTTAAAAACTTTTAAGCCCATGACAAAAGTTTCAGAAAATAACTTAAAGCCTGCCTTTGTAATAAGTTTTAAGCAAGTAAAAAAGGGAAGGTCCCTATATCTCTCATCAGCCATGACAAAATTTGAATAGGCAAAAATAAGTGAAAGAAATACTGTTACTAAAATAAATAAAAGTGAAGCTAATAAAATCCCTCTCATGCCAGCATCAGTTAATACAGCCCCAGTTCCTGATGTTAGAGCTGAAAATAAAAGTGCAACAGAATTTATTAGACCAATTAAAATATTCATCAAGAAGACTTTTCCCGTAATTGTCTTTATTCCTCTAAAATATTCACTGAAGCTTCCTTCTCTATTATATAAAAGACCTCTACAGATTATGTAATTAATGATCCAAGCAAATATCGTTCCAATTACAGCAAGATTGCCGTCATAAATATTTTCAAAAACTCCCGCTATAATTCCACTTAAAATCATTAAAAGGATAACTGAACCGTAATTAAATTTTCTCATTGTGACCTCCTATCTATGTCTGTTTTTATTTTAACACAAAATATATTTTAAAAACAAAAAAAGCCACTATAAAAGTGACTTTTTATTTTTATAAATCTTCTTCAACTGTCTTGGAATAAATCCCCTCATTGTTTTCTTCATAAATATCAGCTAGGCTTGCACGAAATCTTGGTGTGCAAAGGAAAAAAGCGATAGCAGCAATTCCACCAAATAAAAATGAAAATATAAGTCCTGATGGACTTTTAAAAGATAAAAATCCCGTGACAAGGGCTATGGGTAATGTTAGCAAGGAAATCTTATAGGTCCTAATTCCTGCCATAAAAGTTTCCTTAAATAATTTTAAACCTTCCCTTAGTCTATAATAACATTAATTCAAAATTTTTATTATTTATATGAGCAATTTTAATAATTTTTTATAAAAAAGTATTATAATGTCCTTAGGAATTTTAGGAGGAAGTATGAAAAATATAAGTATAAATGAACCTGTTGCAAGTCTTGTGGAAAAATATCCTGACTTGAAAAATATCTTAAAGGATATTGGTTTTAGTGAAATTACAAATCCCTTGGCACTTTCTAGTGTCGGAAAAATTGTTTCAATAAAAAAGGGAGCTGGAATAAAAAATATTGACCTCGACATAATTAGGGAAAAATTGCAGGAAGGGGGCTTTAATCTCATTGAAGACCAAGATCCTCAAGATAATCCTTCAGATGAAGGCAAGAGGCTTGAGCTTTTAAAGTCCTATATTGAAAGAGTTTCCAAGGGCGAGGACCTGGAGGCTGTTAGAAGTGACTTTGTTAAAAATTTTAAGGATGTTTCTTCAAAGGAAATTGTTGCGGCAGAAGAAAGCCTAATAAAAAGTGGTCTTCCCCTTGAAAAGGTTCAAAAACTTTGCGACATCCACTCTGCCCTCTTCCACGAAAGCAATATTATAGACGAGAGCCAAAAGGACCTTGAAAAAATCCCTGGCCATCCCCTAAATATTTTAAGCTTAGAAAATAAAAAAATTAAGTCCTTGGCTGATGGGGTTAAGGAAGGTGAAGACAAGCTAAAAAAGATAAGTGACCTTTTAAAAATAAATTCTCACTATGGAAAAAAGGCTGGACTCATCTACCCTCTTTTGAAGACAAAGTACAAGATAAGTGGTCCAAGTGATGTAATGTGGGCTGTTGATGACGAGATAAGAAGGGACCTATCAAAGATTATTAAGGCAAATTCTTATAACCCAGAGGACCTCAATAAAATTTTAGACAGGGTTTATGAAATGATTTATAAGGAAGAAGGTATCCTCTTCCCACTTTTAAAGGAAAACTTCACAGAGGAAGAGTGGAATAAAATCTATGGCGACCTTGGGGAGTATGGACTAGACCTAGTGGGTGAGCTTCCTCTTTGGAAGGACTACAAGCCTAAAGAAATTTCCCCAAAAGAAAAAATTTCTTCTGGAAGTCTAGACTTTGAAACTGGAAGTTTAAAGCTAAATGAGGCCATGCAAATCCTAAGGACCCTTGATGCCGAGCTTACCTTTATAGATAAGGATGACTTGGTTAGATTTTATTCTGAGGGGGAAGACAAGATTTTCCCTAGGCCTAAGTCCTGTTTAAATAGGGATGTAACTTCTTGCCACCCTCCAAAGGTTGTGCCAATGGTTAAGTCCTTGCTTGATGATTTTAAAAACAAGAGGAAGGACCGTCTGGTGGTGTGCAGGAATATTAAGGGTAAGAAAATTCTTGTTAAGTATCTTGCAGTCTATGAGGATGGGGAATATATAGGCACCCTAGAAACAGTTGAAGACATAAGCCAATACTAAAGAGATTAAAAAAAAGCCACTATGAAAGTGACTTTTTATTTTTATAAATCTTCTTCAACAGTATTGGAATAAATCCTCTCATTGTTTTCTTCATAAATATCAGCTAGGCTTGCACGAAATCTTGGTGTTAAGAGGAAAAAGGCGATAGCAGCAATTCCACCAAATATAAATGTAAAAATAAGTGCTGCTGGACTTTTAAGAGATAAAATTCCTGTGACAAGGGCTATGGCTCCTGTCAGCAAGGAAATCTTATAGACTCTCACTCCTGCCATAAAACTTTCCTTAAATAATTTTAAACCTGTCCTTATAATGAGCATAAAAGTGTCAAAAAATGGAAGATCCCTGTATCTCTCATCTGCCATAAAAAAGTTCACGTAGGCAAAAAGAATAGATAAAAGAATTGTTATTAGTATAATTAAAACTATTGCGATTATAAGAACTCTTGTATTATTTATTGCAAAAGGCGTAAATAAAAATCCTGCTCCTGATATAAGTAGGGCAAACATAAGTAAGATGACAGTTATAACTCCCACTAAGATGTTCATTAAAAATGCCTTGCCTGTAATAGTTTTTATTCCCATAAAATATTCAGAAAAACTTCCCTCTCTCGTGTAAAGAAGTCCCCTGCAAATTATGTAGTCAGAAATAAAAGTGACAAAGCCTCCAAGAATTGACAAGTTGCCGTCAAAAATATTTTGCAAGATTCCAACAATTATTGCATTGGCTATAAGTATTAAGATAATAGAGCCGTAATTGTACTTTCTCATAATGACCTCCTATCTATGTCTGTTTTTATTTTATCACAAAATATATTTATAAAAAACTTATTTATATTAAGTAGAATTTTGGGTATATAATAAAGGAAATATAATAAAGGAGGAAAACATGAAGAAAATATTAGGAGCTCTAGTGGCAAACTTTTTGTCCTTTTACATATTAGACATGATATTTGAAAATATTTATTTCTCAAAACCAAGTGCCTTTATAGCAATGGCAATAATTTTCTCACTAGTTAACCTTACAATAAAACCAATACTAAAAGTTTTATCCCTTCCAATAACAATAGTAACCCTTGGACTATTTTCCTTGGTTATTAACGCAGTGGTCCTTGAAATTGCCTTTAACCTTGTGAGGTCTGCATCTATTGGAAGCTTTGGCACAGCCTTTTGGGCAAGTATAGTTTTGAGTTTTATTAATAGCACTATAAGAGAAATAATGAGTAAAAACTTTAAGTAAAATTTCATAAAGAAAAAATGCCGCAGTTATTTTTCATAACTGCGGCACTTTTTATTAACGGTATTTTAAAACTTCTGTGGCAAGCTCAAGCATTTCAATGGCAACATTGAAGTTTTCGCCAAAAAGATCAAAGACAGCATCTTCAGAAAGAACTCCACAAGGCAGGTCCTCTGGAATTTCGCCCCTGTCATATCTTTCCAAGTCTTCAAAATAAGTTTCAGAAGAATAATAATCGCTGAGCTTTCTGTATTCCTCTTGATGAGCTTCAAACCTTTCAATGGCAGCTCTCAAATTTTCAATGAGATCATTGTGGTCATTTAAAATCTTTTCCATTTCACTAATTCTTTTAATAGGATCCATAATATCCTCCTTATAATTAATTACATAAATCTTTATACCCTTATTATAAAAAATAAATTGCAAAAGAAAAAGATAGGACTTTCATCCTATCTCTTATAAGGTTTGGTTTTTCGATTCTATATAATCTAACTTATTTTATATAGTGAACATGGTCAATAATATCTTTGTAAACTTCCTCTTTTCTCTCGTTATAAATAACTTTGTTTTGCTCAAAAATATTATTACCCTGGCTATCAATGGATACAATTAGGGGACCGAATTCCTCTACATCACATACCCATAGAGTCTCTGGCATTCCCAAGTCTTTCCACTGTGCATCTACTATTTTATTAACTCTTGTAGCTGCCCAAACTGCATTGCCTGCAGGTATTACTACATGAATGGCTTTATTTTTTTTGCAACCACGAGCAGTTCCTTCGCCCATGCCACCCTTGCCAATTATGACTCTTACTCCAGTTTTGTCGATAAACTCTTCTTCGAATTTTTCCATTCTCATTGAAGTAGTTGGTCCAACAGAAATCATTTCATAGTTTCCATCTTTTTCTGAAATAATAGGTCCTGCGTGTAGTATTGCCTTGTCTTTAACATCTACAGGAAGTTCTAGTCCCTCTTCTATTACTCTTCTGTGAGCAACATCACGACAAGTTACCATTCTTCCTGAAAGATAAATTATATCTCCAACCTTTAAATCCTTTATATCTTCAGTTGATATAGGTGTTGTTAAAATTTTTTTACTCATAATTCTATCCCCTCATGACTTAGTATTTCATAATTCATTTCTTCATCAAGTACAATTAAGCCCCTTCTGTGCGACCAACATCCAACATTAAGTGCAACAGAAAGCACACTTGGATGCCTTGCAGTGTTTACAATATTAACACCCATTACAGAATTTTCTCCCCCAAAACCTTGAGGCCCAATTCCAATTTTATTTATGCCATCTTCAAGTCTCTTTTCTAGGTCTCTAGCCCTTTCATCTTCGCTGTAGTCTCCAACTTTTTTCATGAGAGCAAGTTTTGAATTCATGGCTGCAGTTTCAATAGATGTTCCTATTCCAACTCCAACTAAAAGTGGTGGACAAGCATTAAGTCCATAGGAAGTCATTCTGTCTAGGATGAATTTTACAACAGCTTCGTAGCCTTCGCCTGGCATAAGGGTTACACCTGCACCAGGAAGTGAGCAACCGCCACCTGCCATGTAAGTATAAATTTTTGCTGATGAGCCAGGGACAATTTTTGTAAATACTGTTGGAGTCCCCTTGCCAATATTTTTTCCTGTATTATATTCTTCAAAAGTTTCAACGCTATTGTGTCTAAGAGGAGTTTCCATAGTCGCCTTATAAGTAGCCTCTCTTAAAAGTTCTTCTAAGTTAGCTTTAAAGGGGAAGTCTTCTCCCACTTCACAGAAAAATTGTAGGACTCCTGTGTCTTGACAGGAAGGTCTCTTCATTTCCCATGCAAGCTCTTGATTCTTTTTCATAGTTTCATAAATTGTCTTTGCCATAGGATTTGTCTCTTTTTCTGAAAGTTCCTTTAATTTGTCCTCAACATCCTTGGGAAGCTTCATACTAACTACACCAACAAAGGCTGCCATCTCGTCAATAAATTTTTTTTCTAAATTTTCTCTCTTCATTTTTTACTCCTTTTTAGTTTGGAAAGAAGGGGAAGAATATTGGTAAAAGTATTAAAGCTATTGCTCCACAAATTAGCATAAGTGGCAAGCCCGCCTTAACATAATCGTTAAACTTATATCCCCCAATGTTATAAACCATAGTGTTTGCTGGCATACCAATAGGCGTTGCATATGCCATTGACCCACCAATTACTGTCGCCATTAAAACTGCTCTTGGGTCTGCTCCAATTGCCTGTGAAATAGAAAGCGAAATAGGAACCATAAGAGCTGTTGTAGCTGTATTTGACATAAAATTCGTAAGTGTTGCACAAATTATAAAGATTATAATCATAAGTGCTGTTGGCGATGGATTGTCTCCAAGCTTTGAAACAATTGTACTTGCTATTAAATCTCCTGTGCCCGTTTCCTTTAAGGCAGTTGCAAGTGCAAGGGAGCCAACAAAAAGTAAAATAGTATTCATATCAATGGACTTAATTGCATCTTTACTGGAAATTACTCCCATGACAACAAGTGCCAAGGCTCCGATCCAAGCAGAAATGAAAAGTTTTACTCCAATTTTCTTTTCAAATACCATTGCCAATACTGCCAAAATTAAAACTATAAGTGATGCCCATTGTTTCCACTGAGGCACATCCTCATAGGACTTCTCTTGGGAATAAATAGAATCAGCATCTTCATTTGCTACATTGTCTGGCAAGAGCTTGTATCCAATTGTGACAAAAAATATTATGCCAACAATCAAAACTGGAAGACCAATCTTTGCATACTCGAAAAATCCAAACTCAAGTCCAATGGTTTCAAGTCCTGATTGGGCAATCATGTTGCCTGGCGCACCAATCAAACTCAAATTTCCACCCATGGCTGCTGCAAAAACAAGTGGTAACAAAATTTTTGACTTAGGAAATTTTGTAGACTGAGAAATACCTATTAAAACAGGAATCAATACTGCGGCTGTACCAGTATTTGATAAGATTCCAGACATAAGCCCCGTAATAATCATTACCGCCGCTATAAGTTGTCTCTCTGTCTTGGCAAATTTTGTAACAAGACCACCAACGCGCTGTGCCATTCCCGTTTCAAAAAAGGCAGCACCAATAATAAACATTGCCATAAATAAGAGCACATTGGAATCAGTGAAGCCTGCAAAGGCATCCTTTGGCTCCAAAACTTTAGTCACTACCAGGCCTACTGCTACAATCATAGCTGTAACCCATAGTGGGATTTTTTCCCATGCAAACATAATTATTGCAAAAAGTAAAAATCCAATTGTTATTGTTTGTGTATTCATAACTTCCCCCTCATGTACTTTATGATTTCATTATATGGAAGGCTTTTTACTTAATCTATCTCATTATTAAGTAAAAATTTTGTAGTGAAAACAAAAATTTTTATTTTCAAAAGTATTTTTATCTGAATTCAAAAATTTTAATCTTAAAATTTTACAGATTAAATTTTCTTGTTTCTCTTAAAATAGAGCTTCTGAGTTTTTCTCCCTTTTTTATCTTAAGTTTTTATCTTAAAATATATCTAGTCAAAGTTTTAATATATGAAAACATTTAAGTTTAAATATTTTAAAACTTTAGCTTGCCCTTTCAAAAACTCAAAAAAAACTTCGGACTAGCCGAAGTTAAATTAAATAATTTTATTCATGTTTTTCTCTAAATCTTCAATAATTTTTTTATAAATTTCCCTCTCAATGTCCTTGTAGTCTAGGTCCCTTTCCTTTTTTTCATTCTCTTCGTTTTCATAGACCCAATCCTTCTTTGCCCTCAGCCAATTTAGATTGTCATCACTTAAAAAAACTTTTTTAAACTGTGCATCAATTTCAAGAGTCTCCTTGACCAAGCTTTGTCGATATTCAGAAGGAGATCTGCCAAAATTTTCCCTAAAGGCTGTGTTAAAACTTCTCACATTGGGAAAACCGTGATCAAGGGCTATCTCTGCTATTTTTTTCTCGCTCTGCTTTAAATCCTTAGTGGCACAAGAAAGTCTCTTCCTAAGCAAATATTCTGTATAAGAAATTCCCAAGGTCTTAGAAAAAATTTCAGATGTATAGTTTGGATGATAACCAGCAACTTCAGCTACATTCTCTAAACTTATCTTGTCCCTATAATTTTCATCAAGATAGGCAATAATGTTTCTTACCACTTCATTTCTATATGAAGTTTTCTTGTCATCACTGTCTTTTTCCTCTTTTAAGGCAAAATTTTCAATAGAATTTAAAAGTATTTTGTCTGTAGCGATAGACCTCTTAATTTTATTTTCCAGGGACTCCTCCTTAAAGGACTCGACAATTTCCACAAGACTTTTTCTAAGTTCCAAGGCATACTTATTGTTTCTTGTACTTCCATCACTTGCCCCCGTCCAATGGTATCTATCTCTATTATTATCAAACCCATCTAAAATTTTTGGATTGAAGTGAAATACCAAGGCTATAGTTTCCTTATCTTTTGCAAGAGTTGCGTGACCCTCATTGCTGTCAAAGAAGGCTATATCTCCCTTGGAGAGCTTATAAATTTTTCCATTTACACAAGCCTCCAGCTTGCCATTAATGACAACTAAGCACTCCACATCTTCGTGCCAATTGTAGTTAAAGGCGCCAACATAATAGGCGTAACATTTAATTGGGAATTTTTTATTATTAATTTTTCTATAGTATGTAAAGTTTAATTCCTTCATCTTATCAACCTCACCCTAATTGTATCATATAGCTTAATTTATTTAGAATTATAAAATAAAAAACCTGCAAAATTACTTGCAGGCTTAAAACTAATCTTCCATTAAATATTTTACTGTAACTGCTGCCATTGATTTGGCGCAGATTGCCATGGCATCTTCTCTTATGTCAAACTTTGGATGGTGGTGAGGGTAGGGTGCATCATCCTTCTTTGCTCCCACATAGAAAAAGCAGAATGGTCTTTCCTTGGCGTAGAAGGAGAAGTCTTCTGATGGTGGCTGTGGACCTCCATCGCTTATTTCTTTTACTTCAGGAATCTTTGCCTCCTTAATTGCATCTACAACAAGGTCAGTCATAGCTGGATCGTTGTATAAAACGGGATAGTCCTTGGCGTAATTTATTTCAACTTCCATGGCAAAAGTTTCCCCAATGCCCTTGGCAATTCTCTTAACTTCTCTTTCAATTACCTCGCTGGTTTCATCAGACATTGCCCTGACATCTCCTGTCACTGTGACAGAATCCTTTATAATGTTAAAGGTTCCCTCGCCGGCAAAGGACCCAATTGTCACAACTCCATTTTCAAAGGGAGAAAGTCTCCTAGATACAATAGTTTGGACTGCTGTTACAAAGTGTGATGCTGCAACTATGGCGTCATTGGATAGGTGTGGCATGGACCCATGACCACCAATGCCCTGGAATTTTACCCTAAACTTTGCCCTGCCCGTTTGAGTGTTGCCCTTGTGGTAGTTGACTGTGCCAAGGGGCATAGATGACATTACGTGGATGCCAAAGACATTGTCCACGCCCTCTAGGACTCCTGCTTCAATCATTTGCCTTGCTCCTCCAGGAGGTGCCTCTTCTGCATGTTGGTGGATGATTACAATTTTTCCACGCAAGTTATCCTTTTTCTCATTTAAAATATCTGCCAAGACCATTAAGTAAGCTGTGTGGGCATCGTGGCCGCAGGCATGCATAACACCATCGTGCCTTGAAGCAAAGGGAAGTCCCGTCTCTTCATGAATGGGAAGGGCGTCGAAGTCTGCCCTAAGTGCTATAGTCTTGCCCGGTTTTTTTGTGTCGATGACAACCCTAAGACCCTTGCCGCCCATGTTTTTTGTCACTTCCACATCCTTGTCCTTATAAAAGTCTGCTACATATGCTGCAGTCTCAACTTCTTCAAAGGAAAGCTCAGGGTTTTCGTGAAGGTGACGGCGGTGTTTTACCATTTCATCTTGTCTCTCATCAATTTCCTCAAAAATTTCTTTTAATAGCATAAGGCACCTTCTTTAAAAATTTTCTTTTCTAAATTATACTCCTAAAAATTTGCATTATAAAGGGACTACAAATGTAGCCCCAAATTTTTTTATTATTTTACAAATTAGTCTTCCTTAAAAAATTCTACGCCTGCTGTGAAGATGTCTTCCATTTCTATGCCTGGTATGTTTTTAAAGGTTTCTTCTAATACTCTTTCGCTGTGACCCATCTTGCCAAGGATCTTGCCGTCCTTTGACATCAAGGCTTCTACATTTAACATTGAGCCATTAGGTGCGTCTTCGTAGCAAATTGCCACTTGTTCATTTTCTAGAATTTCATCAAGCTTTTCTTTACTTGCTATAAATCTTCCTTCACCGTGAGAAATTGGCACCTTGTAAGTTTTTCCTACTTCAAGTTTAGCAAGCCATGGTGAATTATTTGACACAACCTTAGTGTCTACAACTCTTGCTATGTGTCTGTTGCAAGTGTTATATGTTAAAGTTGGGTCCTCTTCTTCTAGGTCTTTAATCTCACCGTAAGGTAGAAGTCCTGTCTTAATTAGGGCTTGGAAGCCGTTACAAATTCCAAGGATTAGTCCGTCATTTTCGCCTAAAAGTTTTTCTATTGCTGCCTTAACTTTTTCAGATCTAATTACATTGGCTATAAATTTACCAGAGCCGCCTGGTTCGTCACCAAGTGAAAATCCGCCAGGAATTGCCAAGATTTGTGCCTTAGAAATTTTTTCTGCCAATTCTTCTATGGATTCTTTAACTTTTTCATTGTCCTTGTTTTTAAATACTATAACTTCTGCACTTGCGCCAGCTCTTTCAAAGGCTCTTGCTGTGTCGTATTCTGAGTTTGTGCCAGGGAAGGCTGGTATTATTACCTTAACCTCATCTACTGGCTTATTGGACTTCATCCTTCTCTTTGGAGCTTCTTTTTGTTTAACTTCAGTTAATTTATTTGAGTCCACTGGCTTAAAGATCTTATCCATTGTCTTAAGGTAAGCATTAGATAATTTTTCTACATCTAATTCTTTGCCATTGACCTTCATCTTATAGTCGTCTCTAAATTCGCCAATCTTTATTATAAAGTCCCTGTCTTCCTTGTATTCAACGATGAAGGATCCATAAAGAGGTGAATAAAGGTCTTCTACTTGTAGATCAAAGCCCACACTATCTATTGCCATTTCAAAAATTTGTGGAAGTGTGCCCTTGTGATTTATGGCTGCCGCAGAAATTATGTTGCCCTTCTTTATTTCATTTTGTAAATTTATAAAGTTTTCCTTAGTTTCTTCTAGGTTAAGTGTGCCAATGTGCTCTCTATCTGTCCTTATTAGACCAATTTTTCCTATGCCCTTAAATTCTGGACTGATAATATTTTTTGCCTCAACAGTATTTACTGCAAAGGAAATAAGTGTTGGTGGCACGCTTATGTCTTCGAAGGTTCCACTCATGGAGTCCTTGCCCCCAATTGGCGGTGCGTCAAAATATCTTGATGCAGTTAGGGCTCCAAGTAGTGACTTAAGTGGTTTTGACCAAGACTTTTTGTTGTCCATTTTTTCGTAAAATTCTTGGAAGGAAAGTCTTATGCCAGCAAGTGGTGCCCCTGCTGCCACAAGTTTTGCAATAGATTCAATTACTGCGTAGTAGCCGCCAAGGTATTGTGACTCAACAGAGAGTTTTGGATTAAAGCCATAACTCATTACTGATGCAGTCTTTGACTCGCCATCATCAGTTGGTATAAGGGCTGCCATAACTTGGGCTGGAGTGTTTTGCTTTTTGCCACCAAGAGGTTGCAATACAGTTGCTGCTCCCACTGAAGAGTCAAAGCGTTCAATCATATTTTTCTTGGAAGTTATATTTAAGTCAGATAAATATTTTTCTAAGTCTTCTACCCCATCTTTATTAACTAAAAATTCTGGGAAGTCTTCTGAAACAACTTCAACTTCTTCTCTTCTCTTGGCTCCAGTTTGGTTTACAAAGTCGTAACTCATGTCGCAGATAATTTCATCTTCGTAGTACATCTTAAGTCTATTATCGCCAGTTACTCTTGCAACTACTGTGCTTTCCAAGTTTTCCTTGTCTGCCAAGTCCATAAATGTGTCCACATCTTCTTTGGCAACTACAACTGCCATTCTCTCTTGTGATTCAGAAATTGCAATTTCTCTTGGCTTTAAGCCCATGTATTTTAGGGGAACCTTGTCAAGTTTAACTTCAATTGAGTCGGCAAGTTCACCTATGGCAACGGAAACTCCGCCTGCACCAAAGTCGTTACACTTTTTAATTAACTTTGCTGCCTTTGGATTTCTAAATAATCTTTGAATTTTTCTCTCTTCAGGTGCATTTCCCTTTTGCACTTGGGCAGATTCAGTTTGAATAGAAGAAACCTTGTGAGATTTTGATGAACCAGTTGCTCCACCAATGCCATCTCTGCCAGTTCTGCCTCCAAGTAAAATTATTACATCGCCTTCTGTAGGTTCAATTCTCTTAACATTTTCAAGAGGACAAGCTGCTATAACTGCTCCAGTTTCCATTCTCTTTGCCACATAGCCTGGGTGGTATAATTCGTCAACAAGACCAGTTGCAACGCCAACTTGGTTGCCATAAGATGAGTAGCCTATAGCTGCTTCAGTTACAATTTTCTTTTGTGGAAGTTTACCCTTTAAAGTTTTTTCAATTGGAGTGAAAGGGTCTCCTGCACCAGTAACTCTCATGGCTTGATATACATAAGATCTTCCAGAAAGTGGGTCTCTTATGGCACCTCCAAGGCAAGTTGAGGCACCGCCAACAGGTTCAATTTCTGTTGGGTGGTTGTGAGTTTCATTTTTAAACATAAGTAGGTAGTCGCGGTCTTCAACCTTACCATCAACTTCTACCTTAGCCTTAATCTTTACAGAGCAGGCATTTATTTCTGATGAAACTTCTAAATCGTCTAGCTTGCCATTTTTTCTAAGTTCCTTGGCAAGAATTGTGCCAAGGCTCATTAGGGTAATTGGCTTTTTGATGTCAAGCTTTCTTCTCATGTCAAGATATTCATCAAAGGCTCTCTTTATTTCCTTGTCAAGTTCAGTTACTACATCAAAGTCAATGTCAAGCTCAGTGTTAAAAGTTGTATGTCTGCAGTGGTCTGACCAATAAGTGTCAATTATGGCAACTTCCGTTTCATTTGGGTCGCGATTTTCAGACTTGAAATAATCTTGCAAAACCTTTAAGTCTTCTGGGCTCATGGCAAGAGATTTTTCATCAACGAATTTCTTTAAACCTTCTTCATCTAAGTCATTAAAGCCTTCATAAACAAGATTTTCGTGATTTTTCTTTGCATCTTCTCTCAAAATAGTTTCTGCATAAACATCAACTTCTTGTGAGTCAACAGGATTTATCAAAAACTTTTTAATTTTTTCAAGTTCACCTTCATTTACGCCGCCAATGTCGTAAACTTCTGTCACCTTTGCCCTAACTTTTTCATCTGTGAAAAGGGCAATAGTTTGAACAAGTCCATCTTCTCTGTTGTCAAATTGTCCAGCTTGGTATTGGATGCCTATTGGATTTTCAAAGGATTCTTCCAACTTTTTGTAGTCTTCATAATAAACATCTTCCACTGGCGCTTCGTAAAAGACAGATGCCATAGTCTTATCAAGAGTTTCATCTGATACATCTACATCGTATCTTCTGTAAGTTTTTAAGTAAGTAGCATCAATGCCAAGAGAAGTTTTTATTTCTTCTCTAAGGGATTTTGACTCATGATCGAATTCATCTTTCTTTGCAATATAAATTCTCTTTACATTATTTTTCATCTTCAACTAACTCCTTTGGCTCCACTGCATAATCGCCATTAAAGCAGGCTTTGCAGAAAACATCTTCTTTCATCAAAGTAGCATCTAACATCCCTTCCATGGATATAAAGGCAAGGGAATCTGCGCCGATTCTCTCTCTCATTTCTTCAACAGAATAGTTTGCGGCAATAAGTTTCTTTCTTGATGGCGTGTCAATGCCATAGAAACAAGGATATTTTACTGGAGGAGAAACTATTCTCATGTGGACTTCCTTGGCTCCAGCCTTTTTCATTCTCATGATGAGATTTTTGGAAGTTGTACCCCTAACTATGGAATCGTCTACCAAGACTATCCTCTTGTCACGCAAAACTGTTTCAAGTGGGTTTAATTTTAACTTAACAGAAAGTTCTCTCTCTTCTGGTGTTGGCTTTATAAAAGTTCTGCCCATGTACCTATTTTTTACAAGACCTTCAGCAAAAGGGATGCCTGATTCTTGAGCATAGCCCATGGCTCCAGGTGTGCCTGAGTCTGGAACAGCAATTACAAGATCAGCTTCAACTGGTGCTTCTTTAGATAAAATTTCTCCACACCTTCTCCTAAAGTTGTAGGAGTTTACACCGTCAAGGGTTGCATCAGTTCTTGCGAAATATACATATTCAAAGATGCAGTGTTTTTTATCTTCTTTTTCGAAAAAGTCTGAGTGGATTCCCTTTTTATCTACAACGATAATTTCTGAAGGCTCAACATCTCTTATGGCGTCAGTGCCAATTATTTCAAGGGGAGCATTTTCAGATGCAATAATAACTTCGCCATTTTTCGCTCTGCCAATTAATAGTGGTCTAAAGCCGTAGGGGTCCCTAAAGGCAATTAACTTGTCTTCGAAAAGCATTACAACGCTGTAGGCACCTTTTATTCTTGCCATGGTTTTTTTCACAGCTTCAACAATGTCGCCCTTATAATATTTTGCAACGAGAGACAAAATAACTTCTGTGTCAATGGCAGTTTGGAAAAGCATGCCTTCGTCTTCAAGTTCTCTTCTTATTGACTTGTGATTAACTAGGTTGCCATTGTGGGCAAGGGCAAACTCCCTATTCTTTGAGAAGGCAAGTAGGGGTTGTGAATTGTATTCATAGGAGCCACCTGCAGTTGCATAGCGGACATGACCTATGCCAATATTTCCCTGTAATTTAATAAAACTTTCGTCGTCAAAATTATCGTAGACAAGACCCATGCCCTTGTCTAGTACCATATTTTTTCCGTCAAAGACGCAAATACCGCTGGCTTCTTGTCCCCTGTGTTGAAGAGAATTAAGTCCGTAAAATAATTTTTTGCTCACATCATTTTTTGAGTAAATGCCAATAACTCCACACATTAGCCTAACACCTCTTCCTTAAAATTAAAATAAAAATCTTCCATTCTTCCTCCAATTAAAAAAGCTCATCAAAAGATGAGCGTAAAAAACTTTTAGGTGAAAAATTAGTCGCAAAAATTGCGTCAAGAAGTCCTTGAGGTCTATCCATAAAACTATTTGTAAACGCAGGGCAAAAAAGCATACAACTAATCCTCCAAATAATAATAAAATAATTATATCATAAATTTATTAAATTGTACTAAGGCTAAACTTATTTATTATTTAAATTTCAATTATTATCCTTGGCTGCATTTATGTCCACTATAAAAATGGAAAGCATGGTATAAAGTAGCCAGGACTTGTTGGGGTAGGAGAGGTAAACTGGCTCCCAAGATGGAGCAAATTTTTCCTTATAGGCTCTCAGTCCCTCAAAGGAATAAAATTTGTAGCCAAACTTGTAAACCAAGTAGGCAAGTTTTTCTTCCACAAAACTATTTGTGTTGATGCCAACATTAGATAGGGGCGCCATGCCCAGGTCAAAATAAACTTTTCCTTGGTCCTTAAAATATAAGAAGAGTTGCAAGAATAGAAAATCCATAATGCCACTTGGCGCATTTTCTCTTTCAAACCTCATTAGGTCAATTGTCACCCAAGTTTTATTGGGGTTGGGCATAATATTTGCAAAGGCGAAAATTTTTCCATCAGCATCCTTTGCCACAGCCATCTGACATAAGTTTAAATAGTCCCTATTAAAGTAGCCAAGAGAAAATCCCTTCTCCCTCTTGCCAGCTAACCAGTCATCAGAAATTTCTTTAAGCCTATTCATAAACTCATGGTCAAAGGGCGGCTTTATAACTTCAAAAGTGTAGCCTAATTTATCAAACTTTGATAGGACATTTCTCTGTGACTTGTGCTCTCTTCCCTCTAAGTTAAATTTCCCTAAATCTAGGGCTGCCGTCTCCCCAAATTTTATAAAGGAAAAGCCAAAATCGTGAAGCTTAATAGTTTCCCCTTGTCCAACTTCATAAAAAATTGGCTTGTAACCGTAGAGGTCTGCTTCTTTTACAAATTTTTCTAGGAGCTTGTCAAAGTCCTCGGTCCTTCCAAAGGGCTCTCCCATGACAATGACTCTGTCCTTATAGGTTGAAATAGAAAGACCACAAGTTATGACTCCATCTTCTTCGTAATAATAAAGATCCTTGTCGCCAACTATGGCAAGGGGCGCTTCTGGAGAGCAGTCGTAGTCACTTAAAAGCTTCCTAATCTTTTCCAGATCCATTTTTTCTCCAAGCTTAACTTTTTTCCCCTTTAAGAAAAACAAAAGTAGTCGCATTGAAATAAATAAAAGTATAAAAATAATAGAAAATCGCAAAAAACTTTTCTCAAAGGGAATTAAAAAGAAGTCCCTGTAGTGAATTGGCTTTAGCCTATAATTTATTGCCATAAAATAAATGGTAATTACAGAAATCACAAGAAAGTAAAGGCTGTCCATGGTAATTGCCTCAAAGGAATAGACAAGCTGTTTTCTGTAGGGCATCTTTCGCGTGGAAACTGCCAGAAGGATGACTAAAATTAAAAATACCATTTCAATTATTCCAAAGCCGCTTAAAAAAGAATAGATAAGGGCCAGGGAAAGAAAAATTATGGTAAGTCTTGGTGTCTTCTCCACCTTTTCTCTATTGGCTCTGCCTAAAATTATAAAAGAAACTCCAAAAATTAAACTTGGAAATTGGTAAATCAAGTTTGCATATAGGGGACTAAACTGACTTAGCCAATAATGTTCATTCATCTCTTCTGGAATAGTTGCAGATAAAATCATAAAACTTCCCGTCAAATACAAAAAGAAGGAGAGAAGGTCTAGCCCCAAGGACCTCATAATTCTCGAGGGAATCTTGTCATTTTTCTCGTCAAAGATGGTGCCCAAGTCCCTTACAAAAAATACAAGTCCAAGGATAAAGGGAAGGATGTAATAAAAAATTCTGTAGAGAAGTAGCCAGCTTAGGACTCTTTCACTTTCAAGGCCTATAGAAGAAAAGGCAGTTAGTATTACAAGGTCAAAGGATCCTAGTCCGCCAGGTATAAAGGAAGAAATCCCAATGATGTTTGCTATAACAAAGGCAGAAATAATTATAAAAATATTGAGCCTTATGCCAAGTAAAAATCCAAGGAAGGAGAAGAAAAGTCCTGCACAGGTCCACTCACAAATTGACACAAGAGAAACTTCTGCGGCATATTTTTTTGAAAGGGAAAGCTCTCCATCATTTCTAATTTTTGAAAGGAAAAATAAAACAGGATAGTAGAGAATTGCTCCCATTAACCAAATTTTATAGTTGATTAAAATTTTGCTCTCGTAAAAAATTAGAAACACTAGAGATGTAAGTGCCAAAAAGGACAGGCCTGCAAAGTCAAAGAAAAGGGACTTCACCAAAAATTTTAAAAAGTGCTTGTCTTCCTTGCCCTCGCCAAAATATCTCATCCTGAGTCCAATATTTATGACGCCGCCAAAGCCTATTAAGTTGTTAAAAGAATTTACAGTTATAGATCTTTTTACAATGTAATTTTTGTCCCTGTCTAATTTTAAAAAATTGCTCAAGAGCAAATCGTAGAAGATCATGGGCGAAAAGGCAAGAAGACCTAAGACTGCCATGGCGAAAATATTTATTAGAGAAATTTCATTAAAAATATTTGAAACTTCTTCCAGGGAAATTTCCCTTCTAAGTTTTGTAAATTCAAAAATTACTAAAAGAATTACGCCAAAGAGAAAAATCGGCTTAATTCCCTTGGCAAATTTTTTTAATTTTTCCATTAATTAACCTCTTTCTTTAAAAAATCAAGAACCACTTGGTTGTATTCGCAAGGCTTAGTCCTTGCCACCTTGTGTCCGTGATTTTTTATAATATATAATTTAGATTTTTTTATTTTTTTAGCAATATTGTGAAAATTTTCAAGATAAATTAAGTCTCTCTCGCCAGCAATAATTAAAACTGGAAAATCAAATTTTTCGTAGTCAGAATCCACAATTTTTATTTTATCAAAATTTAATTTATAAACAGAAAAATAATTTCTAAGACCTGTAAAAATTTTGGATAATATTTTTATGTTGTAGTAAAAAATGTAGGTGGCGATTCTTGGAATAAGTTTTATCTGTGAAAAATCCTTGTTGGGAGAATTTAAAATAAGTCTCTTAACTCTCTTGGGATAATTTTTTGCAAAAGTTAGGGCTAGATTTGCCCCGTCAGAAAAACCCAAAATATTTATGGTCTCTATCTTTAATGCTTCCAGGACCTCATAGACATCAAGGGACAAGTCCTCCAAATTTAAAGAATAATTTTTGTCGCTTTTGCCATGACCTCTTGTGTCCATGGCTATGACCAAAAAATCCTTCTTAAAGACAACAATTTGCTTTTCAAAAAAGGAATAGTCGTCACCATTTCCATGTAGCAGTAAAAGTGGCTCTCCACTTCCAAGAATTTTTACAAAAATTTTTGCACCGTCGCGCATTTCAATAAATTTATCCAAATCCCTCACCAAGCATATTCTACCACCTTTAAAAGATGATGGCTTAACTTTTAACTTGCCAAGGCAAAAAAAATTTTCAAAGAAAAAAGGGGCTGTTGCAAAAGTCCCATAATAGAAAAAAGACGAGGAAACATAAAAATCCTCGCCTTTTTTTGATACAATGTATTTTTGAAAACCGTTACGAATACATATCACAAGAGGGCAAAGAATTCATAAGATGTAATGACAGATACAGAAAAAGAAAAAGTGGATACAAAACAATAACAAAAGTCTACAGATCTTTCGACTGGAACAAAGAAGGACAAAAAACCAAAGGAATTTACATATCAGAAACATTTCAAAAATATAGAGAAGAATCCCTAAAAAACATAATATCCGACCAAGGAATAGAAGAAAGATTAAATAAATCAATTCAATCCGAAGGAGCATTTTCCAAAATAAAGTCAGGCTTAAACTACAACAGATTTCACCACAGAGGAAAAGAAAACATAATAAGTGAAATATGTCTCTTATCAATAGGGCTAAACTTAAATACTTGATAAAAAAATGATGTTACAGAGTAGAATCATCTATTCTGCAACATCACCTTATTTTATCTTTCATCTCTTTAATTATGGTAAGTCAATAAAGAATTTCCCTAAAGATACGGAAAATATTAATACTATAAATACATATTATGAAGTTTATAAATACCGTAAAATCCTGAAGTTAATTCTCTAATAAATATCAATATGTCTTAGTATCTTTTAAATTTTTAAATAATCTTCCAGTTCTATAGACAGGTTTAACAGACTCTATTTTACAATTCAAAAATCTCATCTGCCACTTCATTTAAAAATTCTATATCATGGGAAACAATAAAAATTATTTTATCTTTATTTCTATATTTTTTAATCAGTTCAGATATTTTTATCATATTAGCATAATCCATGCCGCTAGTGGGCTCATCATAGTAAACAAAAGTAGAGTCTTTACACATTATGTAGGCTATTGCAAGTCTTTGCTTTTGTCCTCCTGATAAGCTCATTGGGTGTCTTTCAATAAATTCGTCGAGGCCTAAATCTTTTAAAATAGTTTTTGCCTTTTCTTCATCAAAATTCTTTACACCTAGGCTAAGCTCTTTGAATACTTCATCTGTAAATAATTGATGATTTACGTCTTGCATAACAAGTGAAGAGTTTTTGAGTCTTTCTTTTTTAGATAGCTTCTCTCCCTTAAAATAAATTTCTTCTTTTGATTTTTTCTCAAGGCCAATTAAACATCTTAAAAGCGTTGACTTTCCTCGTCCGTTGAATCCTATTATGCCATAAATTTTCCCAAGCTTAAACGCAATGTCTTTTAAGCTTAAATACTCATCATCAGTAAATTTGTAGCTAAGATTTTTTATCTGATACTCTCCACCATCTTTTAAATAAGGAACTTCTAATTTACTTAATTCTTTATCTCTTAAACTTAAAGTGTTCAATTCATTTTTATCTAGCTTTAAAAATTCACTCCTCCTATAAATTTTTTTAAGTTTGCCCTTATCTATCAAAAATACACGGTCAACTATATCCATTAAATAATAGATTCTATGCTCAGCTACAATTATGCTTATTCCCTTTTCTTTTAATATCTTTAGCATCTTTGTCAAAACACTTATGCTTTTAATATCCAAATTTGATGAAGGTTCATCCATAACTATTATCTTTGTGCCTGCTATATAAGAAGCGGCAATGCAAAGTATTTGCTTCTCACCGCCGGATAGATTAAATATATTTCTGTTCAAAAGATTTTTTATCGGGAATATCTCAAGCATATCACTTAAACGCTTGTCCATCTCTTCTCTTGCAAGACCAATATTTTCCAAATAAAATAATAATTCTAACGTAGTATTAACATTAAAGAAATATGTCTTAGGATTTTGAAAAACAGTTGAGACAAGCATTGAGATTTGATAAAGTTCCAAATCTTTTATATTTTTGCCATCAATAACTATTTCGCCCTTTGTCTTTGCGTTATCATACCTTACAGCTAGTCCATTGATAGAGTTTATTAAAGATGACTTACCACTTCCACTTTTTCCTGTAAATAGCACGCACTCTCCCTCGGTTACGGATAGTGATATACCATCTAATATATGTTCTTCGCCATAATTAAGGCTTAAATTTTTAACTTCTACCATATTAAGCCTCCCACAATAAGTCCAGCAACAGCTAAAACATAAACAAAATCAATTAACTGTACTTTTACACGGATATATCTAGTCTTAGCAATTGGATTTTCTATTGCCTTTGTTTCTGCCGCTTTTGCAATGTCATCTGCAATATTAGAAGATATAATTAGCAGTGGCACTGAAATATATTCAAGATATTCGATTGGGTTTTTAAAATCTATCCCTCTTACTCTCATAGCCATTTTGATGTTTTTCTTCTCTTCTTTAAATGATGGAAAAAATCTAAACATAACCGCAATAGGTATGGATACATTCTTTGAGATCTTAAGCTTATCCATTGACGAAATTATTGTACCTACATCAGAGGTCTTTATCATAAAGCTAGCAGCCATAAATGGTAAAATAAACATTCTAATTACAATAGGTATACTCAAAAACATCTTAACTATAGGGTTTAATTCAGATAACACCATAAAATTAGGCAAGGAGTAAAGTATCCCACATAAAATAATCCATTTGAAAAGTGTTTTTTTGTATCTATTCAAATAAAACAAAATTGAAAAAATACAAATTATCGCCAATTCAAAACGGATATTTATGCTATGCATAACAGTTAATCCCGTAAAGAATACAACTAATATCTTACTGATGGGATTTGGATTAAAGGGAGCATTTGAAAAATAAGTAGGCATTATACAATGCCTGCTTTTTCAAAGTGTTTTTTCAATAGTGCCTTGCCTATATATGCTCCAAGAATTCCTCCTAAGAAAGCACCTAAGGCTACTAAGGCCATGTGAGGATATGTTATTAGTTTTTCCAAGGCTACTACATAGTCATCCCCCATCATCCTACAATGCTCTATATATACTTCTTTTGCTAAAAGCATTTGCATCATAGAACTACAAATCCATGTGCTAAAAATGGCATAAGATATCATATTGTATTTAAATGAATTATAATTACCAATCTTTCTAATTAATTCTGCTATTATCATTACTATAAGTGATAAGACTACAACTACGTAGGTATGACCAGCTGCAAACATCACAAGTGGTGATATCATACCAAATATAAATAACGACCATGGCTTTTGAACTTTAGTCATAAATAACATAACTACAGTCCCTGCAATTATGCCCAAAACTGTTGGGTATATTAAAAACAATATTGGAATCATACCCATCATTCCAATTCCAAACATCAAGGCAAAATATATTACAGCAAAAACACCGATACTTACTAAATCTTTTACTTTTAATTTTTTATTATCTACTTTAACCTCCTAATAAATAAATTCTTCTGCCATTTTTGTCTTTTCTCTTTATTTTATTTTTAATTTTTTACATTCATATTTGAAAGAGCCTTGGCTTGCATTGCTAAACCTACCATTATCATAGTAAAATCTACAACTGGTTCTGCCCACCAAACAGCCCCTGCTCCAAATATTCTTGGCAATATAAGTAAGGCTGGGACAAGTAGTATTAACTGCCTTAGCATTACAATCATTCCAGCTTTTTTCCCATCCCCAATCGCTTGAAAAAAAGTTATTGTCATAATCATAATTCCATAAAGAATAAATACTGAATAGAATGTTCTGAAATTATTAACTCCGCTTGAAATTATATCCTGACTTACTTTAAATAAACCAAGTAACTGTTTTGAAAATACTTGTGCTGGTAACCAAAAAATTGCTGCAAGTACTGTTCCTCCTATAGAAAATATCTTCATAGTTTCCTTTACTCTATTGTATTGTTTTGCTCCAAAGTTTGTGCCAATAATCGGCTGTAACCCCTGACTCATTCCCCAAATTGGTATAAATGAAAACCCATAAAATCTCAAAGTTGCTGACATTAATATTGCATTTGGATCTCCACCATATTTAAAAGCTTGTTTATAAAGTAATGTTTGTTGAACCATGAAAAATACTTGCATGATCATAGCTGATACTCCTACTCCAAACATTTCCTTTGATATATCTTTTTCTTTTTTTATTTTCCCTATTTTTACATTTTCACTTTTATTCTTAAAATAATAAAGAGTAATGACAGCTTGAATTATTTGTGCTGTTACAGTGGCTATAGCTGCTCCCTCAATGGCATAATCACCCATTAATTTCATTAGTATTGGATCAAGAGCTATATTGATAAAGGCACCAAGTCCCATAATAGTCATTGCTCTTTTCATAAGACCTTCACCACGCATTACCATATTAGCTGACTGGGTAAAGTTTACAAATATTGAACCTATAAATATTACTCTTAAATATCTTATTCCTAATGCCTTTATTTCTCCTGTTGCTCCAACTAAATCTAAAAAATATGGTCCTAGAAGTATTCCTCCTATTGTTATAATCGTTGAAAAAAAGATAACCCAATAGATAAGATTTCCCATAAGTTTGTCTATAGTATCATTATCACCTTTTCCCATGGCTCTTGATAAAATGGATGCCGAACCTATCCCTATAAGCGTTGCAATCCCATTATTAAAAAATGTAAGTGGCATAGCTATTGAGCAAGCCGCCATAGCATTCTCACCAATTATTTGTCCAGCAAATATTCCATCCATAAGTGGATATAGGCCTATAACTACCATCCCAATTACTGCTGGTATAGATAATTGAAACATTAAAGACAATGGCTTCTTGGTTAACAACTGTTCTTTCATGTTTTGTTCCATTTTTAATCCCCTCAATAAATAAATTCTTCTGCCATTTTTGTCTTTTCTATTAAATTCTTGTAAACTTTTGATTTTTGTAAAAGCTCTTCATGCTTGCCTTGGCTTTCTACTTTTCCATTTTCAAGAACTACTATCTTGTCAGCATTTTCTATGGATTTCATTCTGTGTGAAATGATGACAACAGTTTTATCTTTAATTAAATTATTTAAAGACTCTTGAATTTTTTTCTCATTGTCAACATCAAGGCTTGCTGCTATTTCATCTAAGATCAATATCGGTGCATCTTTTAAGAAGGCTCTGGCTATTGATAATCTCTGTCTTTCTCCCCCTGATAGCTCAGCACCGTTCTCACCAATAACTGTATCGAAACCCCTATCCATTTTTTCTATAAAATCTGTGCAATTTGCAAGTTGTGCTGCTCTTTTAACTTCTTCGTCACTTGCATCTTGCTTTCCGATCCTAATATTTTCCATAACGCTTTGATTAAAGAGAACTACATCTTGGAAAACTATAGAGACCTTATCAAAAAGGGATTCTGTTGATATTTCTTTTATATCTTTGCCGTCGATTAGGATTTGTCCCTTGTCATAATCATAAAGTCTTGATATAAGTTTCAAGATAGTTGTTTTGCCGCAGCCACTTGCTCCTACTAAAGCAGTTACCTCTCCCTGCTTAGCTTTAAAGCTTAGGCCATTTAAAACTTTTGCGTCATTATTATAAGCAAACTCAACATCTTTTAGATCAATATCAAATTTTTTCAAATTATAGTCTTCGCCTTCTTGTAAATCTTGATTTTGAATTTCTTTTAATCTTTCAATCTTTGGCGATAAATAAAATATTTCCATCAAGCCCTCTTTAGATGCATCTAGAGCGTCTTTTATCTTCATAGCAGCTAGTAAATATCCTACAAGGTAGAGAGCACTTATCTCTTTATTAATAATTAGATTTACACCGACAAATATCACAACGGCAAGAGATATAAAGCTAAATATTGAAGATATAGACATAGTTAAAATTGTAGTTATTTCCGCCTTTAAGTGTACTCTCTCACTCTCTTCCATCTTTTTATATAAGTCATCTTTAATATCCTTCGATAAATTATATGCTTTAATCTCCATTTGCATTTCTATATTTTCCTGAAAACTTTCTGAGTTTTCTCTTAGAACGTCATAATATTTTTTATGTCCTTTAACCTGATATTTTTTAGATAAGGGTATGAATATAAAGCTTAAAAGAGATGGAATAATTACAGCTAAGCCCATTTTCACATTGCTTATTAGCATCATGATGGATATAAGTGGGAAGAAGAGTGCCATGCCGCCAACTTTTGGTATTGAATGGCTCATTGCGTGTTCTATACCTTCAATATCAGACATAATTGTTTGCGCTAAGTCTGAAATATCATGCTTAGAAAAGTATGATAGAGGTAGTTTTGATAAATTCTCCGCTGTCCTTATTCTTAAGTCTGCACTTTCTTGATATGTTGTGCTATATAATTTATCGTATTCGATAGAAAGCAAAATATACATTGCTAGCAAGGTCAAAACTGAGAATACTATATAAAATCCCTTGCTTTTACCAATATTTTCCAAAACTTCCTGAGCAAAAATCATTAGTAATATGGCAGGAAGCATGTTTATACAATAAACGAAAAATGAGGATAATGTTGCTTTAGTTAGATTTCTTGCTCCTTTATCTGTAAGAGCAAATCTTTTTTTATAAAACTCCTTCATTTGAAACCCTCCATTCATTAGCACTGTTAAACATCTCTTGCAGTCTCTTATACCTTGTATCTTTTGACATTAATTCTTCATCAGAGCCTCTTTCTATAATTTTTCCGCCATCCATCACAAGTATCTCATCAAGGTCTTTAATTGTTGATAGCCTGTGTGCAATCATGATGACTGTTTTATCCTTCATAAGATTTTTGAAAGCTTTTTGCAATTCAAACTCGTTATCCGGATCAATAGATGCTGAGGCTTCGTCCATAATAATAATTTTGGAATCTTTTAAAATCGCTCTAGCAATTGCAATTCTTTGTTTTTCTCCACCAGATAAGTAAACTCCTTTTGAGCCTATTACAGTATTTTCTCTTTCTGGAAATTTATCTAATATTAGATTACATCCAGCTAATTTTAAAGCTCTCATAACATCATCTTTTGTAGCTTCTTTATTTGCTAAAGCAACATTGTCATAAATGCTCTTCTTAAATAATTTTGAGTCTTGAAAAACAAAGGAGATAGCTTTAATTAAGGCTTCGTCAGAATATTCAGATATTGGAATCCCACCTATCTTTATCCTTCCTTCATTAACATTGTAAAAACCTGATATAAGTTTTGCTACTGTTGATTTGCCTGATCCAGATGAACCGACTAGTGCATAGGACTTTCCTTCTTCTAATTTAAAGGATAAATTTTCAATAACAGCCTTATCATTGTAAGCAAAGCTAACATTGTCAAAGTCTATATTATAATTTTTAAAATTATTGACATTACCATGCACTAATTTGTCTTTTTGCATATCCTTGTAAAGCGCCTCTAAAGTATCTACTGCATAATTTCCTTGAGAAATATACATGGAGTACCACATCATTCTCATAAATGAAACAAAGAGAACTCCCGATAAAAATAAAATCATGATAAGCTCAAGTAAAATCACCTTGGCGCTAGCTAAGCTTGTCATAAAATAAACTATAGGAATAATTAAAATTGCAATCAAACCAAAAAATAACCATTGATACAAAACATAAGGCTTTTTACAAGATAGGGAATAATCATAAGCATATTTTGAGTAATCTTTTATCGCCTTATAAAAGCTTTTAAATGACTCTACATTTGCTCTAAATATTTTTACAACTTGCATTCCTCTTACGTATTCAACAGTTTCAGCACTTAGTTTAGATAGGGCTTCTTGGTATATCTTCATAAATTCTTGCTCGCCCATCATCGCCCCTAAAATTAAGCCGCCAATTATTGTAAGAGCAATCAAGGTGATGCCAGCCCTTATACTTACTATAAAGCCAAGTGCAAGTATAAGCACGGGTGTAACTATTGCCTGAGAGCTATCTGGAATCATGTGGGCTACAACCTGATGAGTTTGTGCGGCATTGTCATCTATGATCTTTCTTATTTGACCAGATGGATTTAAGTCAAAGAACCTAAAACTTGCTTTCTCTAGACCGTCGATCCCCCTTTTTCTTAAATTTGTTTCAAGCCTAAATCCCAAGATGTGTGAAAACATTCCTGAAACAAAATAAAATATCGATCCACTTGTTAGTGTAATAACAGATTTTAATGCTAAGCTCTCTGCACCAGATAAATTTGAATTAATTATTAACTTATCCAGAAATTTGTAGATTAAATAATATCCATATACCGTAAGTGCAGCAGATATAGCAGAAAAAACTATAGCTAAAACCCCAAGATATTTTTTATCCTCTACATAAGCAAATAGTTTTTTGTAAATCTTCATAATCATATCTCCTTTCTTTGATATCCCTTTTAGATATAAATTTACTTATTTGATAATAAGTATCATTGCTTTCATATTATATATCGGTTATAATTGCTAATACAATAGTTTTGAATTAATAAGGCTAATTGGAATATTGTCTAAAAGGGATAGGTGTATTATGTCATATTATGATTTTGTAAAAGAATATATGAAAGTGGATGAAAGTAAAAACAATAAGAAGTATTCAAGTGCAGGGCACACTTTTTGTTGGAGTAAAGATGATTCAACTTATGCAGAAGGGCTTTATTGGTTCTACGAAGGAGATGGATTTATTATTGATATCCATGATTTTTATATAAGAGAAGAAGTAATTCAAAATAGCACTTATAGCATGGCAGATTATGTTTCAATTTATTCAAGCTACATTGTCAGCGCAAACGGAGAAAAATTTAATCCCTATCAAACACTTACCGCAAACTCATTATGTACTTTTGACTTTGACAACATAAGAGATGATTTTGTTTTTTTATTACACGAGAATTGTTGTTATCTTGCTGTTTCCATTGGTTTTAAAAAAGAACTAATAGAAAGACATTTAGCATCTATTAACATTAATCCAGAATCATTTTATTCAGCTTTACTTCAACCGAATCAAATAATTCTTACAAAATCCTTAGAAAAAGTTACAATGGAAATATTAAATTGTAAGATGGACCCTCCTGCCGCTGATTTTTTCTTTAAAGCCAAAGCAAATGAATGGGTAAGCATTGTTATAGATACCTATTTAAATAGAAATAAATATAAAATTGAGTCTGATGATAATAAAGCACTTGAAGATGTAGCAAGATTTTTAGATGATCATTTCGCCATGAATGTAAATCAAGAAACCCTTGAAAAAATATCTAAAA
>OGTN01000285.1_pt1 | contig 25742 bp, 20 predicted proteins | sample 1574591 | NCBI WGS metagenome assembly OGTN01 (sample SAMN03295830, study PRJEB24534) | human gut metagenome | isolation source: fecal sample 5 from infant 4 | host: Homo sapiens | place: USA: Pittsburgh, PA | collected 2014-07
AGCTAGTAGTGGAGCGTTGAATAACTGGCTACCAAGAACGAATAATCCACTTGCTATAGCTACTAGTGGAATAATTGGATATAGTGGCACTTTGTAGCTTCTTACTAGGTTTGGCTGAGTCTTTCTTAGCTTGATAACAGCTAGGAATGAAAGAACGATGAATATCCAAACCGAGAACAATGCAAGGTCAGTTAGTAGGTTGAACTGTCCAGAAAGTGCATATACAGCAGCTATTAGAGATAGAACTAGTAGAGCAAATGCTGGTGACTGGTTCTTGTTAAGGCTACTGATCTTTTCAGATAGTGGTAGGTGCTTAGACTGAGCTAGAGCATATAAGACTCTTGATCCTGTGAATAGGTAAGCATTTGTTGCACCGAACACTGATACCATCATACCTATACCTATTACCTTGGCACCTGCTGGTCCAAGAATTCTTGTAGCAACTAGGCTGGCTGGTGATACTGAGTTAGCAAGTTCGCTAGCTGGTGCTACCCATAGATAAGATACGTTGATTATTAGGTAAACAGCTGCAACAACAGATATACCACCAACGATTGCTTTTGGTAGGTCCTTACCTGGGTTTTTCATTTCACCTGCAAGTGCAGTAACATTCATCCATCCGTCAAATGCGAAGAATATAGCAAGTAGTATCTGACCGAATGCAGATGCTACATTTACTCCTTCACCTGTCATTGGAGTGATTACTGTGTTGTTGCCCTCACCTAGTACAAATCCTAAGATTATAAGACCAACTAGAACCGCAAGCTTACAGATAGTAGATATGTTCTGGATTATTGATCCAGACTTGCTGCCAACTGAGTTTAGGAATGCAACTAATAATATAAGAACGATTGCCAATGGAACTTTAAGTGCTGCCATTCCTGATAAAACAGCGAACTGTTCTGAGAATATAACTGCAAGAGCTGCAATCATACCTGGATAGAATAATAGTGCCTGTACCCAACCTGATAAGAACCCTATTTTCTTACCATATACTTCCTCGATGTACATCATCATACCACCTGTTTTTGGTATAACTACTGCTAGTTCTGCAACCGTAAGTCCTGCTGCTATTGTGATTAGTGCTGCCACTACCCAACCCAACATACCAAGACCAGGTGCTCCACCTGTTGCAGTATAAATTGCTTGAGGCTTAAAAAATACGCCAGCACCTATAACTCCACCAATTAGAGTAGATAGGGCAGCGCCTAAGCCAAGATTTTTTTGTAACTGGTTATTTTCCACTACAAATACCTCTCTTTACTATTTTTACTAAATTATAACTTAATTTTTTAAAAAAAACAAGGCAAAAAACCTAAAAAATACAAAGTACATAAAGTTTTTTATATGTATTTTATATGAATATGACAGTTTAAATTTAAAAACATAAAAAGATGATAAAAATTACACAATAATTAGGAAAAGATCTATAGTTATTATCTATTAGAGGCTTTTAAGGCTTTCGATTGTTAAAAAATAGATGTATAAAAATTTTGAAAAATCACTACTGTATAAAAAGGAATATTGAGTATGAGTGTAGAATAAATTAATAATTGACTTGTGAGGCCAAAATTTTATCTATTGAAAACGAAATTTTGCTCTTAATATAATATAAAGTATTTTTATAAAAATGCCTTATATTATTAATATCTGAAAAGTCAAAAATAAACAAAAGGTAGGTGCTCTTATGAAAGTCTATAATAGTGAAAAAATCAGAAATATTGCAGTTTTGGGTCATAGTGGTTGTGGTAAGACTAATCTGCTTGAAACAATTGCTCATGCAGCAAATGTAAATAAGATTCCCAAGCTAAGCAACAATGTCCAGATGACTTATAGCATGAGTCTTATGCCGGTTGAATATGAAGGATTCAAGTTTAACTTCCTAGATACTCCTGGCTATACTGACTTTACTGGTGATGTTGTATCTGCTCTTGCAGCTAGTGACGCAGCTATAATAGTAATCGATGCTACAGATCCTATGCAGGTAGGTACTGAGAAGGCTCTAGAGCTTACAGAAGGTATACCTAAGATTATGTTTATTAACAAGATTGACAATGAAAAGGCTAGATACAAGGACGTAATAGCTATGTTAGACGAAAAGTTTGAGAACAAGATAGTTCCTATGATTTCTCCAGAATTTTCAGATGGAAAGTTTGTTAAACTACATAACCTATTTGAAGACTATGAAGGACTAGAAGGTGAGTTTGTAGACCAGGCTAAAAAGTCATATGATGCCTTGATGGAATTGGTTGCAGAGACAGATGACGACTATTTAGAAAAATTCTTTGAGGGACAAGAGCTTACTCGCGATGAAATAAGAAAGGGAATAACTATAGGAGTTAAGAGGGGAGATATAGTACCGGTAATATCAGGCTCTACTATAAATAATGTAGGTACAGCAGAGATATTGGCTTCTCTTGAAAGTTATATAGACCCATCATTTGTTGATGAAGACGCTAAGTTTAAGGGAACGGTATTTAAGACTTTCATAGATCCATTTATTGGTAAAATTTCATATATAAAGGTTACGGCAGGTCAGATAAAGAAGGATACAGAGGTTTATTTTGAGGATGGTTCAAAAGAAAAGATAGCCAATATATATACTATAAGAGGTGGAGAACTGATAGAACTAGACAAGGCCTATGCTGGAGACATAATAGTTGTGACTAAGGTATCAAAACTGTCTACAGGCAAACTTATATCTACAGACAAGAATGCCCAGTCTGATATAGAGATAGTATTCCCTAAGCCACAGATTTACTATGCTATATCACCTAAGAACAAGAATGATGAAGACAAGATGGCTACTGTTATAACAAGACTAGTTGGTGAAGACCCAACTCTTGAATACTATAGAAATAATGAAACACATCAGGCTCTAATAGGTGGCCAGGGAGACCTTCACCTAAAGACACTAGTAAATAAGATGAAGGACAAGTTTGGCCTAGAGGTTGAACTATCAGATCTAAAAGTTCCTTATAGGGAGACTATAAAGGCTAGTTCAGATGTAGAAGGAAAGCATAAGAAGCAGTCTGGTGGTCATGGTCAGTATGGTCATGTAAAGATTAGGTTCTCAAGGTCAGATGAAGAATTTGAATTTACTGAAGAACTGTTCGGTGGATCAGTGCCAAAGTCATATGTACCGGCAGTAGAAAAGGGTCTAAGAGATTCAATGCTAAAGGGTGTATTAGCTGGATATCCTGTGACAAATATAAAGGCTGTATTATATGATGGCTCTTACCACGATGTTGACTCTTCAGAGATGGCCTTTAAGATGGCTGCATCTATAGCCTTTAAAAAGGGTATGGAAGAGGCAAAACCTATCCTTCTTGAGCCAGTTATGAAACTTACTATAACTATACCAGAAGAATATATGGGAGATGTTATGGGAGATATGAACAAGAGAAGAGGTAAGATCCTTGGCATGGAATCAAATGGCAAGGGCAAGCAGGTGCTAGAAGCCTTAGCTCCACAGGGAGAGACATTCAAGTATGCTATAGACCTTAAGTCAATGACTCAGGGACGTGGATATTTTGAGATGGAGTTTGATTCATATGCAGAAGTTACTTCTTCAGCAGCAGAAAAGATAGTTGCTGGAGCAAGGAAATACCAGTAGTTCACAACCTACCTTTTTATTATCCGTTGCGAGGGGACTTTTCTCCTCGCAACATTTTTATTTATTATATTTGGATTATTGCAAGTTCACATGTGGTATAATAGAAGCTAGAATTTAATTTTTACTTTAAGGTAAATTTAAGGGGGTATTGTTAAAATTTATGGCAAAGATTAGAACTAAGTATGTATGTCAGAACTGTGGCTATGAAAATCCAAAGTGGCTAGGTAAATGTCCAGAGTGTTTGCAGTGGAATACCTTTGTGGAAGAGACAGAGGTAAAGGAGACACCAAAGGAAAAAGCTATCAAGGAAAGAGCCTTGAGGGCATCTATAAAAACTGACACAAAGCCTGTTAAAATCAACTCAATACAGAGCCATAGAGAAGAGAGATTTTCTACAATGATACCTGAACTAGATAGGGTACTGGGTGGCGGAATCATACCGGCTTCATTGATCTTAGTAGGTGGAGATCCTGGTATAGGAAAGTCAACTCTACTTCTTCAAGTGTCCAACAACATAGCTAGATCTGGCAAAAAGCTCTTGTATGTATCTGGTGAAGAAAGTGAAAACCAGATAAAGATGAGGGCCAAAAGACTAGGTGTTGATTCAGATAATCTCTATATATACACAGAAAATAATCTTGCAGCTATAGAGTCTCAAATAGATGATATCAAGCCCGATGCAATTGTAGTGGACTCTATACAGACCATGATATCTCCAGAAATAAATGCAGCTCCTGGAACTGTAAGCCAGATAAAAGAAGGTACTTCAAAGTTTATGAATATATCCAAGTCAAAGGGTATCTCTACTTTTATAGTGGGCCATGTAACAAAGGAAGGATCCCTAGCCGGTCCCAAACTTCTTGAACACATGGTGGATACCGTCTTGTATTTTGAGGGTGAAAGATATAATACCTATAGGCTTCTTAGGGCAGTTAAAAATAGGTTTGGTTCAACAAATGAACTTGGTGTATTTGAGATGAAGGCAAATGGACTTGAAGAGTTGGAAAATCCATCCAAGGTACTAATATCTGAAAAGCCAAGTGATGCATCTGGTTCTGTAATAGTATCAACTGTTGAAGGTACAAGGTCTATGTTACTTGAACTCCAGGCCCTTGTTGCGACAACCAATTTCGGTTATCCAAGGAGGACGACAACCGGTGTAGACAACAATAGGGTAGCCCTTATCTTGGCAGTGCTTGAAAAAGTTGTCGGTCTTCAAATTCAAAACCAGGATGTATTTGTAAATATTATAGGTGGTCTAAAGATAAATGATCCATCTATGGACCTAGGAATCGCATTGGCAGTAGCTTCTAGTTTCAAGAACATACCTATAGATGCAAGTGTGGTTGTCACAGGGGAAATAGGTCTTACTGGAGAGGTCAGAACAGTGAGTTTCATTGAAAAAAGAATAATAGAATGTGAAAAATTAGGTTTCAAAAAGATGATTATACCTAGAGGAAACTACTTAAATGAATTCAAAAAAGAATATAGTCTAGAGATTGTTCCGGTGTCTAATTTAAGACAGGCCATGTATGCCTTGATGGGCAACTAGTTGGATAAGTTATTGGGCTTGGAAAAATCAGTTTTTTCTAAAGTTTGATCATAAAATATTTATAGGCTAAGCTAAAAACAAGCTTTTTGGTCTATATTATAGTCAAGGTTTTATAATTAAAACAATATTTTAATAGGAGGTGAAATAATGTTAGCAAAACTAAGAAGGTTTGTATTTGCTCTAGTAGGGTTTGCACTTACGACTACGATTTACCTATCGCTAACACCAGAGATGTCCTTTATAAAAGACCTACATACCAAGTATGGTTATTGGGGCGGTATAGCATTAGGAATTGTAGTTGGAGTAATATTCTTTTTATTGGAGCCGATTGCTAGCAAGCAATTAAAAAAGATAAGTAAGAAATTCGACAAGGAGTTGTCAGTATATTCTCAGGTAGATATTATACTTGGGTCGGTGGGATTATTATTGGGATTCTTTATTGCTTTCTTTGTCAGTAAATTATTGGAAAACTTGTATATAGTTGGACCGGTACTATCTATTATATCATACATTATATTTGGACTTATAGGAATCAGGATAGGCGTAAGAAGCAAGAACGAGTTGGCTAATTTATTTAAACTAAGACAGCAGGGTGAGAAGAAAGAATCTGAAAAACACAAAAAGTTGAAGAGAAATATTCCACCTAAGGTATTGGATACATCTGTAATAATAGATGGTAGAATAGCCGATATCTGCAAGACAGGTTTTATAGAGGGTAAGCTTGTTATACCTCAGTTTGTCCTTGATGAGCTAAGACACATAGCAGATTCAGCCGATGACCTTAAGAGGGTCAGGGGTAGAAGGGGTCTTGATATACTAAACGAGATCCAAGAAGATGGTTCAATAGAAGTAGAGGTAACCAACCAAGACTTTGATGATATAGCAGAGGTTGACATCAAGCTTTTAAGATTGGCATCAGTCCTAAAGGGCAAGGTAGTTACAAATGACTTCAACTTAAATAAGGTAGCCCAGGTTCAGGGTGTTGAGGTCTTGAATATAAACGAACTTGCTAATGCGGTCAAGCCAATAGCTATACCTGGTGAAGAGATGTTGATTACAATAGTTAAAGAAGGCAAGGAAAACCAACAGGGTGTTGCCTACCTTGACGATGGTACTATGATAGTAGTAGAGAATGGTAAGAAGTTTATCAATGAAACTAGGACAGTAGTAGTAACTTCAATACTTCAGACTCCAGCAGGTAGGATGATATTCGCCAAGGTCAAGTAGTACTATGAATTAAGACAATCATAAGACATTCAAGTGATAAATTATAAGATATCAAAGAGATATCCTTTAGGAGTGTTCAGTTAGGGATTGAAGAAAACAAAGTTTAACTGATGACCTTTAAGCGGTAAGAAAAAGAAATAACGACCATATAAGAGTAAAGATGTTCTTGTATGGTCGTTTTGATCTTAGCAAGAAGAATAGCAATGGACTGGGGCTCTATATAGTTAGTAGTCTTCTTAAAAACTACAAGATTAAGTATAGAATAGACCAGGGTGATTTAAGTTTTAAATTTGAAATAGAGTTAAATAGATAAGGAGAAAAAATGTTTATATTAGAATTATACCAAGATGGAATGAGCACAGAGCTAGGACTATTTGACACCATAGAAGAAGGAAGAAAATTTGTATCTCAACTTAAAGGATACATATTTGAAGAGATAGACGGATTTGAATACGAAACTATAAAGCTAGATTCAATCTCAGACTACATGGAACTAGAAATAAATGGCAACATAGTACCACTAACTAAGTTTATGTTTACAGGAGATGGCGATGTAGAAGTATATTGGAAAGAAATTCCAAACCTATCTAAAAAAGGAAAAGGAATCGTAGAAGGTGCAACTAGAGTGGATGCCTACACAGTAGCGAATTCAGATTTAAGAGAATATATAAAAGCGAGAGAAAATAATTATTTAGAAGTAAAGAAAAATCTAGAAAAGAAAGGCTATCAAGTAGAAAGAGCCTACTTAGGTTCAGAAGACGGAGAAGCAATCTTATTTAGAAAAAAAGATTCAGAAGATTGGCACTTATTAACCCATATGGATCCAGAATTCACAGAAGAATTTGATTTAGATGAATGTTTAGGAATGGTAGAAGAAGATAATTAAATCCCTAGTTTACAGCCCCTTTAGGGGGCTTTTTTAATAGGAAAATCTTAAAAGTAGAACACTATTGATTAATCGTGATTAAAAAAGTATTTGACATTTTATTAAATATATTATATTATAATGTCATACCAAATAGAGGCAATTATAAAGGGATAGTAACTTGCAAAAGTTTACCAGAGAGGGACTGGGATATAAGGGTGTTTATGATACTTTTTATCCATGGTGTGAGGTCCTAGATTTGAGCTTGTGAACCAGCCTTTTAGCTTGGAGAGGTAACAATCTCCACGGTTTGAACCGTTATATTCTATCGAGGGAGTCAGGACAACCTGGCTAATAAGAGTGGTACCGCGGAAACTAACAGCCTTTCGTCTCTTTTTTAAGGAGATGAAGGGCTTTTTTATGTTCTTCAAGGCTGTTGCTGATAATTTTATTAAAATTTAGGAGGACGCTAATATGGCAAAGAAAGAAAATCAATTTGTTGAAGAAATCACTCCAATGGAAGATGATTTTGCCCAGTGGTATACAGATGTAATCACTAAGACTGACCTAGTAGACTATGCACCTATAAAAGGATTTATGGTAATCAAGCCTTACGGTTTTGCACTTTGGGAAAAGATTAGGGACTATGCAGATGGACTATTCAAGCAGACAGGACACAAGAATGTATACTTCCCACTATTGATACCAGAAAGTCTATTAAATAAAGAAGCTGAACACGTTGAAGGTTTTGCTCCAGAAGTTGCTTGGGTAACTCAGGGTGGTAATAAGGTTCTAGAAGAAAGACTAGCAGTAAGGCCTACTTCAGAAACTATAATATGTACTATGTACGCAAAATGGTTAAACTCATATAGACAGTTACCATTCCTATACAACCAGTGGAACTCAGTTGTAAGATGGGAAAAGTCAACTAGACCATTCCTTAGAACATCTGAATTCTTATGGCAGGAAGGTCATACTCTACATGAGACAGAACAGGAAGCTATAGATGAAACATTACAGCAGTTAGCAGCTTACAAGTCTGTTGCAGAAGATCTAATGGCTATACCAGTAATAGACGGTAGAAAGTCTGAAAGTGAAAAGTTTGCAGGAGCATCTGCTACATATACAATAGAGGCTATGATGCATGATGGTAAGGCTCTTCAGTCTGGTACATCACACTTCCTAGGCCAACACTTTACAAAGGCGTTTGATATTACTTTCTCAGATAGAGAAGGAAAACTAGCAAACCCATACCATACTTCATGGGGAATATCAACTAGACTAATAGGTGGGCTAATCATGGTACACTCAGATAACAGGGGTCTAGTTCTTCCTCCAAAGATGGCACCAACTCAGGTAATCATAATACCTATAGCTGCCAACAAGGGTGGAGTAATGGAAGTAGTAGATAAGGTTGCAGCTGACTTAAAGGCCAAGGGAATATCTGTAGAAGTTGATGACAGAGACAACTACAGCCCAGGTTACAAGTTCAACGATGCTGAAATGAAGGGTATACCAGTAAGACTTGAAATTGGTCCAAAGGATATAGAAAAGAACCAGGCCCTGGCCTTTAGAAGAGATGAGCTTACTAAGTCTGAAATGTCACTTGACACAGTTGTTGATGATGTGGCAGCTTTACTAGATGAAATCCAGAAGAATATGCTTGAAAAGGCTAGAAAGTATAGGGACGAAAGAACTTATGTAGCCCACAACATGGATGAATTTGTAGACATCATAGAAAATAAGAAGGGCTTTGCTAAGGTAATGTGGAAGAACGATGCAGAAAACGAAGCAAAGATTAAGGAATTAACAGGAGCTACAATTAGAGTTATACCTTTTGCCCAGGAAGACCTAGGAGACAAGTGTTTCTACACAGGTGAAAAGGCAGATAATATGGTAATATTTGCAAAGGCATACTAAGATATAGCCTATATAAAAATTAATAATAGTGTTGAAAATGGTCACTCTTTAGGGGGTGGCCATTTTTGAGCATGATTAAGTTACAACTTAATTTTTAATGTCTTAATATAGTAGTTTCAATTTGTTTAGGATAAGTTTTTATATATTCACATATGTATTATTTAATATTGTTAACTGATAAAAGTTCTTATAAAATAATAATTGTACAGTATGAGCTGTGGCCTATTATGTCACAGTATATAATCTATCTTGTAAGTAGTCTTAGGCTCTTGACTTACATATAAATAAATTTTAGGAGGAAGTAAATTGATAGAGAAGAGTTTATTCGAATTTTGTGGTAAAACCAAAAAATATATCGTACAAGCAGTTCTTATAAATTGCATAAAATTGATGGCAAATATAGCCTTTTCAATTGCTTTTGCATCGCTTATGGCATACTTCATAACAGGAGATCTTATATATGATTTTAGATTAGTCAGTCTTGTGATTCTAGTATCGCTTTTATTTAGACAGCTATGTACTAGACTTGCTGCAAGAAAGAACCATATGGTAGTCCATGAGGTCAAGCATAGTCTAAGAAGGGCCATATATGAGAAGGTCTTGTCAATGGGTACACTATACCAGGAGAAGTTGACTACCCAAGAGATAGTCCATCTTGGAGTTGAAGGTGTAGAACAGTTGGAGAGTTATTTTGGTTTGTACCTAACACAGTTTTACTATAGTTTTGTATCTACATTTATATTATTCTTGGTAATGCTACCTATAAATATAAAAGTAGCCTTGGTGATGTTGGTACTTTCCCCTATGATACCACTCTTTTTACTTTTGATCTTGAAAATAGTAAAGAATGTACAGAAGAGGTATTGGTCGAAGTATGCGGATGTAGGTAACCTATTCCTTGATAGTCTACAGGGGCTTACTACCTTAAAGGTATTTAAGGCAGATGAGCATAGGGCAAGTGAGTTGGATGAAATGGCTGAAGGCTTTAGAAAACAGACCATGAAGGTGTTATCAATGCAGTTGAATTCCATAATGTTTATAGACTGGATGGCCTATGGTGGAGCAGCAGCAGGGATTATTGTTGCGCTTAATGAGTATGCGGCAGGCAATATGGGAGTCTATGAAGTTACCCTAATAATGCTTCTAATAGCTGATTTTTTTGTTCCTATGAGACTTTTGACATCATATTTCCATATAGCCATGACAGGGGTTACTGCAAGTGAAAATATGTTGGATTTCTTGAACTCACCAAGCGATATTGTATATGGCCATGATGAGTACGAGGAAAATACTCCTATAAGGGTTAAAAATATGACCTATGCCTATGGTGATGGGACAATAGCCCTAAGAGATATAGACATGGTATTTGAACCAGGCAAGATGACAGCCCTTGTTGGTCCGTCTGGATGTGGTAAGTCTACATTAGCATCTGTAATTGCAGGTGAGTACCTACAGCCACAAAAAGCCGTTTATTATGGCAATAGTGAGGCCTATAGCCTAGCCAAGGGTCAAATAAACAAGAACATAATAAGGATAACACATGATGGACATGTATTTGCAGGAACTGTCAGATCGAACCTTCTTTTGGGAGATGAAAATGTGACAGAAGAGAGGATGATAGAGGTCCTAGAACAGGTGAGTTTATGGGATATATTCTCAAAGATGGATGGCCTAGATACACAAGTTCTATCACAAGGTAAGAACCTATCAGGAGGTCAGGCCCAGAGATTATCTCTTGCTCGTGCTCTACTATATGATGCTCAGGTATACATATTTGATGAAGCGACATCAAGTATAGATATAGAATCTGAGAATATAATTATTGACATAATAGAAAAAATATCTGCCTTTAAGACGGTAATTTATATTTCACATAGGCTACAGTCTGTTGTAAATTCAGACAAGATTTATGTTATGGAAGACGGAAGATTGGTTGAAGAAGGCAACCATAAGGAGCTTATGGAAAATAAGGGCCTATATGAACACCTATTTAGCCAACAGGAAGAATTGGAAAGGTATAGGAACCATAAGCTATCAAATAGAGGAGGTGTTTCTAATGAATAATAAAAATACGAATTCAGCAGATACAAGAAGGGGCACCCTAAGGATGATGCTAGAGATGGTTGGCCTAGTAGCCCCCTTAAAATTCCAGATGATGGGAGCAATCCTGCTTGGGGTTGTAGGTTTCTTACTGTCCTTTGGCTTGGGTATATTTGGTGGATATGCAGTAGTTAGCCTACTTCCTATACCAGTTGAAGGACTTGAGAATATACCATTTGGGGGACATGATTTTGCATGGTATATAAGGGCTCTTATAGTATGTGCAGTTCTAAGAGGGGTTCTTCACTATTTGGAGCAGTTCTTGAACCACTATATAGCTTTTAGGATATTAGCAGAGATAAGACATAAGGTATTTTCAGCCATGAGAAGACTTGCTCCCGCCAAGCTAGAGGGGGAAAATCAGGGTAAGTTGATATCTATAATAATGGGTGATATAGAGTTGTTGGAAGTATTCTATGCCCATACCATATCTCCAATACTTATAGCTACTCTTACACTAGTGTGCCTATTTGTATTCTTTGTAAATATAAATATATATGTTGCCCTACTTGCCTTGGCTTCAGAACTTGTAGTCGGTCTTGTAGTGCCGATTATAGCATCTGAGAAGAGTAAGACAGTTGGTGTAAAGATAAGAAGAGAACTAGGTCTACTAAATGGCAAGTTCCTAGACCAGTTAAGGGGCATCAGAGAAGTAATCCAGTATGACAAGGGTAATGTAGCTATAGACCAGCTGGCCGATACTACAGAGCAGATACTAAAGAACCAGGAAGACCTAAGGATGCAGGTAGCTGGTCTGCAATCTAACACAGATACTATAATAATAGTATTCTCAGTCCTTCAGGCTATACTTTGTATGAGTTTGGTATCAAAGGGTATGCTAAGACCAAGTGAAGCCTTTATAGCAGTTTTGACTCAGATATCTACTTTTGCACCCTTTATAGCCCTAGCAAACCTAGGTGTTACACTTACACAGACCTTTGCTTGTGGAGATAGGGTTCTTAGCCTGATAGAAGAAGAGCCTATAGTTGAAAGGCTAGTAGACGGAAAAGACGTAGAAATGAAGAACTTGAGTGCAGAGAATATAGGATTTAAGTATGAAGATGTCGATGTCCTAAAGGATGTTAACTTTGATCTTGAACTAGGGGAGACAGTTGGCATCATGGGCAAGAGTGGAAGTGGTAAGTCTACAATCCTAAAGTTGATAATGAGGTTTTGGGATCCACAAAAGGGATCGATATCTATTAATGGAGTCAATATAAAGGATATAAATACAGATTCTTTATATGAAAATATAGACTATATGACCCAGTCCACAATCCTATTTGCAGGAGACATAAGGGATAATTTGAGGGTTGCCAAGCTAGATGCAACAGATGAAGAAATATATGATGCCCTTAAGAAGGCCTCTATCTATGACCATGTTGCCAAGTTGGAGCATGGGCTTGATACTAGGGTATCAGACCTAGGTGACAATTTCTCAGGTGGAGAAAGGCAGAGGATTGGCCTAGCTAGGTGTTTTCTGACTGACTCTAAGTTATTGTTACTTGACGAGCCAACATCAAATCTCGATTCCCACAATGAGGCTGTAATACTAAAGTCTATGATGGATGGAATGAAGGAAAAGACCATAGTCTTGGTATCTCATAGGGAGTCTACACTTGGAGTTTGTGATAGGGTATACTCTTGCAAAAATGGGGAATTAAAACCTTTAATTTAACAAGTTAGTTGATTATTATTGGATAGATAAAATTGATTATTGTTGAATACATAAAAATTTAAAATGACAAAAATAGCCAGCTCAAAAATAATAGAGTTGGCTATTTTTGTGGTTTGCTATGATCTATTTTATTAGATGACGAGTTCTATATCTTAATATGGTGGGGATGTCCCTTAGGCGGACCATCCTGCCCCGAGTCATCTCGATTAGACGACTTTCTAAATGATGAACTGCTTTTTCTGAATTTAGCAGGAGAAAGACCTATATGTTTTGAGAACACAGTAGAAAAATAAGTAGGATTTCTAAAACCACACTTATTGCTGATTGCTACGACTGATAGGTCTGTATTGATCAACAACTCTCTTGCATAGTTGAGCTTTCTATTTGTTACATAAATACTGAAGGTCTGACCCATTTTTTGCTTGAATATATGTGAAAGATAGCTCTTATTTACGAACATCTCTTTGGCAGTTTCTTCCAGTGTGATTGAATTGTTTAGGTTGTTTTCTATGTACTCCAAAACATCCTTCAAAAATGAATTTATGACTATTATATTTTCTTTTAACATAACATTGTAGTAGTCATTTAAAATGTGTATAGCAGTATCCCTAAAATTACTCTTACTTATATGTTTATGCATCAGAAGAGTACACTGAAAATAGCACTTAAGTAAGGATTTTTCGTATTTGAACAGAACATAGTAGTATATTGCTGAATTTAAGCTATTCAAAAAAACCCTGTATGCGACCAGGTTGTTACTGTCTACCCAATCAAAAGTTATAACATCAAACTCTTTTGTTGCATAGTCTAGGTTGCCCCTTACCAAATACTCACAAAGCATCCTATAGTCTACATTCATATCAAAAGAATCCAATTGATCTAGCTGTTTGTCCATTTTTTGTTCACCCCCCTTTTACAATACATACCACTGATTGATTATCTATACATAATAATTATCACTTTGTATTGCATGATATTATTATATCATAATAAAAACAAAATATAATGGAAATTTTAATAAAGAAACAAAAATTATATATTAATAAAGTATGATAATATAAACTGGTAAGATAATACAAAAAATATTAGGAGGATTAAATATGAAAGTAGCTGTGATATATAGTTCAATGACTGGTAATACTGAAAAATTGGCAAGGGGTATATTTGATAAAATACAAGGTCACGAAAAGGACCTATTTAACCTAAAGGACAAGCCAGATATTTCCGGGTATGACATAGTAGCATGCGGATTTTGGGTAGATAGGTCCACTGCCAACAAGGAGATGGGTGAATTTATATCAGGTATTAGGGACAAGAAGGTATTTTTATTTGGTACTATGGGTCACCTTCCAGATTCAGACCATGGAGAAAAATCTATGGCAAATGTAGTAGGTCTTGTTGATGATTCTTGTAAGATAATAGGTTATTTTATGGCTTGCGGTAAGATAAATATGAGGGTATTAGAGGGAATCAAGCATATGAAGGCTGAAACTATAGGTGAAAAAGCATTTAAGGCTCATATGCTAGATGAAAAGAACTTAATAGTTTATAAGATACTAGGTGACCATGTAAATGATGCTGATATAGACTATTGTTCAGCTAGACTAAATGAGAGAATATATATAGAAGAGTGTTTAGCCAAGTTATAAATCCAAGCTCGACTATATACTAGTTAAATAATAGACCTCCCCGAAGTTAAGGCTGAGTGTTAACGTTGGGGAGGTCTATTTTTATTTTGTGATTTTTAATTCTATTATTTTGTTTTATATTTTTGGCTAATAAACTCCATGTATGCTACTTGCCTCTAATACAGATATAAGTTTTATCAACTTATATTTCTTCTAACAGGCAAACGCACTGAGATGATATACCTAGTTTTTCACCTGTAAAGCCTAGTTTTTCTTCTGTAGTAGCTTTGACATTTATCCTTGACTTGTCAGTTTTAAGGACTCTTGCAAGGTTGTCTATCATTGATTCTAGGTGGGGAGCCATTTTTGGAGCCTGGGCTATAATCGTCGAGTCTATATTTCCTACCTTGTAGCCCATTTCTGTCATTTTGTCGTGGGCATAGGAAAGTAGATTTAGGCTATCTGCACCCTTGTATTTTGGGTCGGTATCTGGGAAGTGTCTCCCAAGATCTCCTATTGCAAGAGCTCCAAATATTGCATCTATTATAGCGTGTGTTAAAACATCTGCATCAGAATGTCCCAGTAGACCTGTTTCATGGTCTATTTTTACACCTCCTATAATCAGGTCCCTGTCATTTACCAGCCTATGAACGTCATATCCAATTCCTATTCTCATTAGTTACCTCCTCTTATAATTACTTATATTTTTGGGCTATGTAGTCTGCATAGCCTATGTCTTCTGGTGTTGTAATCTTTATATTGTCGTAGTTACCCTTTATGATTTTGACTGGGTGGCAGTAGGCCTCTACAATACTTGCATCATCGGTTACTGATAGCTTGTTTGTGTAGGCATTTTCATAGGCCCTAAGTAGTAGGTCAAAGTCAAATGTCTGGGGTGTTTGGGCACACCATAAGTACTTTCTATCAGGCGTATCTACTATATTGAGGTCCTTATCTGCTAGCTTTATAGTATCTTTTGCTGGGACTGCTAGACAGGTTGCCTTGTGGACTAGGGTCTCTTTTATACAAGTATCTATAGTAGACTCAGATACAAAAGGCCTAGCTCCATCATGGACCAAGACTATGTGTATATCTTCATTGATACCTAGAGCTGGTTCTTTATCCGAACTTATTATTTGAGATTTTATACTCGACCTATTATGACTTAGGTTATGGCCTAAGTTTTTTATATATTTGAGGCAGTTAAATATAGAGTCCTGCCTTTCCTTACCTCCGTGCACTAGGTATATACCCTCAAATCCGTATTTATCCAGAAGGTACCTTACGTACTTTTCTTCATCTTCTTTGACTGCAAGGATAATTCTATCTATATTTTTGTGGTTATAGAATTTTTCTAGGCTATGGATTAGGATTGGCTTGTCATCTATCTTTAGAAATTGCTTGTTGGTGGAAGACTTCATTCTTTTTCCAGATCCTGCAGCCAATAGTATAAGGTCTATCATATATATCCTCCTAATATTCAATAAGAAGACTATAGATACTTGACTTTTTGCTAGATTAGCCAGTCTTTGATCGTATAGCCTTCTTAGTATAAATTCATAAGTCTTATCTATTTACTAGATTTTTTGCTAGATTTTTTATTTTGTCTTTTCTCTACGGCTGAATTTATTTCAGCAAGCCATTGGTCTGTCTTTCCAACTAGGACCTTGTGGCTGATACCCTTGTCTAAAAATATTTCTATTCCGTCATTTGTAAATGGTGTTGGCTTGAATCTCTCTATCTTAGAGACCTTAGAAAGGGGCATCCTAATAGCCTTTTTCTCTATTAGGTTTGGATCTGGAGTATTGGCGAATATTACAAACCTTGAATTTAGGTACAACCAACCCTTTGTCACATTTTTTTTATTGGCTACTATCATATCAGCCTGGGCGTCCATTATGAGGTCTCCCTCGTTATGGAGCTTTTTGGCAAATATCCTCATATTTGTAGTGTGTCTACCCCTTCTTGATGACATCATGCCTGTCAAAAAGAAGGTACCGCCCATAAGTATAAAGACGTATAAGAATTGTCCTATACCTTTTGCAAATCCATATTGGTAAAAGTGGGCTGAGTTGAGTATTAGTCCGAACAAAAGCCCTACTATACAAGAATTTCTAAGTTGTTTTAAAGTGTCTGTTCTCATATCATTCTCCTCTTTATTGCTTATCGCTATTTGCAAGTCTATTGGAAGTCAACATCAGCGAGCAAAGGATGCAGGCTATTGTTGCCACTAGACAAAGTATATATATTATATTGTATCCCTTAAATAGGGAATTTACTAGGTCTATTTTGTCAATACTTGTATTGGTAAGGAGACTGCTTGTGTCTACACTCATGCCCTTTTTCATAAAGTAATTGTTGACTGCTACATTTAGGCTAAGGCCAAAAGCACTTATTCCAAGTGTCTGGCCTAGGGTTCTCACAAGCATTACAGATCCAGAAGCCATACCCATATCATCCTTGTCTAGGGCTTCTTGGACAATAAATAGGAGCATATTAAAGCAACCGCCAAAACCAAGACCTACCAAAAATACGGCAAGGCCTATGTGTAGGAGTTCTGTATCAGGCTTCATGATAATTAGGGCAACTTGACCCAAGGCTAGTAGTGCTAGGCTGACTACCATAATGATTTTAGTTGTATACTTGTGTATGATCTTAGATAGTAAAAATGATGCCAGCACCCAGGCTCCTGACATAGGGACTATAGCCACTGTAGAATACATAGGTGGATAACCCGACACATTCTGCATAAACTGTGGATTATACACATCCATGGCAATAAGGACCATAGATGTCAAGAATGACATCACCATAATCAAGAATATATCCTTTGAAAATAGCTGTATAGGGAGAACAGGATGTTCTACATTTTTTTCTACCTTCTTGAATACAAGAGCTAGTATAAGTCCTATTAGAACAGGTATAAGTACCTGAGGATCACTTAGTGAGTGCTTTTCAAGAGCTGTCATAGCCTGTATCAGGGCAATTATAAATAGGGTAAGTATAACCAAGCCCTTGACATCTAGCTTTGAATCCGACCTTGTTTCTGATGCATGGTAGTTTTCCTTTATCAGGTACATACTTAAAAGACCGATTGGGATATTGATATAGAATATCCAATTCCACGTAAGCTTTAGTAGTATTGCACCACCTATAACTGGAGCTATAAGGCTAGCAAGACTCCATACTGTGGAATTGTAGCCCTGTATTTTGGCTCTTTCTTCCACAGCGAAGATATCACCTATAATAGCCATACTAAGAGTATTTATTGCACCAGATCCGATACCTTGGACACCTCTAGCTACAATCAGCATAAACATTGTTTTTGACATACCACAAAGTATAGAGCCTATCAAAAATATAAGTATGGATATCTGTAGGAGTTTTTTTCTACCATAGAGGTCGGATAGCTTGCCGAAGACTGCTGTTGCCACTGCTGAGGTCAACAGGTATATAGAAAATATATGACTGGCAAGGTTAAAACCATGCAAGTCCTTTACTATTGAGGGGATCGCTGTCGTTACAATTGTTATTTCAACCGCACTCATAAAAGAGCAGGCGAATATTGCAAAGGCGATCATTTTCTTACTTTTATTCATTATTTACCCCCCGATTAAAATGCCCAGTTGCCGTCTTTAAATATGGCAAACTCTGTTCCATCTTGCTTGATACCTACTATATCCATGTCCTTGTCGCCTATCATAAAGTCAACGTGAGTCATGCTTACATTCATTCCTATTTGGTCTTTTTCCTCTTCGCTAAATGAAGCTCCATTTTCTATACAAGAAGAATAGGCTGCACCTATTGCAAGGTGGCAAGATGCATTTTCGTCAAATAGGGTAGAGTAGAATATTATATTTCTATTTGATATAGGAGAATCATAAGGCACTAGGGCTATTTCACCCAACCTAAGTGATCCCTCATCTGTTTCAACTAGGTTTTTTAGGTTTTCCTTACCTATTTTGGCATCGTAGTCTACGATTTTACCTTCTTCAAACCTAATCCAAAATTCATCTATTAGGCTACCTGCATAGATAAGTGGTTTTGTAGAATATACGATACCGTCAACCTTGTACTTGTGTGGCATGCCGAACACTTCTTCTGTGGGAATATTTGGATTGAACATATTTTTCTTAGGATCAAATGATGCACCTGACTCCCAGATATGTCCCTCAGGTAGGCCTACTACTAGGTCTGTTTTTGATGATTTATACCTAAGTTCCTTGAAGTTCATCTCGTTTAAAAAGTCCCTCTTATCGTGGAGATTCTTGTTGTGTATAGCCCAATCGCCTATTGGGTCTTCTGATACCCTAGAGCAGTCTAGGATATTTTCCCAAAGCTCTCTTACAGCATCCTCATCATCAAGGTCAGGGTGGATTCTCTTGGCCCACTTTAGGGATGGAACAGCTACTATTGACCACTTAACCTTGTCTGAAAGTGTATATGACCTCCATTCCTTTAGGTACTTGCCGGCGATTTTTTGAGACCTGGCTATCCTGTCTGGATCAACACCTGCTAGTAGGTCTGGATCATCTGATATTATAGATAAGAAAGATCCACCTTCCTTGGCTATCTGAGTGTACTTGTCTGCCTGCCACTGAGGATATTCATCAAAAGCATCGTTTGGAGCACTCATATATTTTTCTCTTGTTATAACTCCGTCAGAATACTCAACGTATACTTGTTTGGCACCAGCCTTGTAGGCTTCTTTGACGCACCTTCTTGTGAAATCTATAGCTTCAACATCTGCTCTTATAAGCAGGTTTTCACCTGACTGTACGTTGATGCCGGTTTTTATAGCTAGTTCTGCGAATTTATCTATTCTAGTATTTAAAGTCATAAATACCTCCTTAAATGATTATAATTTTTACCTCCTATATATTATAGGCTAAAATCATGATTTTGCATACAAAAATTGGTTTTTATACATATTTAAATGCCTAAAGAGCTAGCAGGCATGATATACTGTTATTATGAAAGTTAGTATATCTATTAATTTATAAGGAGATTGGTATGAGACGTAGAAAAAAAGAGAGAATAATTATATCTGTATTTATTTTGATAAGTCTGCTTTTGTTTGGTCTTGTAATAGCCTTTAATAAGGTAAGGGAAAAGACTTATAATATGGCTGAAAACCAAGTTACTAGTCAGGTTACAGAAAAAAATACATATAAGGAAAAGAGTGAGGATACAGCTAAAAGGGTCAGTTTTGCAGGTGTTGGTGATAATTTGATCCATGACTCAATATACAATGCAGCTGACATGAGAAAGGGTGTATATGGAGATGGTCAGTATGATTTTGACAAGCTATATGAAAATATCAAGCCTAGTCTAGACAAGTATGACCTAAGATACATCAACCAAGAGTCTATAGTAGCTGGTGACCAATATGGAAAGAGCAATTATCCATTATTTAATACACCTCAGGCAATCATACCCTCTATAGAAAAGGCTGGATTTAATATTATAAATATGGCAAATAACCATTCACTAGATAGGGGAAGTCAGGGACTGGTAGATTCAATCAAGTTGTGGGATAAGACAGGACTTTGTCATATAGGGGCCTATGAGTCAGAAGAAAGCAGAAGAAAACCCGTAATAATAGAAAAGAAGGGCATCAAGATAGGTCTTATAGCATACACATATGGAACTAATGGTATGAGTCCAGATACTCCCTATAGGATTGGCTACTTAAATGAGAAGGACATAAGAAGTGATATTGCCAGACTGAGACGAGCTGGTGTTGATTTTATATTAGCATCTGCACATTGGGGACAGGAAGGGCAACTTGCCATAGATTCAGTTCAGATGAGATATGCTCAACTTTTTAATGATCTAGGTGTTGATGTTGTCCTAGGAACACACGCTCACAGAATTCAAAAAGTTGAGTGGAAGACCAATGATAAGGGCGAAAAGACCCTTATTTATTATGGAACAGGTAATTTTGTTGCCAATATGATAGGAGCTCATACTTATTTAGAGGGTATGGCAAGCTTTGACTTTGTGAAAAAGGGAAATGACAAGTACATAGATAATCCAAAGTTTATACCACTAGTATGTCACCTAGAGGCCAACCAGTATGGCTATGATGGTAGTGTATACAGGTTGGATGAGTATCCGGTCGAGTTAGCCAACAGACACCTTTATATGAGGGGAGCAGGAGCATATAATATTGAACTATATAAGAATAGTGTAAACAGTATTGTTCCTAAGGAATTTTTGGAATAATAGTTTGGTATAAAAGTAGCTTTCTAATACTGGCATGATTTAATTTGTTGTGGTAAAATCATAGAAAAATCGGTAAGTTATAGAAAATAAAATACATAAACTAGTTGACACACAATGTGTGAGATGGTAAACTTATAAGGTATGTAATCTACGGATTGCATACCTTTTTAGTGAATAACTAAAGCATCAATCAATTAATCAATCAATATGAAAATATTGATGGGGTTGGCGATCACTGATTAAGATCGAAAATTTTAAAAAAAGGAGGTGCAGTTGATGCCAACAATCAACCAATTAGTACGTAAAAGTAGAAAAGCAGTAGAAAAGAAATCTACAGCTCCAGCACTACAAAAGGGCTACAATTCTTTATACAAGAAGGCCACTGATATTAGTGCTCCACAGAAGAGAGGTGTTTGTACTTCTGTAAAGACAGTAACACCTAAGAAGCCTAACTCAGCGCTTAGAAAGGTTGCCAGAGTAAGACTTACAAACGGTATAGAAGTATCAGCTTATATTCCAGGTGAAGGACACAACCTTCAGGAACATAGTGTTGTTATGATCAGAGGAGGTAGAGTAAAGGACCTTCCTGGTGTTAGATACCATATCCTAAGAGGTACACTAGATACAGCAGGTGTTGACAAGAGAAGACAGTCAAGATCTAAGTACGGTGCTAAGAGACCAAAGGAAGCAAAGAAGTAAGAATTTAATTTAAAATTGTAAGGCTAGTAGCCTGAAAAGTTAGCTGGTTGACAGCAATTGATTATAGTTAGATGCTTTAAATATATATATTTATGGCATCACGGCAATAATTGTCGAGTACCTATGATTTAACTTTAATAATTAAGGAGGGAAGCGAAATGCCAAGAAAAGGTAATGTTCCAAAGAGAGAAATTTTACCAGATCCAATGTACGGAAGTAAGGTAGTAACAAAGTTAATAAACAATTTAATGTATGACGGAAAAAGAGGAAAATCACAGAGAATAGTATATGATGCATTTGCATTAATAGCGGAAAGAACTGGTGAGGACGCTCTAGAAGTATTCAGTAAGGCGATGGACAACATCATGCCTGTACTTGAAGTTAAGGCTAGAAGAGTCGGTGGTGCAAACTATCAGGTACCTATCGAAGTTAGAGCTGATAGAAGACAGACACTAGGACTAAGATGGTTAGTTAGATATACAAGAGCTAGAGGCGAAAAGGGAATGGTTGAGAAGCTTGCAAAGGAAATAATGGACGCAGCTAACAACACTGGAGCTTCAGTTAAAAAGAAAGAAGATACTCATAAGATGGCAGAAGCTAATAAGGCATTTGCTCACTATAGATGGTAAGCTTTTAACTTTCAATAAATGAAGGAGGAAAATAATGGCTAGACAGTTTCCATTGGAAAAAACTAGAAATATAGGAATCATGGCCCACATAGATGCAGGTAAGACAACAACTACTGAAAGAATTCTTTTCTATGCTGGTCGTACTCATAAAATAGGTGAAACTCATGACGGTGCATCTCAGATGGACTGGATGGATCAGGAAAAAGAAAGAGGTATCACAATTACTTCTGCGGCTACTACTTGTCAGTGGAATGGCCATAGAGTAAACATAATAGATACTCCAGGACACGTCGACTTCACAGTTGAAGTTGAAAGATCTCTTAGAGTTCTTGACGGTTCTGTTGCAGTTTTCTGTGCTAGATCAGGAGTTGAACCTCAGTCAGAAAATGTATGGAGACAGGCAGAAACTTACGGTGTTCCTAGAATAGCATTCGTAAACAAGATGGATAGACAGGGTGCTGACTTCCTAAATGTTGTTGAAATGATGAAGGAAAGACTAAAGGCTAATGCTGTTGCTATACAGTTACCAATAGGTGCAGAAGATAACTTCACAGGAATAGTTAACCTTATGACTATGAAGGCTCATATATACAAGAACGATGAAGGTACTGATATAGAAATAACTGATATACCAGCTGATATGGTAGATCAGGCTAATGAATATAGAGAAATCTTGGTTGAATCAGTTGCTGAAACTGACGAAGAACTAATGATGAAGTACCTAGAAGGTGAAGAAATAACAGAAGATGAATTAAAGGCAGGAATCAGAAAGGCTACAATAGCTTGTGAAATGAACCCAGTTCTATGCGGTACTGCATACAAGAACAAGGGTGTTCAGCTATTACTAGACGCTGTAATAGACTACCTACCAGCTCCTACAGATATAGAATCAATAAAGGGTGTTCTAGAAGATGGTGAAGAAAGTGAAAGACATGCATCAGATGATGAACCATTCTCAGCTCTTGCATTCAAGATCATGACTGACCCATTCGTTGGTAAGCTAGCATTCTTTAGAGTTTACTCAGGTAAGCTAGAATCTGGTTCTTATGTACTTAATGCTACAAAGAAGAAGAGAGAAAGAATTGGTCGTATCCTACAGATGCATGCCAATACAAGAGAAGAAATAAATGAAGTTTACGCAGGAGACATCGCTGCTGCAGTAGGTCTTAAGGATACTACTACAGGAGATTCACTTTGTGATCCAGCTAACCCAATAGTTCTTGAATCAATGGAATTCCCAGAACCAGTTATCTTCGTTGCTATTGAGCCATCATCAAAGGCAGCTCAGGAAAAGATGGGTGTAGCTCTTCAGAAGCTTGCAGAAGAAGACCCTACATTTACAGTTAGAACTGACGCTGAAACAGGACAGACAATAATCGGTGGTATGGGTGAGCTTCACCTAGAAATCATCGTTGACAGACTACTAAGAGAATTCAAGGTAGAAGCTAATGTTGGTGCTCCTCAGGTTGCATATAGAGAAACAATAACAGTTCCAGTAGACGTAGAATACAAGTATTCTAAGCAGTCAGGTGGTAGAGGTCAGTACGGTCACGTTAAGATCAGAGTTAACCCACTTGAACCAGGCGAAGGATATAAGTTCGAAAACAAGACTGTTGGTGGTTCAGTTCCTAAGGAATATGTTGGTCCAGTTGACCAGGGTATCCAGGGTGCTATGCAGTCAGGTATCGTAGCTGGTTATCCAGTAGTTGACGTCGGTGTTGAACTATATGATGGTTCTTACCACGAAGTCGATTCATCAGAAATGGCCTTCAAGATGGCAGCTTCTATGGCATTTAAGGACGCTATGAAGAAGGGTAACTCAGTTCTTCTTGAACCAGTATTCGCAGTTGAAGTTGTTACTCCAGAAGACTACATGGGTGATGTTATGGGTGACCTTAACTCAAGAAGAGGTATGATCCAGGGTATGGAAGCTAGAAACGGAGCACAGGTAATAAAGGCTCATGTTCCACTATCTGAAATGTTTGGATATTCAACAGACCTTAGATCTGCCACTCAGGGTAGAGCAACTTACACAATGATATTCAACCACTACTCACAGGTTCCAGCATCAGTTGCTAAGAAGCTAGTAGAAGGTAAGTAATATAAAAACAAGTATTCATTTTTGCAAAATTAGGTTGAGATTTTTCAACGAAACATTGAAATTTAAATGAAAAAGTGATATACTTATTAAAGATTTACAAGATTTTTGTAAAATAGGGGAACCTCGTGTTCCCCAGACAAAATAAACTATTATTTTTCTAACAGGGAGGAAATTTGAAATGGCAAAAGCTAAATTTGAAAGAAGTAAGCCACATGTTAATATCGGTACAATAGGTCACGTTGACCACGGTAAAACAACATTAACAGCAGCAATAACTAAGACTCTATTCAACAAGTATCAGTTAGGTGAAGCAGTAGACTTCGCTAACATAGATAAGGCACCAGAAGAAAGAGAAAGAGGTATCACAATCTCTACAGCTCACGTTGAATACGAAACTCCAGCTAGACACTACGCTCACGTTGACTGCCCAGGCCATGCCGATTATGTTAAGAACATGATCACTGGTGCTGCTCAGATGGACGGTGCTATACTAGTTGTTGCAGCTACTGACGGTCCAATGCCTCAGACTAGAGAACATATCCTTCTTTCTAGACAGGTTGGTGTTCCTTACATAGTTGTATTCCTAAACAAGTGTGATATGGTAGACGACGAAGAATTACTTGAACTAGTTGAAATGGAAGTTAGAGAACTTCTTAACGAATATGAATTCCCAGGAGATGATACTCCAATAGTAAGAGGTTCAGCTCTTATGGCTCTTGAAGATCCAAACTCTAAGTGGGGAGATCAGATAGTTGAATTCTTCAACCAGATAGACGAATATATACCAGCTCCAGAAAGAGCAGTTGACAAGCCATTCCTAATGCCAGTAGAAGACGTATTCTCAATCACTGGTAGAGGTACAGTTGCAACTGGTAGAGTTGAAAGAGGTGTTCTTAAGGTTTCTGATGAAGTTGAACTAGTTGGTTTAACAGAACAGCCAAGAAAGGTTGTAGTAACAGGAGTAGAAATGTTCAGAAAGTTACTAGATCAGGCAGAAGCTGGAGATAACATCGGTGCACTTCTAAGAGGTGTTCAGAGAGATGAAATCGAAAGAGGACAGGTTCTTGCTAAGCCAGGAACAGTTCATGCTCATACTAAGTTCACTGCAGAAATATACGTTCTTAAGAAAGAAGAAGGTGGTAGACATACTCCATTCTTCGATGGATACAGACCACAGTTCTACTTCAGAACAACTGACGTAACTGGTGAGTGTAAGCTACCAGAAGGTACAGAAATGGTTATGCCTGGTGACAACGTAACAATCGAAGTTGACCTAATCAACTCTATATGTGTTGAAGAAGGTTTAAGATTCGCCATCAGAGAAGGTGGTAGAACAGTAGCTTCTGGTGTTGTTGCTTCTATAATAGAATAATCTATACTTTAGAGTATAACTACAATACGAGATATAAAAGAGAATTCCTATTTGGGATTCTCTTTTTTTATGGATAATTTATCATAACAAGTGCAACATAAAATAAACTCATAGCTAATCAGCTGTG